>OBYS01000262.1_pt1 | contig 48142 bp, 51 predicted proteins | sample 1476791 | NCBI WGS metagenome assembly OBYS01 (sample SAMEA2580205, study PRJEB22360) | human gut metagenome | biome: human gut; feature: human-associated habitat; material: faeces | place: Denmark | collected 2008/2010
CTGTTGAATTATCGTCCGACAGCTGTCGGACGATAATTCAACAGCCGTCGGACGATAAGGTTACATATGTCGGACGAATACTTTCTAGTAAAAGGAATATTTGTCCATCGTAATGCCGGAAAGAATCCGTACCTCCCCTCCAAAGTGTCTATATAAGAAGGCCATGAAGAGGAATAGAACAGAGAATCTAAAAAAACAAATAAAAAAATCGCCACAAGCTATTGCAGATTTCAAAATAATGTCTACCTTTGCAACCGCAAAACAAAAACGGGTAAGTCCTATACGGCCAGCTCCCTTCGAATCCTCCAGGGCTTGATCGCAGCAAAGGTAGTTGGTTGTAGCGGCGCGATATAGTAAGCTTACCCACCCGCCTCTTTAGCTCAGTTGGCCAGAGCACGTGATTTGTAATCTCGGGGTCGTTGGTTCGAATCCGACAAGAGGCTCGAAAGAAAAGCAGATGATACGAAAGTGTTACCTGCTTTTTTCTTTTTGCCCCGCAAAGAATCCTCTAATTTATTTAAAATCTACACATCGGCTTGCCCTTGAATCCAACTATATTTGTACCTTTGCATATTATTTCTAAGAAAGATGGCAGAAAATAGAGGTTACATGCAACGATACGCAATGCTGTTCGGTACCTATATGGGAGGTTTCTGGATATTGAAGTTCATACTCTTTCCTGTGGGGCTGTCGGTTCCTTTTTTACTTTTCCTTTTCATGGGACTCACGCTATGCGTACCTTTTATGGGATATTATTATGCACGGATGTATCGTAATCAGGTATGCGGAGGCGGCATCAGCTTCCTGCATGCATGGGTATTCACCGTTTTCATGTATATGTTTGCCGCGCTGCTTGCCGCCGTGGCACACTACATCTACTTCAGGTTCATAGACCACGGATATGTGATAAACACGTGCGAAACGATGGTAGACACGCTTGCCCAAAGCAACATGCCGGGAATGGATTCGTACATCGCCACCTATCAGGAAGCTCTGGAGACAGCCCGACTACTCAGCCCTATCGACATTACGCTACAGATGATATCGTCCAATGTATTTTGGGGTTCGATACTGGCTTTCCCCACCGCCTTGTTCGTGATGAGACGCAAGAAAGACGACGCTCCGGCAGAGTGACGGAACAGCAAAAAGAAATGTTATTTCAATTGTAAAATAGAAAAATCATACATCAATGGATATTTCAGTTGTCGTACCACTATATAATGAAGAAGAATCACTCCCCGAACTGTTCGCATGGATTGAGCGGGTGATGAATGCCAACGGTTTTTCATACGAAGTGATTTTCGTGAACGACGGAAGTACCGACCGTTCCTGGCAGGTAATCGAACAATTGCAGGCACAAGCTCCGGACAAGGTACGGGGCATTAAGTTCCGCCGCAACTACGGGAAGTCGCCGGCATTGTTCTGTGGTTTCGAACAAGCACAAGGCGACGTCGTGATAACCATGGACGCCGACCTGCAGGACAGCCCCGACGAAATACCCGAACTCTACCGCATGATTACCCAAGACGGCTATGACCTCGTATCGGGCTGGAAGCAGAAACGTTACGACCCGTTGTCGAAGACCCTCCCCACCAAATTGTTCAATGCCACCGCCCGCAAAGTATCGGGCATCAAAAACCTGCACGACTTTAATTGCGGACTGAAGGCGTATCGCAAAGAGGTGGTCAAGAATATAGAAGTATACGGCGAAATGCACCGCTACATCCCTTACCTGGCCAAGAACGCCGGCTTCAAGAAAATCGGCGAGAAAGTGGTGCACCATCAGGCACGCAAATACGGAAAGACCAAGTTCGGGCTGAACCGTTTTGTAAACGGGTATCTGGACTTGCTTTCCCTTTGGTTCCTTTCCCGGTTCGGCATCAAGCCCATGCACTTTTTCGGATTGCTGGGTTCGCTGATGTTCATCTTCGGCTTCATAGCCGTGGTCATAGTGGGTGTCAGCAAGTTGTACTACATGCACCATGGCATGCCCTACCGCCTTGTGACGGACTCTCCCTACTTCTACCTCTCGTTGACCTCCATGATTATCGGCACACAACTGTTCGTGGCAGGATTCCTCGGAGAGCTGATTTCACGTAATGCCCCGGAACGAAACAAATATCAAATAGAGAAAACCATTTAACGATGAAAAAATTAGTCAGACTTGTCATACTCGGAGCTATCCTTTGCCCGATAATAAGCATAGCTATCTCCTGCTCGGAGGAGGCAGATTGCTCCATGACGGCACGCCCCATGGTGAATTGCATTCTTTATAGAGTAGACCCCGAAACCCAATACGTGGAGAACGACACGCTCGACTCGCTCACCGTCACAGCATACGGCACCGACTCCATCATCATCAACAACCAGAAGAAGGTACACGACATCTCCCTGCCACTGCGCTATACGGAGGATTCCACCAAGCTGATATTCAAGTATAGCCGGACCAAGAGTGACACGATGGTGATACGCCACACCAACACCCCCTATTTCCTATCGATGGATTGCGGCTATCAGATGAAGCAGGCCATCACAAGCGTAACGTGCACCCGCATCTCTCTGGACTCGATATACATCAAAGACAATGAAGCAGGCATCTATGGAAAGGAAAATCTTAAGTTATTCTATTAGTCTGGCACTCTGCCTGCTGATGTTCCTCCCCCTACGGGCGCAGAACGGGAATCCTACCGTCCCCCCCCAGGGAGCACCTCCCAAGAAGGAGAAGAAGGACGCGAAAGAAGAAGTGCACTATCCGTTATACAACGGCATGTCCGTCGGCTTGGACTTGTGGGGAATCGGAAGTTCCGTATTTGGAGGAGATTTCCTGAGTTCCGAAGTGGCCGTGGATGTAAACCTCAAGAACCGCTTCTTCCCTATTGCCGAACTGGGATATGGCTCCACGGACACCTGGAGTGACAAAGGCATACACTACAAAAGCAACGCCCCCTACTTCCGCATAGGAATGGACTATAACACGCTATACAAGAAGCAGCACGGACACATGCTACTCGTAGGCTTGCGTTACGGTGTAAGCAGCTTCAAGTACGATGTAGACGCCTTGGGACTGGACGACCCGATATACGGTGGCATCGTAGGCAATCCGAATCTGGACGACGAGATATGGGGAGGCAGCCTGCCCTATAACCATAAAGGAATGAAAGGCTCCATGCAATGGGCGGAATTTTGTGTCGGTATCCGGGCGCACGTCTGGAAGGCATTGTACATGGGCTGGTCACTACGCTTCAAGTTCAAATTGTCTGCCTCGGCCGATGAATACGGTGACCCGTGGTATGTGCCCGGTTTCGGGAAATATGGCTCCAACACGATGGGAGTAACCTATACGATAACTTATAAACTACCTCTTTAAGCGACTTATGACAGGGTTAGAGATTTGGCTACTGGCCGTAGGACTTGCGATGGATTGTTTCGCCGTTTCTATAGCCAGCGGAATTATATTGAAACGCGCCCGGCTGCGCCCTATGCTGGTGATGGCCATCAGCTTCGGCTTTTTCCAGGCTTTGATGCCTCTGCTGGGATGGATAGGCGCCAGTTTTTTCAGCCACCTGATAGAAAGTATTGACCATTGGATTGCATTCGGTATCCTTGCCTTCCTGGGCGGACGCATGATAATGGAATCCTTCAAGGACGAAGATTGCAAGCACGAGTATGACCCTACCAGCCTGAAGGTGGTGCTCGCTCTGGCCGTGGCAACCAGCATCGATGCATTGGCGGTAGGTGTTTCGTTTGCATTCCTCGGTATCAAGCAATTCTCGGCTATTCTTTCCCCCATCGGCATTATCGGTTTTGTATCATTCGCCTTGTCGATGGTCGGCCTGATGTTCGGCATCCGTTTCGGATGTGGCATAGCCCGCAGACTGCGCGCCGAACTTTGGGGAGGGATTATCCTCGTCATCATCGGTACCAAGATATTGGTAGAGCATCTCTTCTTTTAATTAAAAAGTAAAAACTCAGATAGGATATGGAAAAGAAAGTACAACGGAATTTTTTATGGATTGCCCTACTGGTACTGGGAACCATCTGGATACTTGCCCGCCACAACCAAGTCACTCCTTATCAGACGGATAACGGACTGATATTCGGTACGGTATATAAAGTGACTTATCAATGTGACCAAAATCTGAAGGCGGAGATAGAAGCGGAACTCAAACGTTTCGACGGTTCCTTGTCCCCTTTCAATGACACGGCGACCATTACGCGCATCAACCGCAACGAGGACATTGTGCCCGACACATTCTTTACCAACGTCTTCCGACGTAGCATGGAAATCTCCCGGGAGACCGATGGTGCCTTCGATATCACCGTTGCCCCTCTTGCCAATGCCTGGGGATTTGGGTTCAAGAAGGGTAACTTCCCCGACTCTGCCATGATAGACAGCCTGCTGGAGATGACAGGATACGAAAAAGTAAAATTGTCCGATGAAGGGAAAGTGGTGAAAACAGACTCGCGTATAATGCTCTCGTGCAGCGCTGTGGCAAAAGGATATGCAGTAGATGTCATAGCCCAACTTCTGAAGAAGAAGGGTATCCGCAACTTTATGGTCGATATAGGCGGAGAAGTGGTTGTTCACGGGCAAAACCCTCAAAATGGACCTTGGCGCATCGGTTTGAACAAGCCGATAGACGACTCACTGGCAGTGAACCAGGAACTGCAAGCAGTGCTGCTAGTCACGGATTTAGGCATGGCTACATCGGGCAATTATCGCAACTACTACTATAAAGACGGAAAGAAATATGCGCATACCATCGACCCGCGTACCGGCTATCCGGTACAGCACAGCATCTTGTCAGCCACCGTCATTGCCAAAGATTGCATGAGTGCAGACGCCTATGCCACGGCATTCATGGTGATGGGGCTGGAAGAAGCAGAACGCGTGGCGGATGCACATCCGGATATCGACGCCTGTTTCATTTATACGGATGAAGAAGGAAAGCTTCAAACGTTCTTAACAAAAGGAATGGAGAAGTATATGAAATAATGTGCAAATGCGATTAACCCATCATTTATAAAATACAAAATATACCGCCAGTACCAGACATACAAAAGCGGCAAAATGATTCCAATGCAGCGTTTCCCCCTTGAAAAGAACCGTTGTGAACACCGTAAAGATAATCAAAGTGATTACTTCCTGAATCACTTTGAGTTGCATCAATGAGAACGGGCCTCCATTGCCTAAAAAGCCTATCCGATTGGCCGGAACCTGGCAAGAATACTCTGCCAAAGCTATTACCCAGGAAAACAGCACCACGGCATACAACGGCCAGTTGGAGATGACTTTTGTCTCTTGTAGCTTCAGATGCCCATACCAGGCAAACGTCATGAAAATATTAGATACAATCAATAGCAAAATGGTATAAAATGCTTTCATATAGTGATTAATGATTAGTGATTAATGATTAATGATTGCAGGCAGCAATTCCTCTTGCACATTCGTCATACTCCCCCATAGACTATAGCGTGCCTCAGGATTCATTTCCTCCAATTGTTTCAGAATGCCTTTCATTGCACTACGGCTGGATTGTGACTCATACGGACAATTCTTCACCTGCTTACGATACCCCCTCACTTGCGCCAACTCCATCAAATCCGCCTCATGTACCAGACACATCGGACGGATAATCGTCATATCAAACTTCTTCATTACCAGCCGGGGGGGCATAGAGCTGAACGCTCCCTGATAGGTGATATTCATCAGCAAGGTCTCCAGAATATCATCCATGTGATGGCCTAACGCGATTTTATTGCATCCCTGCTCCTTGGCTACGGTAAATAATGCCTTCCGCCTATTCCAAGAGCAAAGAAAACAAGGAGACTTGCGGGTATCTGTCGTGGCATCAAACTCCGTTTCAAAGAGAACAAAAGGCACTCCCCACGACTCTACGTACTCCCTCAGATAGTCCACATCGCTTTGATAAGGTATATTCTTCATCACTACATGTACGGCGACAACGGAAAAACGGGGTTTATAGACACGGGCACGCCGTGCCAACAATTCCACCAGCGCCAAAGAGTCCTTGCCTCCCGAAAGCCCGATAAGAATCTTATCGCCGTCCTCTATCAGCCCATATTCCACCACACCTTTGCTAAACCGCTTGTCTATGCGGCGCAACATCTTTTCTTCTTCAGTAAATCGTGCCATTGATACGAGTTATGAGTTATAAGTTATGAATTATAGCTCTTCCGGTTGCAAAAGTAAGGCAAAAGAACGATTTAAAGAAGAATTAACAAAATAGAATTACGGAAACCAGCTTTATTCACGATAAATTTGTATTTTTGACCTTCTGAACAATCAGCATGTATCAATATGAATAAAAAATATATCCTTTTCTTTCTATTCGGCCTTTTGAGCATAACAATTTCCGCACAAAGCCTGGCAGAAGCCAAAGCCTTGTACGAGAAGGGAGAATACGAAGAAGCCAAGCCCACTTTCAAGAAACTCGTCAAGACACAACCTGGCAATGGAAATTACAACCTATGGTACGGTGTATGTTGCCTGGAAACCGGCGAACCCGCAGAAGCCTTGAAACACCTGGAAAGCGCCGTCAAGAGACGCGTCCCCAGCGGGCAACTCTATTTGGCCCGGGCATACAATGATTTATATCGGTTCGAAGAAGCCATCGAGACTTATGAGACCTACATTTCCGACCTGAGAAAGAGAAAACGCTCCACCGAAGAGGCCGAACAATTATTGGAAAAAAGCAAATCCAACTTGCGCATGCTGAAAGGCGTGGAAGAGGTCTGCTTCATCGACAGCTTTGTGGTAGACAAGGAAAAATTCCTGGATGCATACAAAATCAGCCCCGAATCGGGCAAGCTGTTCATGTACGACACCTACTTCAATGATTCCGGTAAGGAAGGCGGAACGGTATACGAAACGGAGCTGGGCAATAAGCTATATTATAGCGAAATGCAACCGGACAGCACCCTCAGTATCCTTTCGCGCAACAAGTTGCTGGACAAATGGAGTGATGGCAGCTTGTTGCCCGGAAGCATCAACGAGGCCATGAATGCAGACTATCCCTATGTACTTACGGACGGTATCACTATCTACTATGCTTCGGATGGCCCTGGCTCGATGGGAGGATATGATATTTTCGTCACCCGTTACAATACGAATACCGACTCCTATCTGATGCCGGAAAATGTGGGCATGCCGTTCAATTCGCCCTACAACGACTATATGTACGTCATCGACGAATTCAACGACTTGGGATGGTTTGCCTCCGACCGCTACCAGCCGGAAGGCAAAGTGTGCATCTATGTATTCATTCCCAACTCATCCAAGCAAGTGTACAACTACGAAGGGATGGACCCGGACAAGATGATATCATTGGCGCAACTTCACTCTATCAAGGACACATGGACGGACACCGATGCGGTAGAGGCCGCCCAAGAAAGACTTCGGACTGCTGCCAACGCAAAGCCGCAGACCACCAAGAAGCATGATTTCCAATTCATCATTGACGACCACTCCACCTACTACCAGCTGGACGATTTCCGCTCCCCGCAGGCCAAAGCCTCGTATGGCAAATACAATCAGCTGGAGCAGAGCTACAAACAACTGCAGGAGAAACTGGAAGATATGCGTTCGGAATACTCCCGAGCCAACAAGCAGGAAAAGGACAAGATGTCCGCCGCCATCCTCGACCTGGAGCAACGTGTACGGCAATTGTCCACTGAGATGGAGCAAACTGCCATTCAAGTGCGCAACCTGGAAAAACAAGCCACCAAATAAAGACAACTATGGATATACTCATTATCGCCTCATTGATTATAGGAGCAGTAATCTTGTTCTTAGTGGAATTATTCGTAATTCCGGGCATCAGCGTTGCCGGTTTTCTGGCAGGAGGTTGCATCATCTTTGCCAACTACTATGCCTTTGCCTATATGGGCACCACGGCAGGTGTCATTACGCTTATCATATCTGCCCTGGCTTGTATCGGCTCGTTGGTATGGTTCATGCGCTCCAAGACACTCGACAAAATTGCATTGAAAAAAAACATCACCTCCAAAGTAGACCGTAGTGCCGAGGAAAAAGTCAAGGTAGGCGATATAGGCGTAACCACTACCCGCCTGGCTCTTATCGGCTATGCCGAAATCAACGGAGACATCGTGGAAGTAAAGTCATCAGACGGCTTCCTGAACGAAAAGACTCCGATTATCGTAGACCGTATTGCCGACGGAGTCCTCTTAGTGGAACGGCTCAAGCAGTGAAATTTCTGAAATCAACCTATTATTTATAACTAACAATTAATATTTAATCTCATGGATCCAAGCACAATGTATTTAACCGCCTTCCTCATTATAGGAGGCATTATTTTCCTGGTACTTTTCTTCCATTATGTACCGTTCTTCTTGTGGCTGTCTGCCAAAGTATCGGGAGTAAACATCTCGCTGGTACAACTTTTCCTGATGCGCATCCGTAATGTCCCTCCTTATATCATTGTGCCCGGCATGATTGAAGCTCATAAAGCAGGATTGCAAAACATCACGCGCGACGAACTGGAAGCGCACTACCTTGCCGGAGGTCACGTAGAGCGGGTGGTACACGCACTGGTATCCGCCTCTAAAGCCAATATCGAGCTGCCGTTCCAGATGGCAACCGCCATCGACCTTGCCGGCCGTGACGTATTCGAAGCCGTACAGATGTCCGTTAACCCCAAAGTAATTGACACCCCTCCCGTGACAGCTGTTGCCAAAGACGGTATCCAGCTGATTGCCAAGGCCCGTGTAACGGTGCGCGCCAATATCCGCCAATTGGTGGGCGGTGCCGGAGAAGACACGATTCTGGCCCGTGTAGGCGAGGGTATTGTGTCTTCCATCGGTTCGTCAGAGAATCATAAGTCTGTATTGGAGAATCCGGATTCTATCTCCAAACTGGTATTGCGCAAGGGGTTGGATGCCGGAACAGCATTCGAAATTCTGTCCATTGACATTGCTGATATTGACATAGGTAAGAATATCGGTGCCGCCCTGCAGATAGACCAAGCCAATGCCGACAAGAACATTGCTCAAGCCAAGGCAGAGGAACGCCGCGCCATGGCCGTAGCCACAGAGCAGGAAATGAAGGCAAAGGCCCAGGAAGCCCGTGCCAAAGTTATCGAGGCAGAAGCGGAAGTACCCAAGGCCATGGCCGAAGCATTCCGCAACGGCAATCTGGGTATCATGGACTATTACCGGATGAAGAATATAGAAGCCGACACTTCCATGCGCGAAAACATTGCCAAACCGACGACGGGCAATACCAGCCAGCCGTTGAGTAAATAACCCGGAAAGTAACTGACGAAACGCCGGAACCGGTGAACAAGAATCGGTTCCCGGCGTTTCTATTTATAAACAAAAGATTAAAGCCTCAAGCATATGAAGAAATATTTCGCCTCTTCCGAACTGATCATCAATGAAGACGGTTCTGTATTTCATCTTCACGTAAAGCCCGAATGGCTGGCAGACAAAGTCATCTTGGTAGGCGACCCCGGACGGGTGGCACTGGTTGCCTCCCATTTCGAGAACAAGGAATGTGAAGTGGAAAGCCGCGAGTTCAAGACTATCACCGGTACTTACCAGGGGAAACGTATTACGGTGGTTTCCACCGGTATCGGATGTGACAACATCGATATCGTGATGAACGAACTGGATGCCCTGGCAAACATCGACTTCGAGACGCGCGAAGAAAAGCCCCGCCTACGTAGCCTTGAGCTGGTACGTATCGGCACCTGCGGCGGCTTGCAACCCTACACTCCGGTGGGTACATTTGTATGTTCTGAAAAGTCCATTGGTTTCGATGGGCTGCTCAACTTCTATGCCGGACGCAACTCCGTGTGCGACCTGCCCATGGAGCGTGCCTTCCTCAACCATATGGGATGGTCCGGCAACATGTGTGCCCCTGCCCCCTACGTCATTGATGCAAGCACTGAACTGATAGACCGCATCGCACAAAACGACATGGTACGTGGCGTAACGATTGCCGCCGGGGGCTTCTTCGGACCTCAAGGACGCGAGTTACGCGTGCCGCTTGCCGACCCACATCAGAATGAGAAGATTGAAAAATTTGAATACAACGGCTACCGTATTACCAACTTCGAGATGGAAAGTTCTGCCCTGGCAGGCTTGAGCCGTCTGATGGGGCACAAGGCCATGACGGTATGCATGGTCATTGCCAACCGCCTGATAAAAGAAGCTAACACGGGATACAAGAATACGATAGATACTCTTATCAAAACAGTACTCGACCGTATCTAAGTATCCTTCAAGAAATGCTCCTCCCTTTCCTTCAGCCAATCCTAGGAGTAGGGTTTAGTAATGACTTCATCACATCCTGCCTGACGTGCCCGTTGCTGGTCTGTATAGTGTAGCAATGTCCTGCTATACCCACAATGGGCACAGAGGCGGATTAGGCTTTATAAGCATCTATCCATTATCGATTTGCACAAAGTTACGATAAAAGCCCATAAGTTGAATCACCATCTCTCTTTTTTGTAAAGAAACCATTATCTTTGCTGAATAAAAATAAGCCGGATAAAATGAACCAAGATACCATTTGTGCCATAGCCACCGCCCAAGGGGGAGCCATAGGATGCATCCGTGTCTCCGGACCGGATGCCATAGAGATAACATCCCGCATATTTACCCCTGCCCGGAAGGGGAAGAAGCTGAAGGATGCCAAGCCATACACACTTACCTTCGGTCATATCCATGAAGAAGAAAACATCATAGACGAAGTACTTGTAAGCTTATTCCGTGCCCCCCACTCGTACACGGGCGAGGATAGCACGGAAATCATGTGCCACGGTTCGAGCTATATTCTTCAGAAGGTGTTGCAATTGCTCATCGGCAATGGTTGCCGCCTGGCCGCTCCCGGTGAGTACACGCAACGGGCCTTCTTGGGCGGCAAAATGGACCTAAGCCAGGCCGAAGCCGTGGCCGACCTCATCGCCTCCACCTCTGCCGCCACTCACCGCCTCGCCATGAGCCAAATGCGCGGTGGGTTCAGTAAAGAGCTGGCCTCACTACGCGACCAATTGCTGCACTTCACATCACTCATAGAACTGGAGCTGGACTTCAGCGACCACGAAGAACTGGAATTTGCCGACCGCTCCGAGCTATGTCTCCTAGCAGACGGCATAGAGCAGGTAATTTCCCGTTTAGTACAATCCTTCAGTGTAGGCAATGCCATCAAGAACGGCGTGCCCGTAGCCATCATCGGCGAAACGAACGCTGGTAAATCCACCCTGTTGAATGCACTACTAAACGAGGAACGAGCCATTGTAAGCGACATACACGGGACAACCCGCGATGTGATAGAAGACACAGTCAATCTTGGTGGGATAACTTTCCGATTTATTGATACGGCAGGCATACGCGAAACGAACGACACCATCGAGAACCTAGGAATTGAGCGAACCTTCCAGAAATTGGAGCAGGCGGAAATCGTGCTCTGGATAGTTGATGCCACGAATGCCGTCTCACAGATACCACAACTAACTACCCAGATACTTCCCCGTTGCGAAGGGAAACGGCTCATTCTCGTATTCAACAAGACCGATTTGGTGCAAGATGCCTCAACCATCCCCAACTCCAGTTTCACCGTGGCCGCTACTAATGTGCAATGCATCTCCATCTCTGCCAAAGGACGTACCAACCTCGACAAGCTTCAGCAAATGCTAATCTCTGCCGCTAACCTGCCCACGGTTACCCAAAACGATGTCATTGTCACGAATATACGCCACTACGAGGCTTTGACCCATGCCTTGGAAGCCATCCACCGGGTCCAACAAGGATTAGCAGAAAATCTATCCGGAGATTTTGTTTCACAAGATATCCGCGAATGCATTTTCCATCTAAGCGATATTGCAGGGGAAGTTACGAACGATATGGTACTTGGGAATATTTTCGAACATTTTTGCATCGGTAAGTAGCTGATTATCAACAATATTACAATATATCGCTAACTGTCTGAAAGCCACCGTTTTGGTGGCTTTTTTCATTTTAACACTTTCCATTTGAAACTTGTTACAACCAGTTTTTAAGGGTAAATTTGGCTCAAATATCGTTCCTATCCCTAAATTTTGCGACCAAAAGGCAATGGGAAAATGACATATATGGCACCTTATGCAAAAACTGCAAAAGTGATAAATGTGCGCCCGTTGACATGTTGGACACCTCGTGAAAATTCCTGCAAATACCTGAAAATTGCTGCAAAGGAAATGGACGATTTTAACATGCCAAAAAGATGAAGATATTAAAGAAATGTTTAACATGTGGAGCAGAGTTTATTGCATCCAAGATGTCAAATAAATACTGCTGTAGAGAGTGCGAACGTGACGCATCTCGCAAACGTGAAGCAAAACGTAAAAAAAGTGTCCGGGAAAGTGAAAAAGAAGCAGCTCTTGATAAAGAAAGAGATGCAGTTGCTTCACGACCATTTTTGACACCCTCAGATGTTGCCTTATTACTTGATATGAGTGTTAGCACTGTTTATAGATGTTTCTATTCCGGAATCATCAAGGCAGTGAGAATACGTAGAAAAACCCTTGTCCGTCGTGAGGATCTTGACAAATACTTTGAGGATGCAGGACCTTATAGAAAAAGAAGTTACAAGCGTAAGCAAGAACAAGAATACTATACCCTACAAGAGATTATGGATAAGTATAAAATTGGACGTAAAGCTGTATGGGGACGTTGTGACAGATTAGGCATCCCTAAAGTTTACGAAGGGCGTAATACTTTCTACAGTAAAAAGCTTATTGACGCAAATTTCTCTGAGCTTCTTGATGTCATAGACATTGATAACTATTACACATTGAGTCAAATCATGGAAATGTACAATATGACTCAGGGTGCGGCTCTTTGTTTTGTAAAATACCATGCGGTTCCCAGGGTAAAGAGAAATGGCAGGTCTTATTATTCTAAGGTTCATATAGATTGTATAAAACACAAGACCGATGAAATTGATCCTGACTGGTACTCTTATGAAGAAGCTATGCAAAAGTATGGCATAACTAAAGATCAGGTAAGTTATACTCTAAAGACCTATAGCATTAAGACTGAAAAGCGTGGAAAATTCACCATGATTTATCGGACGGATTTTGATAATATCATGCATCAACGTCTTCAAAATTCAACTCCACTAATAAAGTCAAATGGTGAAGAAAAGGTTGTTTTCACGGCAAAGCAACAGGAAAAAATCTGTCCAGCAACTCCTGAAGGATACTATTCTACTGATGAGGTAGCAGAGATGTTTAAAATATCAATAAAGCATGCTGGAGTTATAACAAGAGAGAACAACATACCTAAGATAGCACTGAAAGGATTTAATTTCTATGAGAAGGGATCCATTGACCTGTTATACAACAAAAAGAATAAGTATGCAGAAATCACAGACTGGATAACGCCAGAGGAAATGCGTACAACATTTAAAATGACAGCAGATGGTGTACGCTCTTTTATTCATAGACATAAGATTCCAGCAAAGGTTGAGTATGGTAGTACCTATTATTCCAAACAACACATAGAGGAAATAAAGAATGGATATTTTGTTGGTAGAGACAGGTATTATTCCGTAGAAGAAGCTACAAAGAAATATAATCTTACAAATTCACTTGTCTTCTATTACGTCAATCACTATAAGCTCACCAGAGTAAAGAAGCAGAAATTCATCTTTTTTAGAAAAGAAGAATTTGACCGGTTAATGGAAAAACGGTTCTCAGAAGATGATTTTATAGTAAATATTGATATATAGTGATATTTACTTTCAATTTACCGATGTCAGCAATATATCATTCGAGAATTTTGAGACATAAAACTATAAAAACAAATAATATGCAGTATTGTAAATCAGTAACTCTCCGTATGCGAGATAGACGAAATGGTACTAAATCATTATTTCTGGACTTTTGGCCAGGCTATAGAAATCCTGAAACAATGGAACTGATTCGTCGTCGTTCGCTTGGCATGTATATATATGCCAACCCCATTTCTACACAACAGAAAAAGTATAATGAAGCTATTCTGGCAAAAGCTGAAGCTATTCGGTGTAAGGTATTCATAGAGGTAATTAATGAGAAATATGACTTCTTTAACCAGGACCGTCTAAAGGAGGACTTTCTTGCATACTTCAAGAATATTGTCAACAGAAACTTTGCGAAGTGTGATGCAGCCTATAAACATTTCAGCAGGTTCTGCCACAACAAATGTACATTTGAAATGCTTGATACCGTATTCTGTAACAAGTATAAAGAATATCTCTTAGACACGAAAGTATCAGCAAGAGGCAAAGTCATGGTTAACAAGCCTATATCACGAAATACAGCTTCAGCATATTGGAATATCTTCAAACAAGTTTTAACTAAAGCCTATAGGGAAAGAAGACTTGTAGATAACATAGCATCCCTTTTGGATAATATTCCATGCACAATACCAGTCAAGCAAAGCCTTTCACTGGAGGAAGTCAGAAAACTATACAACTCAGAATGTTCAGTTCCAGTAGTAAGAAAAGCCGCTATATTTTCCTGTTTGAGTGGATTACGTATAAGTGATATACTCAATTTAAAATGGGAAAATATCCAAACATATGCAGATGGCGGACATTATCTTGATTTTAAATGTGTAAAGACTCAGCGTCAGACACAGGTTCCAATCGGTGATGATGCTTATGAACTAATTCAGCCACAAACAACAGATAAATATATTTTTTCAGGATTTAATCGTACTATGACATATAGAGTCATGCAAGATTGGATTAAGGAATGTGGAATAAAAAAACATATTACCTTTCACTGTTTCAGACATACTTACGCATCCTTACAGCTTGAACTTGGAACTGATATTTACACAGTACAACATCTCCTTAATCACAAGAATGTAAGTACCACTCAAATCTATGCTTCACATGCTGATCCGAAAACACGAGAAGCAGCTGATAGAATTAGGTTAACAAATGTAAAAATGGAAATGCAAGAAAATGAAAACATAAATGTTAATGCAGAAACCAAGAGAAAGAAAGAGAAAGGAAAATCAAAAAAGTGACAATAAATAGTAGCGTAAATCATTGAAACACTGAAACATAAATAATGTTTTCTAGAGAGATTTTATTAGTAACAACTAGTATCAATTAGTAAGTTTATCTATAAATTTGCAATAAAGTAATACGATAAAAACCAATTGCAATGACAAAAAAGATAAGAGAGAATTTACTGATACTTCTCATTTCAAACATTATTACCATTATTCTGTTTGTGACCGCTCCATATATTATCAGGGTGGTCACAAGCACTAATGCAACAGAAAAAAATAACCTAATGTTATCCCCATTGCCGATTTTGTTATACCTCATTTTATTATCTTTATTAGTTTGTATAATAACTGTCCTGTACAGGTTACATACTGAGAAGCGCATAATCATTAATAATAGCATCACTTCCCTACAACCTGCTACTTCAGAAAAGAATAAAGCAGAGATTATGCGTGAGATTTATAAAAATAAACAGGACCATTTGGAGGTTAACAGATATGAGGCAATCAAGGAGTATACATATACTGTTTTTTCGCCATACATGACAGATGATTGTTTGGAAACCCTATGCCAGAACATTAAACTTTACGAGATTCCAGAATCGTGTATCAGTTCTGTATTAACAAATGGTCAGTTAAACACACTCGACATCAGACATTATGCCTGGAATATAGGAGAACGGCTTGGTTGGAGTGGACAAACCAGAGCTACCTTCATCAAGCTCTGTTTTCCTAAAGAACTTAATGACGTTGAAATTGAAAGCATCAGGCGTACACTCAGACAAAAAGGGAAATGTAAAATAGAAATTGACATTCCTGATAAAGATAGTTACGAGTTTCATTATTAAAAGAATTATATATGCAAGAATACGTAGAAGATAATCCGATAACCTTTAATGACATACCAAGAGTTATGTCAGATATACTTAAAAAATGTGATCTACTTGAACAGTCCATAGAAATACTTCATGAAGAGATTCGTCAATCTAATCAAAAGTCTCCATCTGAACACATTCCAATGGATGTAAAAGAAGCCTGTGAATTTCTCAAAATAAAAAAATCGACAATGTACTGTTATATACAGAACGGACAAATTCCAGTCAACAAGAAAGGTAAGAAATACACATTTTTCAGGGATGATCTCATCAAATGGGTTGAGTCTGGTTGTAAAACTGAAAAGCCAATCAGTACAGCAGAAATCAATCAAATACTCAGCAAAAGATCAAGTCGAAGGAAATAGTAGAGAAATGCGAATTCATAAATAGCCCGCATTAAGGATTATCTAATGTAGGCTATTTTTTTTGCATATATCACTTAAAAGCACTTAGCAAAGTGATCAGTGATAATTACAATATAGTATATAAACAAATGATCATAGAAATAGAATTAAATATTTATACACAAAAAAAATTAATTTATGAGTAAAAAGAATCAACACTCTTTGCTCTCTCTTTTTGTATTTACAATGTAACAATCATTTCACAAACCAAGAGATTGAGCTGTCCAAAGATGAGCTTTGGGACTTATTTAAAGTCAGTTACAAGCATTATCAAACTGAAGTAATTAATGATAGAAAAATTTACAATCGCTATGTAAATGACTTAATCAGTTATCATCTTCCTGTTTTCACATCTGATGAGGAAGCAATACGAAAACATTTCCAAAATCTTTTCTGTGTTTATGAATTACTGACCGACAGAAAAGATCTTGTTGAGAAGTACTTCACTAAATCTACATTCGAAAAGACAGACTTCTCTAAAATGCTTAATGAGTTTAACCATGTGGAAGTTATATTAAAGGACTCCAATGGACTTGCATCCTTTAACAGAAAGCAAATTAAACTTATCACAGATTTTGCCAATAGAAAGAATTTCTTCACTACCCCTGTTGACGAGAATACTATTGAAAAGTTCTTTAACTGTACATTAAAAAAGACTCTTATAGCCACAAACTTGCGCTATATACTTCAGCTGTTATATTCCCTTTCCCAACAAAAAATGATTCCATATAATTGGGTATCACTTGTAGTAAGAAATAAAATGTTAGCCCCACAGAAAAGTATGATACCATCAACTCGTGGAGCAATCAGTTCACGTCTTACAGAACTAAAGAATACTACTGCTACATTTCCTGAAGAAGAATATGTGAATATAGTAAAACAACTGAAAGAAATGTATTGAAGTGAAACAATGTAAAGCAATTGAAAGAAAAATCCCTGACACTCTCCCTGACATTTTAAACTGACAGGAGACATTCAAATTGCGAAAATAACAATAGGAGTATATTTACCCCAGAATCGATTCAGCTTTTGGGGTACTCCCTATTGTATAACATTAAATCATTAGAAAATGGGAACCAGTAACATTGAAATCAGCATCTTAAAAAAGAGATTAGAACTTTTGGAAATGAAAATTGGAGAACTTAATAGTATTAATCCAGAAATACTCAATGAACGTCTTGCAAAGATTGAGGAAAGATTATATGTGGTTAAAGAAATGTTGACCACTGAAGAAGCTTCAAAGTATTTGGGAATATCACAATCCCAGATATATAAACTCACTATGAATATGCAGATTCCACATTTTAAGCCCAAAGGGAAAACCATCTATTTCAATAGACAAGAACTCCTGAGATGGATGCGTAAGAATCATGTAGTGCCAGCAAAACAAAAAAATGATAAATAGAATATTACAATGAAAAGGAAGAAACATAATAAAACGGAGGTTTATACAGATGCTCAACTGACTGCTTTACTAAAAAAGTCAGAAGTTGTCATAAGTTCCTCAAAAAATGATAATAAAAAAGAACTATGTCATGATAAGAAGGAAAAACAGTAATGATAAGGAATGTTCAGTGGAAAGCTCTCTTGAAGTCGGAATGCTCAGCAAGAGTACATTCAACGACCAGGAACTTGACAACTACCTGAGACAAGGAGAAATAAAGGCATGTGAAAAGCCTCCTGTTCCACCACAGATTTTATGGGTTGGAGATTGTACCATAGCAACCTTTGGTAATTTCAGTGCATCTACCGGTAAAGCAAAAAGCAAGAAAACCTTTAATATAACAGCAATGGTTGCAGCAGCTGTAAATAATTCTACAGTACTCAAATACAGGGCCAGTCTTCCTAACGGGAAACGCAAAATTCTTTATTTCGATACAGAACAAAGCAGGTTTCATTGCCACAATGTGATAGAACGCATCTACCGTCTTGCTGGATTAAGCCTGACAAAGGAAGATAAGCGCATCAAGTTCTATGGGTTAAGGGAGTTCACTCCTACTCTACGTATTGCCCTCATAGATTATGCCCTCAGGACATTTGAGGATGTAGGACTGGTCATTATAGACGGCTTGCGAGATCTCATGTATGACATCAACAATGCCAAGGAATCAACAGATGTAATGACTATGCTCATGGCTTGGACAAGTAAGTACAATCTTCACATCCACTGCGTGCTACACCTTAACAAGAATGATAACAACACCAGAGGTCATATTGGAACCGAACTCGAAAACAAGGCAGAAACGGTTCTGATAATCAGTAAAAACAAGCAGGATTCCAATATCAGTGAAGTCAGGCCTATGCACATGCGAGACAAGGAGTTTTCTTCATGGGCATTTCACATTGACGACAACTCCCTTCCCGTCTTAGATGATGGTTACCATATTACAGTAGTCAAGCCTAAAGATAAGCCCTTGACATCTTTGCCGGATGACTTACATGCCAAGGTACTTCGCACTGTTTTTGAAGGTGAAAGTCCACAGAGGTATCTTGAACTGGTAAAAGCAATCAGTCAGGCTTACGCACAAGAAGGCTACAAGCGTGGGGATAATGCAGTCAAGGATATGCTCAAAATCTTTTGTGAGCGTAAACTGATTACCAAAGACAAAGAAGGTTATCATTATCATCCTGCACTTCTGCCCCTAAAGTAAGTTTATGAGTTTAAGTTTAACAGGGTATATATATTAAACTAATATGAATCCCATAACATTATTGATATGCCATGACCATAGATGAAATCAAATCAGTCAGTATTGTACAGTTCCTAAAAACCGAAGGTTTTCAGTATGCTTATATCCATCGAGGTAATTACTGGTATCTATCTCCCTTTAGAGCAGAATCGTCTCCATCTTTCAATGTCAGTCCTACAAAAAACCTATGGAATGACTTTGGGGCCAACTCTGGTGGAAACATCATTAATCTTGTTCAGAAGATGCACCCTTCATGGAATAATCATCAAGTTCTTACTTATCTTGAACAACAGATTAAGAGCCACAACCTCAAATATGCTGAAGATTATGAAGCGATGACTAAAGAACAACAAAGAATAAACCGTTGGAATCAAAGCCAGATAGCAGAAAAGATGAAGGAGAGTAACAGCATTACTTTCATTGATCGTATTTGCAAGCTCAGTCATCCCAATCTGAAAAGTTATATTTTACAAAGACGTGTTGACTTCGAAATTGCTCAGGAATACTGTAAGGAAATACATTATCATATCTATGATAAACATTACTATGCCATAGCCTTTGAAAATATAGACGGTGGTATGGAAATCAGAAACAAATACTGCAAACGCAGTGTCGGAAAGAAAACAATATCCGTCATAAAGCCCAACGGTGAATCACATTCAGAATGTTGCATATTTGAAGGTTTCTTTGATATGCTAACTTATGCAAGTATCAGAAAATGGATGATGGATATACAACTTTGCGTTGAAAACGACTGTGATTATATTATCCTTAATTCAATCAGCAATATTAAAACAGCACTTCCATATCTCCAGGTATATGATGTAGTACACTGTTATCTTGACAACGATGTTGCCGGTATAGCTACAACAAAGAAAATCATGGACGAATATTCTAAAAAGGTAATTGACGAATCTGTCAGATACCGGAATTTCAAGGATCTGAACGATGTTATCAATGGAATAGTAAATTAACAACAGAAATAATCAATCTATTAGGTTCTCCATGACAATAGAGCCTCCTTTCCCTTACGCTATAACCATTTACTAAAGTAACAAATCCAAACTTCTCGATTTGTTACTTTTATAGTAAATGGTGATGATTCACCTAATTGAATGTGTATATAGATGCTATAAGATGGCATAAAACGCGAATTTAATGACATGTTTATTAAATTTATATACATATTTAATTGATTAAAAAAAAATATTCGTAGATTTGAACCATAGTACTTTGTAAAAAACATGATATGGCAGATATAAACAGATTGAAAGTGGTTTTGGTTGAAAAGAAAAAAACCAGCAAGTGGTTAGCAGAAACCTTAGGCAAGGATCCTGCAACTGTTTCCAAATGGTGTACAAATAGTTCTCAACCCTCTTTGGAGACACTAATTGAAATTGCTCGCATCTTAGAAGTTGATGTACGAGAACTGATTGTTCCTACTGACACACAAAAGATCATGATGACAATCGTATAATGTTAAATACCCATTATTACCTAAGACGCTATGATTAAACATTTACTTAACTGGGATAACTGCCCACCCGAAGGAAAAGTCGTTTTTGACTCTTCTGATCACATTCGTTTCCAGAACGGACAAGATATTTCCGGACACAACTATGGTTGTAATCGTCGACTCGTTATTGAAAAAAACATACAAGGAGAAGAAGGCTATACTGTAACCATGTATAATCTTGATGGGGTTCATCCACTTTGGAAGAACAATGTTCAGATGGCACCTAAGAGAATGAAAATAGTTAATGTAGAAGGAAACATTGTAGAACTGCGAGGATATGGCTACGATGAAAATGCCCTAGCAATAGGTGCACCACTTCAAGCTGCATCTTTTGAGAACTATGGTGTAGTTCTCATGATAGAGGACGACTCTATTGTTCGTGCACAATTAAATATGTTTGACAGAAACATCAGTATCGTATATTTATAATAAAATAAATCAAATATGGAATTAGAAAGAACTTTCGACGAGAACGTCTATTCGAATGTCGATGACGGTTCTGTATTCCCTCTCTTTGTGCGTTATTCTGAAAAGAACGTTGATTTTAATAACAAAAACAACTCAACAAGCTTTGAAGATATGGTTGCACAGATTAAGGGCGTACATGAGTGTTATTTTATCCACAGACGGCAAAAAAACAGAGATGGCATGCTATTAGATGAGCTAGCAGTAAAAATTGATGAAATTAATATCTCTTTAACAGCCAAATTGGCTCGTGATGGATTTTCATTGTTTAATCCAGTTCTATCTGAGAAGAATATCGTTCTTCCAGAGGAAAACGAGTATTCAAAGAGAAAATGTGAGATAAAATTTGTCGATCAAAACGAAAGTGAACTTCGTCTGATAAGTGGAGCTGGCTCATATTGGTTAAACCACACAGAAGAGATTAGCAACTTCCTAAAAGATTGTTTTGCCTTACCAATTCCTCCAATTGAAATTCACATAGAGGAGGATAAGGAAATGTGGCAAGCATACTTGGATGGTTTAAATGCACTTCTTGACGCAAAACGAGATTTGATAAAAATCGAGAAAGTCACTAAGCAAAAGAATGGTTTAGTTCGACTTGATTTTGACATGGATAGTTATATCCAAAACTTTAAGGATAAAATCGAAGACGAACTTCAAGGAAAGTGTGAAATTGAACCTACAGTAGAATTAGAAGATGGAGACTGTACTATTTCGTTTGATAGCTACCAAATCATTCCTGACGACACAATAGATGCAATAAAGAGTATAGGAAAGGAGTACTGTTACTCTGCAGAAGAGCAGGTAACAAACTATGTGCATGGCTCATTGGAAGTCCTTTCTGACCCAGAAGAGCTTGCATCTATTGTTGCTGATATTGAGCAAGAATTTCATAATTTCGGATCTTCTTTTAATAAAAAAGGAGATAATGATTTCGTTGCTTCTACAGATCGTGAAATTGCCATCTTGAATCTAATTGTTGATAAATTGTGTAAGGGTATTGCTGAGGTCAGAAATACAACTCAAATTCAAGTCGGTTTGCGTCCATCAGAGAGTTCCTTTGACATAAATTCTGTAAGAACCGACTTGTCTTTTGACTGCAAAATAGAAGCTGCTGGCAATTTCTATATTGTTACGTCAAGAAAGCCTCTCACAACCCAAGAACAGATATTTTCTAAGCTATCATTTGTTAGTTGTAGAGCTTCGATAAGTCCACAAAGTTTTAATCCAGAAATCGTCATAGATTCTGCAACCCCCAAAGGAGATGCTTATTGTTGGATTCTCAATGACATCGAACAAGCACAACATGTTGGTTCTTTGTATAATCAGGTTCGTAAAAACTATCCCGATCAGCGCGTAAGCAGCGTATATCAATATGCTTTTAGACCAATTATTGACAAGATGATTTTGGCGGACTTGAAGTATAACAATTACGAAAACAAGTCTATCTTTGTTGATGTACCAAGATCAAGTATTGTTTTGTATCCTAAGACAGAAGAAGAATACAATACTCTCAAAGAAACTATACAATCACAATTAGGCGAAGAAGTCGAAGTTGTATTTCCCAAGTACACTCCGTCTGCCTCTGTTATATTCTTATGTGATGATATAGAATTTAGAAAATCATTGTTCGAGAAGGTTGGTGTTGAACTTGCAGACAATCGTAAAAACTTCACTTTATATAAATTGAAGAAAGATGCAACACGATTGGATTTTGAGTTCAATTTCACTACTATAGAGGAACGAGAGAAAATTATTGCGATTATTCGTGATTGTATCTCAGGTGTACACGGTATTAAGTTAAACTTTGAAAAGTCTAACGACAAGGGTGTAACAACTTGGAGTCTTACAGAAGATAAATCGCTTAAACTTGAATTGGAGCAGAAGCTCCAATCTGAATACCGCGAAGAGTATGTCAATTTTGTAAATGGAAAGAAATACGACGAAGTCTCAGTGATCGATGATGAAGAGTTTGCTTCAAGCAAATTCCGTTCAAGAGAGCGTATGGTTAAATTCAAGCAACGTGCATTCTTGAAATATAATAGTCAGAAGCTTGGAACATGCAAGCGTCGAGGAATTGACTTTGCTATAATTCAACTTGATACCGAAGCAGAAGATGGCATTGATTCTGGTGACCTTCACATAACAAAGGGAGATTACATACAATTCCCTGCGATGGGCGAGGCAATGGAATTGCTTCGTCAGAGTCGTGCAATGAATCGTATTCTACGCCCTTCATCAAAATTCAATCACAAGCCGATAAACGAAAACCTGCAAAGTTTCATTTTTGATCCTAAGTATGCAGGAGAAACCGTTGTTAGCATAACAGATGCAGTTGAAGACATTAAGAAAAACTGCATATCAAGACCTGTTCCAAATGACAGACAGATAGAAGCTGTCGCCAAATCAGTTCTTGCTAATGATTTGGCTTTGATACAAGGTCCTCCAGGAACAGGTAAAACAACCGTTATCGCTGAAATAATTTGGCAATCAATAAGACGGAATCCAGAATGCAAAATTCTGCTCACATCACAGACGAACCTTGCAGTAGACAATGCACTTGAAAGACTGCAGGGGCAGCCTGGTATTCGTCCGATTCGTATTGGTAAGCCAGATAAACTTGAACCAGAAGGTCGAAGATTCTCTATACCTATTATTGATAGCTGGACTGCAGATTCTAAACAAAATGAAGACAATGCTGCAAAAATATGGATCGACAGAATTTACAATGCCATTTCTAACGATCCTAAATATGCCACTGCGACATCAGCATGGAAAAAAGAACTAGAAGACCAAGACCAACAGTCCCGGAGCCAATTCTGTCGGTTGTACAAAAAAAATGTAAATCTTGTAGCAGCAACATGTAGTATTTGTGGTTCTACGGATTTTATGAGAACATATTGCGACATTTTTGGTAGTAATCAAAATGATGACATGTTCTTTGATGTGGTTATCATGGATGAAGCTTCAAAGGCGACTCCTCTTGAAATGGCAGTTCCGTTGGTTCTCGGTAAGAAGATTATTATCATTGGTGACCATAAGCAGTTGCCTCCGATGTTAGACGAAAATACCGTTGATTCATCATTGGAAAAGATTGGCCAAAAAGAATTGGCAGAAAAACTTCGTAAGGCAGAATCACAGTTTAAGCGATTGTTCGAATCGGCTGCAAAGGTTCGTAAGACTATCGTTTCAACACTTGATACTCAGTACCGTATGCATGAAGACATCATGAATACCATTAAACAATTCTACGAAGAAGAATTGGCTGCTACAGGTGGCCTTAAATGTGGTATCTTGCAATCCATGGATGATCCTGATCTTAGCAATAAGGGAAGTAGGTGGCATGGCTTAAGCCTCGAACCAATATTCAAACCTGAATACCATGCAATTTGGATAGACGTAACTACACCTGAAATCCGATTAAACCCAGGTTATAAGAATGAAGGTGAGTTGAAGGCTATTGATACGGTGTTGAAAGCTCTGCAACAATCGGAAGGCTTTGACGAGTTCATGAAGGCTCAAAAGAAGCCTGAAGACAAAGAGATTGGTATCATCACATTCTATAGTGCTCAAAGCCGTGAAATAAAGCGCAAATATAAGGATTGTGGTTATAGAATTGATGTCGTCGACCGATTCCAAGGTATGGAGCGTAACATTATTATTGTATCAACTGTCCGAAGCAATGCTAAGAATAACATTGGTTTTGCAAAAGAGATAGAGCGTATAAATGTTGCTTTCTCTCGTGCTCGCAGATTGCTTATTGTTGTCGGTAACAAACGCCAATTCGAAAGCAATAGCAACTATGCTGCATCCATTCAGAGTATGAAGACATTTCCTGTTGAACAATTAAGAGCCGCATTACGATGAAAAATAAAAGACAAAAGACAAATAAAAAACAGCAAGTTGCCATTGTAGAAAGTTTAGACACTAAGATAGCAAAAGCTGTTTATGCCGAAAAAAAGATTTCGGAAAGAATCATCGGCTATTTCCCTTACGAGCTTCAGTTTGTAAAGGCTACATATTTTGGTACAACTCAACGACCTGCTAAAATTTCTGCAATAGAAAAAGGAATAGTTGGCATACTGCTAATTGACGGCCATTCGTCTTTTAGCACCATTGGTCAAATCCTTGGATTAGATGTAGTTAATGACAAAGCAGAAAAGTCAATCCTGTCAAAAGCTTTGGATGGACTTCGATCTTTTAATGCTATTGAAGGAGACGACGACTATATTGCTCTTACCGAAGCAGGTAAGGTGTATGCTGAGAAAGGTGAACGCCCTGACACATACCAAAAGTCTTTTGACATATTTGTGGATTCAGACCATGCTGATTGGAAAACTATTAAAAATGCATTGTCTACAGTAAATGAGCATATAAAATTTATCAACACAAAGTGTGAAGATCTGTCTTTAACAATAGATGAAATAAAAGAATATGCGGCTGTACAGGCTCAAGACGTACATTATCCCCAAGAGCGTTATTTGTTAGAAAGTGCAGATTGGAAAGAAGGACATAAAGGTAGCTATAAAATGTACATATGCTTTGTGCAAGGTGTAAGTACTGGTATTGTTAGAGCTTTTGCATTTGATGAAAACATAAACAGCCTTAATCCTGTTGTAGCAGAATACATCAATAGCGATGCTACATTAGCATCCCAGTTGTTGGATAAATGTATAAAGTTAGAGTGCGAAATGAATTTTGACACTCAAATACTTGATGAAGAAGCTGCAAAGGAAGCGAAAGCTAATGTTTCACTAGACATTATCGAGGCTGAGAAGCGTCTTGTTGATGAAGAGGCAGAAGAGGAGCAAATAGTTGAAGAAACAAATGCTGAAAATGAGAGCAAAAAAGTAGAAGAAAATTCAAGTGCAAAACCAGTCAAAAAGACAACAGTAAAGACAAAAGATCGCCTTCATAAGAAAGCGTTGTACGACTCTGTTTCATTTGAAGTTGAATTGCAGAAGATTTTCAAGGAAGATAATCCAGATGAAATATGGCTTATGAGTCCATGGATTAGAAAATCTGCATTTATGAATGACAGAGGCCCTCTTATAGAGAATTTCTTGGCAGATGAAAACAAGCGCATCTTTATAGCTTATTCCGAACCAGCTCAATCCCAAAATGATGAGAAACCTATGATGGATGAAGAGGTTGAGCCAGGAATAAAAATGCTCGCAGATCAATATCCAAATTTCTTTTACGTTCAATTGCCAGAGTTTCATTTTAAGAATGTCATTGAAGTAAAGGGAGATCAAAAGATACTATTTTCAGGCAGCTTCAATGTCCTGTCATTTTATGTATCTGAGCATCAAACACATGTTAGACGTGAGGAAATGGCATTGGCTAACCCTTCAATAGCAAAAAGCAAATACGTTAGTTTCCAAGTTGAGTTTGCAGAAAAATATGCAGAGCGTATTAAGAAAGAAATTGAAGAATTAAGTCTAGAAGCTGTTGAAAGTTACGAAAATGAAAGAATGAATTACTTCCTTGGCATTGATAATTCTGAAATAAAAAAACTATATATCCCTATAGTTGAACTGTTAGAAGAAAAGAAGTATCAAGCTATTGTTTCGTCTATACGTAAGCGTTTGACTACAATTGGACAGCAACTCGTTGCTCTTACCAATACCATAGGTGTTAATAGCAAGAAAAAGATAGAGTTAAAGAAAGAGCTGGATATCATTGAAAAGGACATGAACACAAATTCCGTTGATGATCCGTCATTGGCCGAGCTTCTTTCCAACAACAAACAGTTGCTTGAACACGTCAAAGAACAGAAGATTTTCCCAGGAAGAAAGGAAAGCTTTAAGGGGAATAATCCTCAGCAAAGACAAACAAGCCCAAGAACAATAGGTGCTGTGCAGCAAAGTGAAATTCTTAGTGAAGATCCAGAAGCAACTAAAGAAGGTCTATCATTGTATTTAGCAAGACTTAGTCAGGCATTCATTAATCAGGAGATAAAGAAAACTCCTATGAATGACAAACTTCTTGCTATAGTTCAAGATGATGAACTCGTCAAACTAATGGAAATGCTTACAGTCATGCCTTCACGTAACAAAGATAATGCTTTTGATTTATCAATTGGTATTAGCAGTTATTTGTTTAGGTATCCTACTCTTTTCAATCACAAGGAAGAATTTATTGCAAAGCAAAAGCGAACACAGCAACGCTTAACTCAAGTGAATCAAAACAATATACAAGAAATAGTAAAGAAGTTATCATAACATGTCAAGATTCGAATCATCAAGATTTGTGCGCAATCCTCAGGTAATGCATGTGGACGTATTAAAGTCCGCATGCGATGCTTTGGGATGGCAATACACCATCCACGATAATATACTAACGGTTTCGGATGCTAAGCAGAAATCTCGCCTATATGGTGAGTTTGCATTAAAGTTGAACCTTACAACAAATGAAGTCACTTACAACACGTATTATATGCCGAATGCCACCCAAAAGGTATTAGAACTCCAAGAGCAATTCTACGCATTAAATGCCACATATGCAAAGAACTCATTAATTCAAGAGTTTAAGAAAAAAGGGTTTAACTACAAGGAGAATGAACATTTTACACCAAACTCAGAAGAGGTATATAGCTTCTATATGGTTGGACGCTCTAAAGATAAAAATGAAACGGAACCTGTTGCGCAAATAAAGTTCACCATCCTTAAAGATGGCACGATAGTAACAGATTCAGACTATTTGCCTAACGATGTCAATGAGCGTGCTCATGACGCTATGGATGTTTTGGAACAGCTGTTAGGGAACAAGCGTGTGATGACAAAGAAACCTATACCTGCGAAGTATGCAGGAAAGCTAAAACCTCGCCGAGTGAATATGCAAACTATTGAACAGAAATAACCATGGAATCTATTTATACAAAAATCAAGGATATGCTATCTGCATATTACCCCGTGTTTTATCTGAATAGTTTTGAATATGACAGGACAAAACAGAAAATAGAGGGAATTGCAGACCTTTTACGCGCAGATAATAAGAAGGTGCGTATCTATACTTGGAATTGCGTAGAGGGCTTGATGGAGAAGACCTCGGAAGGCTCTTTGTATAAAGGAGAAGAATACGATGAGCCAGAAATGACTTTGAAGTATATCTATAAAAATGATAATAGAGATATTAAAGATATCTTTATTCTTGAAGATCTGAGCAATTACATTGAAGAGGACAAAATCAAGTATTACATCCGTAAGATAGCTGAGCATGCAAAATTCACAAACACTCATGCAATTATCTTGTCTGCTGTTTACAAGTTACCAACAGAACTGGAGAAATATGTAACCGTACTTAATATTCCTCTACCAGATAGAACAGACATGGAGCGAACCTTGGCTGTTGTGGAACGACAAACCAAGAAGAATCTTTCTGTTGAAATGAGAAATAAAATGATAGATGCAGCATTAGGCATGACCTCAATGGAAGCAGACCTTGCATTTTGTTTAGCAGCTGTTAAAGATAGCCTTGGAGAAAACGCCCCCTATACAGTTTCTGCAGAAAAGGAACAGATCATTCGCAAATCAGGCATCTTGGATTTCTTTCCCAAAAATGAAAGTTTGAAAGATGTTGGTGGTATGGATGTTCTGAAGGATTGGCTATTCAAACGTCAAATGGCTTATCAAAAAAGAGCAAGAGATTGGGGTTTGCAAGAGCCTAAAGGTTTACTATTACTTGGTGTCCCTGGTTGTGGCAAGAGTTTGACAGCAAAAAGTATAGCCTCTTTCTGGAATATGCCATTACTTCGTTTGGATATTGGCAAAGTATTCCAAGGTTTAGTTGGAAGTAGCGAAGATAATATTAGGAAAGCAATAGCAACTGCAGAAGCAGTTGCGCCATGTGTGTTGTGGATTGACGAAATAGAAAAAGGACTTAGCGGTGTTCAATCCAGTGGGTCTACTGATGGCGGTGTGACTTCGCGTATCTTTTCAACTATTCTGACATGGATGCAAGAAAAGACTTCTCCAGTTTTTGTCGTTGCTACAGCTAACAATATCAATCAACTTCCTCCAGAATTATTACGCAAAGGGCGTTTTGATGAGATATTTTTTGTTGATCTTCCATCAAAGGAGGAGCGCAAAAACATCTTTACCATTCATCTTAACAAGAAAGGACAAAATCCAATAAAGAATAATTATCCGATGGAGTCTCTTGCCAATAATACAGAAGGTTTTAATGGTGCAGAAATTGAAGAGTGTATTAAAGAAGCTATGTTTGCTGCTTATGTTGAAAATCCAGAGAATCCCCAACTTAAAACAACTCATCTAATGAATGCGATTTCAAAAACAGTGCCGTTGTCTACCACAATGAAAGAGCAGATATCTGCTTTGAGGCTATGGGCAAAAACCAGAGCTAAAAACGCCTCTATTGAATATACCCATGAAGATATTTCTAAAACAGAAATTTATCTTACGCGTCCAGAACTTGAATTAGAACGTTCATTCGATAACAAATAAAGCAACGGCAGTTATAGCATACAGAAATCACCTCTTCCCATTCCGAACAGAGAAGTTAAGGCTGTATGCGCTGATGGTACTGCAATAGCGGGAGAGTAGGTTGCTGCCAAGGTCTGCGGCTGAGACTCACAGACCATGCGATGTGATTGAGTCTCATAGAAATGGTAAATTTTAATTGAAGTAAAAATGAAAAATAAAAGCATTTTTATGTAGGTTAGAGAGTTCTTTTCTAAAAGAATTCTCCCTACACTTAAAAAGATGACTGCAGACAAGTCATTGAATATTTGCGCATTGTCGCTAGTATTAACGATCTTATCAGTATTTCCGCAATTGGGATTCATTGGCTATGCATGCATAACATTGGACGGATACTGTCTCAACGATGCTTATCATAAGCATTAGATTATGTAGTAGTAGTCTGCAATAAACATATTATCCATTAGTCTATCGATTTGTAGTTTATTTGTGTTCCCACAGTTTGCTTTTTCTATAGGAATAACTTCGGTTATGTTGGATTTAATCATGTTTATTTACACACTATTTGAGAAATAAGGTTATCATATAAAGCGATGCACAGATGAAGTGGCATAGATTCTTTGCCCTGAAGGAAAACAGGAAACCCGTATGGTAGTTATACTACCATACGTATTTTTTATAGATTGGGATAATACACATGGCTGTTCGCGAGAGGCTTCTTCCACTTCCTGGCTATGCTGGTCGTCAAAATCAATTTCTTGTTGACCGCCGAATGTACTAATTCACGTCGATGCTTTATCGCACAGCAATTTTATATCGTCATCAACATATGCTACACTGAATGACTTTATTTCTATATACTTGCCACCCGATTTGCTGAGAACAACCACACTCGTGGAATCTGACCTGTTTCGTTTTTTGCGTACATACATAGCGCAAATTTACCTTATTTTTTGCACCACCAAAATATTTTTACAACTCACTGATTATCAGTTTGCGCTATAAGATGAAAAAAGTGATGAAGTCAGGATTTAAATGGCTGCCTCAAGTACTTCTAAAGCAGGTATCATCACCTTGAAATACAGTGCCGGTATTTGATTTACGTGGCATTTCCTTAATAAAGCAAGTTAATCTTTCATGAATCTGATTTTGTTACAGATTCAAAATATTATTTGGGCGGTTTTCCACATGGTTATTTTCTGTAGAAAACAAGTAATCATTTTCTTAATATCTTCTCCATGGTCTTGCCTTTGGCCAATTCATCGACAAGTTTGTCCAGAATACGTATATCACGCATGAGCGGTTCCTCAATCATTTCTACTTTTACACCACATATGAAACCTTTGATATTCAATCGCTTCGGGTTTGGCTTGGGTGCATTGCGAAAGAAATCGCCATAAGAGAGTGGCTCTTCCTGGTACTGTAGCAACTGATCAGTATCGTAACCGGTTAGTCAGTTTATGATTTCATCTACTTCGGTTTGTGTACGGCCTTTTCTTGTTGCTTTATTCACAAGCAATTGATAAACCTTCGCAAAAAGTATTTGATAAATTTTCTCTTTCTCCATATGATCTGTCTTTCCTAAAGATTTATATTCTGTTTGCAAACAGCACCGATAAATTCTTCAGCAGGCTTGAATGAAGGTATGTCGTGTTCTGGAACAATTACTGTAGTGTTCTTTGAAATATTGCGAGCGGTTTTTGCTGCCCTGTGCTTCAGGATGAAACTTCCGAAGCCTCTAAGATAGACAGACTCACCTTTTTCGAGCGATGATTTAACTTCAACCATGAATGCTTCAAGTACACTTAGTGATGTGGCATAGTCAACACCGGTAGCATTCGAAATCTGCTTTGCTAATTCTGATTTTGTCATATATGTATGTTGGTTTATGTTTTTAAATGGAATACAAAGGTAATTAAAATTGTCGCCACTAGTAAAAGTGTGATGAAAAAATGGGGTAAAATGTAAAGTGCAATATTATAAATAATTAGGTATAACAAAGTGGGAAAATACATGGAGAAATGGTGAAAAGTTAATACACTTATCCAATGATGGTTCACTGACACAAGTTAATAGTGAAAAATCGGAATCAGCAGAGGTCATTGTACCCAAGGAAAGAATACCTATAGAATAGGACGACGAATCGTGCAGTCAATATTCTTCTTTCTAATAGTATGATTTTTACCAGAATATCATACTTCTAAACAAATGTATGTTAATACTGAAATGCAAATCGGCATATTTTTATCGTAATACCATAAAACTCATTTCCTTTGTCATGTTACAGGAGCAAATTGGTTTTCAATTTTATCTTCTGAGTATAAAATATTTTTATAATAACACATTAAAATCAGATTGAGAATGCCAGGATTTGTAATATTCGTATTGGTCCTCACCTTTGCTTATGTGGTTTACTTTTCAGTAATGATTACCCTTGACCTTCATAGTAAGAAAGACGAAAAGAAAACGGATGAAGAGACCTTTGATGTCAGCAGTATGGATAATGAAGAAGTGCCAGTTTCCGTGGAAGAACATAATAATGGTCCTGAAGGTAGTGACATGACATACACAGAGCAAGTAACAGATGACGGCCTTCGGGTAGTCATTCCAACAGGCAATAAGCAGACCAACAGTCCCCCCCCTGAAGAGGAAGAGTCTCAGCTCACACGACAGACTACTACAAGTGTAGATCTCAATAAGGAAAACGAAGAAAACATGGAAGAGATAGAGGTTGCTCCTCAATACTGTTTTTATCCTGATGAGTTCATGCAAAATCTCAACGACAAACACAACAAAAGAAAAATTGAGAAAAGGAATGCTATCGATAAACTGTAAAATCAATCAATTGTTTTTTATTGCCTGTTTCGGCTTCATACTTCTCCAGCCTCAGTCGGCATTTGCTAAATGTGGTGGTGTGGACTACAGCTGGGGTGCTGACGCATTGAGCAACGCCCATGATTTTGCGGTCACAATGATGCTCTATGTAGTATATCTTCTGTATGCTATTGCATCCATAGTAGCAATTATCGGAGCTTTACAAATCTATATCAAAATGAATACCGGTGAAGGAGATGTGACCAAATCAATCATGATGCTAGTCGGAGCCTGCCTGTTTATGATTGGCGCAACTATCATTTTCCCAGCATTCTTTGGCTATAATATTGTATAAAACTAAGAGTTTAAGAATCAAGCAAGTAAGGATAACATGTCTAATTTTTAACTGTAAAACAACAAAAAATGAAGAAAATCAAGAATTTAACCAAAAGGATTTTCAATGCTAAACGTGTTGGAACACTGGCCATGTTGCTCTTTTGCGGAGTAGCAGCCACTTATGCTCAGAATGCTGCCGGAGACTACACAGCCGGAACAAATGCTTTGACTACAGTTACGGAAGAAATAGCAAAGTACGTTCCATACGTGGTGAAGCTTTGTTATGCCATAGCCGGTGTTGTTGCCGTTGTCGGTGCCATCAGCGTTTACATTGCAATGAACAATGAAGAGCAGGACGTCAAAAAAAAGATCATGATGGTTGTTGGTGCATGTATCTTCCTTGTAGCTGCTGCACAGGCTTTGCCTTTGTTCTTTGGTATCTAACTATTATCCAAGCGATATGGATTCATCATGACAAAGGAATCGAGCAATCATCAATACGTCAGCTATCCCATGTTTAAGGGACTTCAGAAACCCCTTGAATTTATGGGATTCCAAGGCAGGTATATCACCTGGGCTGCGGCAACTGTAGGTGGAGGTATTCTCAGCTTTATCATAGTGTATTGCATCCTCGGATTTATTGCCGGACTCATCGTCCTTGCTGCAACTCTATGCACCGGTGCTGCACTTATCTTTTTCAAACAAAGGAAAGGATTACACACCAAGAAAGAGGAACATGGCGTATTCATCTATGCCAATGCACATAAGATGTAATCGGACAACATGATAAATGAGCAAGAGAGTTGGATTTTGAATAGTGTGTGGTTAGGCTCACCCTCCCGTTAGGATGAGCCTAACATAGTTTATACGACAACTCTCAGATTGTGAACGTAACTGATAAGTAATCGAATAATAAATTCAAAGAACAATGATTCTATACGTCATCTTAACATTTGTGGCAATCCTTATTGGTATGGCTATCTCAGTCATGGCTTTCGGTACTGGAGGGAAACGCAAGAAAATCTTCCAGAATATCTACTTCTCTTTGGAAGAGGTCAACGGTATCGGGGTGCTTTACACCAAGACCGGTGAATACTCGGCCATTCTGAAGATGGAAAACCCGGTACAGAAATATTCGGCAGACATTGACAGTTACTACGAGTTCAATCATCTCTTCACTGCCCTTGCACAGACTTTAGGTGATGGATATGCCATCCACAAACAAGATGTATTCATCCGCAAGAAGTTTCATGACGATAGTAATGATAATCATGAATTTCTGTCGGAATCATATTTCAACTATTTCACAGGTCGTACCTATACCGACTGTCAGAGCTACATGATTATTACTCAGGAAAACAAGAAGAGCAATCTTTTTTCATTTGACAGCAAGAAATGGCGTGATTTCATGGTAAAGATACGCAAGGTCAAAGACCAGTTGAGAGACTCCGGTGTGGATGCCCAATTTCTTGATGGCAATAAAGCCCGTGATTACGTAGACCGCTATTTCTCTATGAACTTCACGGACAAAAATTTGTCGATGAACAATTTCAAGGTAGATGACGAAGCTATTACCATGGGTGATAGAAGATGCAAGATATATAGTCTCGTGGATGTGGACTGCATCAACATCCCCTCTCTGGTACGTCCGTTTACGAACATTGAGGTGAACAATGTTTCCATGCCAGTAGACATGGTATCATTGTTAGACAGCATACCGTCAGCTGAGGTGGTCGTGTATAACCAGATGCTCTTCATTCCCAACCAGAAAAAAGAGCTTTCTCAGCTTGAAAAGAAAAAAAACCGCCATGCAAGTATGCCCAATCCAAGCAACCAGATTGCCGTGGAGGACATTAAAAATGTACAGGATGTTATCGCAAGAGAAAACAAACAGTTGGTGTATACCCATTTCAATCTTATCGTTGGAGTACCCATCGATACGGATATTCAGCGATGTACCAATCATCTGGAGAATCTATTCAGCAAGTTGGGAATCCACATCAGTAAACAGTCGTACAATCAGTTGGAGCTTTTTGTCAATTCATTCCCTGGAAATTGTTATTCCACCAATCCTGAATACGACCGTTTTCTGACCCTTAGTGATGCAGCAGCATGTCTTATGTATAAGGAAAGGATTCAGCATAGCGAAGAAACACCGCTGAAAATATACTACACCGACAGACAGGGAGTCCCTGTTGCAATAGACATCAGTGGTAAGGAAGGCAAGAACAAGATTACAGATAACTCGAATTTTTTCTGTCTGGGTCCTTCTGGCAGTGGTAAAAGCTTCCACATGAACAGCGTTGTACGTCAGATGTGGGAACAGAATACTGATGTGGTTCTGGTTGATACAGGTAATTCATACGAGGGACTTTGCGAGTATGTAGGTGGCAAGTATATCAGCTATACCGAGGAGCATCCTATCACGATGAACCCTTTTGCTATCAAACATGAAGAGCTGAACATCGAGAAAATCGGTTTCTTGAAGAATCTGATTATGCTTATCTGGAAAGGCACCCAGGGAATAGTTACCAAGACGGAAGACCGGCTTATTGAGCAAGTCATCAAAGAATACTTTGACGAGTATTTTGTGAACCGTCGTATTGAGAATCTCTCGTTCAACACCTTCTATGAATACAGTATTGTCCGCATTCCACAAATCATTGAAGAAAATAAACTTTCCGGCATTGACTTGGCGGCCTACAACTATCTGTTAAAGGACTTCTATAAGGGAGGCAGTCATGAGGTGACGCTGAATGAGAATCTGGACACCAAACTGTTTGATGAAACCTTCATCGTGTTTGAAATCGACTCCATTAAGGATGACCCTCTTCTATTCCCTCTTGTTACGCTTATCATCATGGATGTGTTCATCCAGAAGATGAGAATCAAGAAGAACCGTAAGGTACTGGTTATCGAAGAGGCATGGAAGGCTATCGCCTCTCCCATGATGGCCGAATATATCAAGTATCTCTACAAGACAGCCCGTAAGTTCTGGGCTTCTGTCGGTGTGGTAACGCAGGAAATACAGGATATTGTTGGAAGTCCTATAGTCAAGGAAGCTATCATCAATAACTCAGACGTGGTAATGCTGCTCGACCAGAGCAAATTCCGTGAGCGATTTGATGAGATTAAAGCCACGCTCGGTTTGACGGACGTTGATTGTAAGAAGATTTTCACTATCAACCGTCTGGAGAATAAGGAAGGAAGAAGTTTCTTCCGTGAGGTCTTTATCCGACGTGGAAGTGTCGGGGCCGTATTTGGAGTTGAAGAGCCACGTGAATGCTACATGACTTACACTACAGAGCGAGCTGAAAAGGAAGCTTTGAAACTCTATAAAAGAGAGTTGAGGTGTGACCATCAGCATGCCATAGAAGCCTATTGCCGGGATTGGAGTCTTTCAGGAATAACCAAGTCTTTGGCCTTTGCACAAAAGGTGAACCAGGCTCAACATGTACTTAATCTCAAAACAAAAACAGAAATGTAAGATTTGAAAATGAAACGCTATCTGATAATACAACTTCTATTTCTCTGTACTATAGCACCTGCTATGGCGCAGTACTACAGTGTAAATTATGATACTCGCACTGTAGCGGAAATGTCGGCAGCATTCGGTACAGAAGCTGCTACAGAGGCATATTATGCTCAACAGATAGCCAAGATCAGGGAACATTATCAGGCAGCGGAAGTGGCTGCTGCAGGAATCTTCAGTTCCAAGTTCCTCGACCGCAGAGCTCTCACAAATCTGGGACTTTGGACCAGTGCAACAGAGAACTACTATTACCGCCGTATATACAACATGGTGTCTGCCAAAATTATGCCCAAAATATGGACAGTTGCCGGCATGATGCTTAAAAGTCCTCATAACGCCCTCTATTGGGGTAGCTATCTCTATAAGATCTGTGATGAGGTAAAGACTTTGTGTTATCAGTTTGAGTCTATTGTTACCAACAGTACTTTGTCATTCAAGGACATCGTATTTCTTGAAATCAACCAGGAACTTGCAGCAATTCTGAAATTGTCAGAACTGGGCAATGTGGATTGGAATGTTCTGCTTGAAAGCTTCTCAAATATTGGTACAAACTTCACAAAGGAAAACCTGAAACAAGACATAGATAACCTCTATGCGATGGGCGTTAGCCTTGCTTCAGCTGGAGCCGGCAATGTTGTAAGTTCCATTCTTGGGAACAGTTCCTTTAACGGTACCATCATGGAGAAGACAAGCAGTGTCATTGAGATAGCCGAGAATGTGTACGACTTATACGGCAATCTTTCCAAGAATGCCGGAAATACCTTATTACAGTTTATCGGTGGAGAGGAAGGCATCGCCAATCTCTTCTCTTTATCGAATTACAACACAACGGCATGGATTACAGACTATGCCAATGAAGCATTCGGCCAGTACTACACACAAAGGTGGTATATTTACCGTGTAGATGCTGGTACCATTAAACTTTGCGACTATTATCCTCCTGAAGACAACAACTCAATTATCAATGGTGATCACTGGTACAGAATCAGCACTACAGATGAAAACTTTTATCCATCCTCCGCACAGCGTGAAGCTGCACTCCAGAACTCCGAGAATCATGCAGGATACAGTCGTTCACAGATAGCCAATCTGAATAAAGCCAATGATGGCTATACTTATAGCATCTCATATTATATGCTCGCATACAAGATTAATTCTTCAAAGAATGGATTGTATGCAAAAGCATACGCTTATGAGATTCATGCTACCAAAAGCTGGAATCGTAAGGAAGTAGCCTATGAAGACATATTTGATTCATACACTATGGACCTGAATACATTTAAGGCCGGTATGAACGCACGTCTGTCTGAACTAAACGATAATGAAGAGGGCTATACCTATTATCTGGGAAGTGACCCAAAGAAATACTACCAAACTACCAATGCCCAGAAGATTTCAGGATGTGAGACAGCAACCATCAGCGTAACCTGTCATGACGGTGCCAAATTAGGAGAAGGTTCAACACAATACAAATGTTCTGATTGTGGAAGCAGTGTAAACAACCATACCAAGCAATGTTCTATGGCAACAAGTGTTTCCGAAGGAAGTATCAATACATCTGAAATAGACTCCAAGATAACGGAATTGAAAGGATATATTGTCTCAGTACAATCAGAAATAACAGCACTGGAGGCAGAAAACGCAGAGCTCCTGAAAAAAATCCAGACAGCAAGCGTCGAGGATGCTGCAATATACAGACAGTCCTACAATGAGAACAAAGACAGAATATCAAGCCTAAAAGCTGAGATGAGCTCGTATGAGACAGAACTGTCACAGTATGAACAGGCAAAGCAGGAAGCTATCGACGGTGAAAATGCTGCCACGGATGACTACTACCGCATACCGGCTATCATGCAGGATTGTAAAACAGCCTATAATCTGTCGTGGAACGGTTCAGGTGCATGGGAAGGCAATACATTCGTTCGTACTGCCTCCATGCCCAACATCAACGGTACCATAACCTTTAAGGCAACCATCTCCATAGCCAGGAAACCAAAATATTTCCTTTGGATTAAGATACACCGTGCTATCGTACAGATTTCATGGACGCTTACTACAGAATATAGTGACACGCAGGTTGTTGAAGTAGTCAATCTCGATCCGTCCAAATCGGATGCAGAAAAAGCCAACGAGGTCAATTCAAAATTATCAGAAGTGGCCAGAGAGTTTCCGGATTGCACTCCTTCTGTGGAATATGCCAAAAGCAGTCCTGTAGAAACAGATGATACTGGTGATACCTATCATCTGCTCTGGTCAAGCGACAGACTTGAAATAGCCCGTCAGATTGACACAAGACTTACCAATATCTATGCCGACCTTGTATCATTGGAAAAGATGATGCACTATAAACATTCCATCATAGATATGTTGAAAAGCGTAGTCCCGTATATCAACGATGACAATGGCAGAAGATTAACTCTCATTGAACAATGTAGAAAACGATGGTTGCGTCAGGCAGCCTCCAGTGCTCACTCAGATACTTACAACGGTAAATACGATGAAGATGAAAACGACCAGGAATAACATATTACCGATTATTGTATGCCTTTTGGTATTTTTCCCGTTCACAGCCAAGGCTCAATATGGTTTTGATGTAACTTCCATAGAAGCCTATATCAACGACCATAAACAACAAAGAAGTCTGCTGCTTGTTCGATCCACACTGGAAGCGAGCAACAAACTTCTGCATGAGTACAGCAGTGACGCCAATATCGGCTTCAGGGACATCAATAAGGAACTTGACAGATACACGCGTGCGTTTGACGTTATTGACATTCTGTATCAGTCTCTTAGGACTAGTCTCAATATCTACAACACCTACGAAAACATCAGTGACCGTATGGGTGATTATAAAGACATGCTTGAAGACTTCAGAAAGAAGTGTCTGGACAGAGGAAACATTGTAAGCACAGATACCTTGATAATCACAGTCAATGCCGGGGCCTTGGCAAAGATTGCCGAAGAAGGAGACAATCTGTATCGTTCGGTCAGTGATTTAATCCTGTATGCTACCGGTGCGGCAGCCTGTTCTACAGCGGATCTCTATCTCATTCTGATGAACATAAACAACTCACTCGACAATATCAGGACGCATTTGAACAGGGCATACTTTGAGAGCTGGAGATACATTCAGGTACGCATTGGATATTGGAAAAGACAGGTTTATCGTGCAAAGGCCAAGGAAGAGATTATTAACGATGCTTTTGGCCGGTGGAAAGTTGCGGGCTATTTAGGCTATTAAATAACAATTTAAAACTCAACAGATATGGTACATTCTATCAGTTATCGGACAACATTGTGTTTATGTGCAATGCTGCTTTGTTTCAAAGCAGTTGCCCAGTCTTATGTGACATACAATCACGATGCAACAAAAATGAATCAGATTACAGTTCAGGAAATAGGTGTTGGCGGACTAACTCCTGCTTTCTACTACACCCTCTTTCATAACAGCTACCAGAAATCGGCAGCGAGTAAAAACAAACTGAGCTTTAGAACACTGGCTGGTGTAGAATCATACCAACAGATTGATTTAGCTGACAGCATTCAAGCGTCACTGACTCAGCGGGCTGAAATTGAGGCTCTCAATATTGCAGATCGACAGATTGATATTGCCTGGCTTGCTGAAGGTAGCAAAGTGAATAAAAAGCTATCAGACTTTGAAAAGAATATCAACCGGATCATCAGTTCTGGAGGTACGGCAAATGATAAAACGCGATGGAACGAATACTACAATATGTTCCAGACAGCTATTAAAGAAACCCAGGACGCTTATATGCCAAACGCCCAAAGGAAAAGACAATACCTTGCGATATATGCTGACATAGAGCATCAGAATGAAATTCTCATAGCGTATCTGATTCAGTTAAGCAACAGGAACAAGACGGCTTCCTTGTTGGCTGCCCGCTTGAACAGACGAACTGATGCTGCTTCTCATGCAACCGAAGCATTTAGCCGTTGGCGAGAAGCCGGGCAGCTAAATTCAGGAGGGCACAATTAACAGAGAATTATAACATAAAAAGGAAACTAAAATCATGGCAGATTCAAATATACTCTCAGATTTCGGTATCAATATTCTTGAAGAAGAGATTGATGACGTGATTTTCCAGACAAACGAGTTCCTTACAGATGCCACATTCACAGGCTCACAAGGACCGTTCTGGTGGATCTTACAAATGTGCATGGCTCTCGCTGCTCTGTTCTCTATTGTAGTGGCAGGAAATATAGCTTATAAGATGATGGTGAAGCACGAGCCTCTGGACGTTATGAAACTGTTCAGGCCATTAGTTATATCCGTTATTTTATGCTGGTGGTATCCACCTGCAGATACGGGAATAACCAACAGCGGAAGCAGTTGGTGTTTCCTTGACTTTCTTTCTTACATTCCTAACTGTATCGGTTCATATACTCATGACCTTTATCAGGCAGAATCCTTACAGATAGAAGATAAGTTTGAGGAAGTTCAGGAACTCATTTATGTCAGGGACACTCTCTATACATCCTTGCAAGCTCAGGCTGACGTAGCACATTCAGGAACGTCCGATCCGAATCTTATTGAGTCCACGATGGAACAGACCGGTGTTGAAGAAGTGACTAATATGGAAAAGGACGCATCCAGACTATGGTTCACCTCACTCACAGCAGGTGCAGTGGTCGGACTGGATAAAATCATTATGCTCATCGCTCTGATAGTTTATCGCATCGGTTGGTGGGCAACTATCTACTGCCAGCAAATCCTGTTGGGAATGCTGACCATCTTCGGACCGATACAGTGGGCATTCAGTCTTCTGCCCAAATGGGAAGGCGCCTGGGCAAAGTGGCTCATACGTTATCTGACCGTACACTTCTACGGAGCTATGCTATACTTCGTTGGATTCTATGTACTGCTCCTATTTGACATTGTCTTATGCATACAGGTGGAGAATCTGACTGCCATTACCGAAAGCGAACAGACTATGGCGGCCTATCTGCAGAACTCGTTCTTCTCAGCCGGCTATCTCATGGCCGCAAGTATTGTGGCACTGAAATGTCTCAACCTTGTACCTGATTTGGCCGCATGGATGATACCGGAAGGCGATACAGCATTCTCAACTCGAAACTTCGGTGAAGGAGTCGCACAGCAAGCCAAAGTATCAACCCAAGGCATGATTAGCAAAGTATTGTAAGCAATAAATCAATATGGAATATTATGGTAATTAAGAATCTTGAAAACAAAATCAAGCTGGTGCTGATTATATGTTCCCTTTTCCTTGCAGGCTGCATCATCATCTGCATCTCCAGCATTTGGACAGCCAGGACAATGGTCTCGGATGCCCATAAGAAAGTCTATGTTTTGGACGGCAATGTGCCTATCCTTGTTCATCGGAGCACAATGGACGAAACGCTTGATGTAGAAGCTAAGTCTCACATCGAGATGTTCCATCATCTGTTTTTCACTCTGGCCCCAGACGACAAATATATCAAGTACACAATGGACAAAGCCATGTATTTAGTGGACGAAACGGGTCTTGCTCAGTATAATACATTGAAGGAAAAAGGATTCTACTCGAATATTATGGGTACGAGTGCTGTGTTCAGCATATTCTGCGACAGTATAAAATTCGATAAGGAAAAGATGGAGTTCATGTATTATGGCAAACAGCGTATTGAACGACGGACAAGCATTCTTACCAGAGAACTGGTCACTGCAGGTCAGCTGAAACGTGTACCGAGGACTGACAATAACCCTCACGGATTGCTTATAACAAACTGGAGGACACTTATGAATAAGGATATTGAACAAAAGAACAAAATGAACTACTAATATGGGATTGAAAAAATTATTTGTCGGAGAGAAGATGCCAGATAAGGATGATCCGAAATATAAGCAAAGATACGAAAATGAAGTCAATGCCGGTCGCAAGTTCGCACGTATGATGAAACTTGATGTGCTTGCCGGAATGGTTCAGAACTTTGCCAACAACCACAGGAAACTGTTTCTTGTCATTGTTTTCGGACTTATCATACTCTGTCTATGTCTGAATATCTACAGAATGGCATTTGTGTTTAACAGGCAGCAATCCGTCCAGAGTGCCACAGAAAGGCAGGAGTTGATATGGCGTAAACATTATAACAAGAGCAATGAAACATCCAACCGTGTTCACGAAGTACCTTCTACCGCCTATGACGAATCTAATAATAACAACGTAAACATAAAGAACGATGGACGCACTGAAGAAAATTAACTGGAAGCAGCCAAAGTACATGATTCCAATAATCATCTACTTTCCCCTGTTGTTTGTCGGTTACTTTGTCATAGATCTGTTTCATACGGAGAAGGCAGAGACTCCTAACGGACTCACTACGACTGATTATCTGAACCCAGAATTGCCTGATGCCAACATGAAAGGCGATGGAATTGGCAATAAGTATGACAATATGCTTAAATCATATGGGAAAATAGATGACTATACTGCTTTAGGAAACATTGACCGTAATGAAGAAGACAACAAAGAAGAGTATGATTCAAAATATTCAGAAGAAGAGCTTAAACAATTGGAATCTCAGAAACAGGAAGCCGAGAAACTCGCTGAGATGCAAAGACAACTACAGGAGAGCGCACAGAAAGGTCAGGAAGTCGCACTAGGCGACGGTACTTCTGAAGAAGACCGGTTAGCCCTCAGTAAACAACGTGAGCAAGAAGCCATGGAGGAGCTGAACCGAGCTATTGCCCAAGCCAGATTGCAAGGTCTGCAAGCTGCAAATTTGCCGACTGATACGGATACACTTACAAAGATGAATGAAAAGAATCTGGAAATGTCTGATGAAAAAGAAAAAAACGATGAACCCCAGGAAGTGGTCAAGAAAGTCAGAGTAACGTCCGACTATTTCAATACCATCTGTGAGAATGAAAAAGAACAGAAGTTGATTAAAGCCATCATAGATGAAAACATCAAGGCAGTTGACGGCTCAAGAGTCCGTCTCCGATTAATAGATGATGTGGAAATCAATGAAGTTGTTGTACCCAAAGGTTCATACCTATATGCAACTATGAGCGGTTTTGGCTCACAACGTGTTAAAGGCAATGTTACAAGCATCATGGTAGATGGTGAGATTATCAAAGTAAACCTTGCCCTCTATGATACAGACGGATTAGAAGGACTGTATGTTCCAAGCAGCCAGTTCCGTGAAACTACAAAAGACGTGGGTAGCGGTGCGCTAAGCAATACATCAACACTCACCAATACAACCACATCTGGAAACAGTCTGGCATCATGGGGAGCGCAAGCTATTTCCAATGCAGTCCAGAAAAGCAGTAATGCCGTCAGCAAGGCAATCAAAAAAAATAAAGCCAAGCTCAAATATGGCACTTTTGTTTACCTAATTAATTCTCGTTCAAACAACAAAGGAAAATAATTTAAACACATAGATATTATGAAACTGAAGACTTTTAAAAGAATCGGCGCATTGGCGGTATGTGTTTTGGCAACCCTCCCCTCTATGGCTCAGCAGACGTATCAGGAAATCGAACAGCTCACCGTTAATGAGAATGTGACAACTGTTATCACAGCCACAGAACCAGTACGCTTTGTCGACATCTCCACTGATGCCGTTGTTGGAGACCAGCCCATCAACAATACCATCCGTCTTAAACCTAAAGAAGGAGCTGACATACATGCCGATGGAGATATTCTTGCCATTGTGACGATTGTAACAGAACGCTATCGTACACAATATGCACTCATCTATACTACACGTATGCAGGAGGCAGTGTCTGATAAACAAATCCAGCCGGCAGAGAAAATTCCATACCACAACCCGGCAGTCTCAATGAGTACAGAAGAGATGACCAGATATGCCAGAACGATATGGAACTCCCCTGCGAGAATACGTAATGTGAGTACCAGACATCATCGTATGACCATGCGGTTGAATAACATCTACTCAGTTGGTGAATATTTCTTTTTGGATTTCAGCATTGAAAACCGTACCAACATAAGATTTGACATCGATGAACTGCGTATCAAGCTAAACGACAAGAAAATATCCAAGGCAACCAACGCACAGATGATAGAGCTGACTCCGGTCTTGGCACTTGAAACAGCACAAAGTTTCAAACATGGATACAGGAATGTGATAGTCCTGAAGAAGATGACCTTCCCCAATGACAAAGTCCTGACTATCGAACTTTCTGAGAAACAAATCAGTGGCCGAACCATCAGCCTTGACATCGATTATGAAGATGTGCTGTATGCGGACTCTTTCAACTCATGTCTAATGATGGAGGAATAAGCCATGAAGAAAATCATCTTATCATTGATAATGGTACTCAGTTGTACCATATCTTCATTTGCACAAAGTCACAGTGACCGTATCTCCTTGGGAGTCGGTACACTATACGAGCATGGGTTGGATGCAACCATCGCATGGGAACATGAAACACGTCATCATAACGCTTGGGAGTATTTCATCAACGGCTACATCAAATGGGACGAATGTGCTTCGTGTGGCCATATATGTCCTGATTCATTCTGGAAAAACTATCGCACCTGGGGAATCGGAGTTGCATACAAACCCTGTTTAGTCAGAGGACGTAACCATTACGGGAATCTACGCATAGGAGCTTCTGGAGGCAGTAACACAGACAAATTTATTGCCGGCATCCATGCTGGTTACGAGCATAATTTATCACTCCGTCATGGCTGGGAACTGTATATTCAGGCCAAATGTGACCTTATTGTCCCGGACCGAAAGGATTTGTTCCGAACTGGTATTGTAATAGGATTTAAAATACCCACATCAAAAAGATAAAGAAGATGAAGATATTTCACACCATTTGTGCCGCTTTCATGGCGGCAACCATAGCATCATGTGATGCACATCAGGACTTTCCGGATACCTCAATGAAGATTGGAGACATCCTGTGTACCGATGGAAAGGTCGTCAGATATGAAGAAATGAAAGCACAGGAAAAGACACCCATAGCCGTGGTTTTCTATGTCAATCAAAAAGAGGATATTGAAGGTACTGGATATGCAGTCTATCTGAAAGATATAGAGCCTTGCGCCTACTCTGATAGTATTGGAATAAAGCATGATACTTCCGCAGACCTGGCAGCCTTCGATGGGAACAGCAATACCCATGCCATGTATTCTACCTATACTTCACCTGCAGCCGAAGCTGTTTTTGACATGTGGCAATATGGACAGAGCGCCTACATCCCTTCCGTTGCTCAGTTATACCTGTTGTATGAAGTAAGAAATAAGATTAATGAATATATCCGTAAATGTGGTGGAGATGAGATACAGGACAATCCTGATGAATGCTGGTACTGGACATCAACAGAAGTAAAGGAGCAGGAAACCGATAAAGCATGGTTGTTCTCACTTGCCTCTGGAGCCATTCAGGAAACACCGAAAACACAAGCACATAAAATCAGACCAATCATCACATTATACAACTGATTAAAGAACTGCTTTAATGGAAGAAACTAAAGAACTACAGACCACGTATAAAATATTCCGCTACTTGATTTATCTGTCACTGATAGTGGAATTTTTCGAATATGCCATTAATCCTGAACTACTGGATTATTGGGGTGGCATTCTGTGCGATATTCATGGCCGTATAAAACGGTGGTATATTTATCAGGACGGCAACCTTATATGGAGTAAAATAGCTACCTTTATACTTATCTGCATTACATGTATAGGTACCCGTAACAAGAAGCATCTGGAATTTGATGCTCGTCATCAGGTATTCTACCCATTATTTGGTGGACTCGTTGTATTGATATTGTCTATTTGGCTTTACGGCCAAAGTATGAGTATGAAATTCTATACAATCAGTTTGAACTACTGGTTGTATATGGTTGCGTCAATCATCGGTACAATATGTATACATGTAGCCCTTGACAATATATCCAAGTTCTTAAAGGAAGGACTTCTGAAAGACCGTTTCAACTTTGAGAACGAGTCATTCGAGCAATGCCAGGAATTGCAGGAAAACAAATACAGTGTCAATATACCCATGCGCTATTATTACAAGGGAAAATTCCGCAAAGGATGGGTGAACATTGTCAATCCCTTCCGTGGTACGTGGGTTGTCGGTACACCGGGTTCAGGTAAGACTTTCTCCATTATCGAACCATTTATCCGTCAGCACAGCGCAAAGGGCTTCGCCATGGTTGTGTACGATTATAAGTTTCCGACACTCGCTCAGAAATTATACTATCATTATAAGATAAACCAAAAAGCTGGGAAAGTTCCCAGGGACTGTAAGTTCAATATCATCAACTTTGTGGATGTAGAATATTCCAGACGTGTCAATCCTATCCAACAGAAGTATATCGGAAACCTTGCTGCTGCCAGCGAAACTGCCGAGACCCTGTTGGAATCATTACAGAAAGGTAAGAAAGAAGGCGGTGGCGGTAGCGACCAGTTCTTCCAGACTTCTGCCGTGAACTTCCTTGCTGCTTGCATCTACTTCTTTGTCAACTACAAGAAAGTACCTTACGACAAGGACGGCCATCCTCTCGTTGCAGAGATGACCACAGAGCCGAAGACACACCGCCCCAAGCCTACAGGCCGAGTATTTGACCAGACAGGCAAGGAAGTGGAACCTGAATATTGGTTAGGGAAATACAGCGACATGCCTCATATCCTATCCTTCCTGAATCAAGACTATCAGACCATCTTCGAGGTATTGGAGACTGACCCTGAAGTAGCTCCCCTATTGGGGCCATTCCAGACAGCCATGAAGAACAAGGCGATGGAACAGTTGGAAGGTATGATTGGTACACTGCGTGTCTATACATCCCGTCTGGCCACCAAGGAATCCTATTGGATATTCCATAAGGATGGTGATGATTTTGACCTGAAGGTGTCTGATCCGAAGAATCCGAGTTATCTGCTTATAGCCAACGACCCTGAAATGGAAAGTATTATCGGCGCATTGAATGCGCTTATTTTGAACCGTCTCGTAACCCGTGTGAATACCGGCCAAGGTAAGAATATCCCTGTGAGTATCATCGTGGATGAGTTGCCTACTCTCTATTTTCACAAAATAGACAGACTGATTGGTACCGCCCGAAGCAACAAGGTCAGTGTTACACTGGGCTTTCAGGAATTGCCGCAGCTCGAATCCGATTATGGGAAAGTAGGTATGCAGAAAGTTATCACAACAGTGGGTAACGTAGTCAGTGGCTCAGCAAGAGCAAAAGAGACTTTGGAGTGGCTTTCTAACGACATCTTCGGTAAGATTGTCCAGCTAAAAAAAGGTGTAACCATTGACCGTGACAAGACCTCCATCAATCTCAATGAGAATATGGACAGCCTTGTTCCGGCAAGTAAAATTTCTGATATGCCCACCGGATGGATTTGTGGCCAGTCTGCCCGTGATTTTATCAAAACCAAGACAGGACGTGGTGATAGCATGAATATTCAGGAGTCAGCCGAGTTCCAAACCTCCAAGTTCTATTGCAAAACTGATTTCGACATGAAGAAGATTGCCGAAGAGGAAGCGAACTACAAGAATTATCAGATACCGAAATTCTACACCTTCCCTTCAAAGGATGCCAAGGAACGTATTCTGTACCAGAACTTCGTGAGTGTCAATCTTGATGTCAAGAACATGATTGACGAGATAACAAAATTTAAAGTAAAATGAGTTTCAGGATAATAGCAGCTTTTGTCATATTCTTATTTGGTATGAGAGTTAACGGCCAGACGGTAACGCCGTCTGAGCCACTCTCTAAAAGCCTAACGATTTTCGACCTTCCACCTTTTGAAAGAGCAGTCTGTTGTATCAAGTATTATGAGGGACTACATCGAAAAAAAGATTATCCTTACGTTGGGTATGGACATCGGCTGCGACCCGGAGAAAGGTATTCATCCGACATGACTGCCACAGAAGCAGAGTTTCTTCTTCGCAAAGACCTCAAAGAACTATGCTCCTTGTTTCGTCCCTATGGTAAAGATTCTCTTTTGCTCGCAGCGTTAGCTTATAATATTGGTTATGTAAGCGATTTTATTATGTAAAACCATTGTATGTAAGTGCCTATATATC
>OBYS01000271.1_pt1 | contig 46533 bp, 58 predicted proteins | sample 1476791 | NCBI WGS metagenome assembly OBYS01 (sample SAMEA2580205, study PRJEB22360) | human gut metagenome | biome: human gut; feature: human-associated habitat; material: faeces | place: Denmark | collected 2008/2010
CAGCACCTTGCTGCGCGGCGTGCGCCGCGTCCGGGGTGGGGCCGCCACTGGCTTCGCGGTATATTCCACGATGAAGCTGGATACCGTCATGGATCATCATCAGAACAAGATGGTGGATATTTCCAAGAAGGCCAAGGAGGCCGAAAAAGACGACGAGATCGTCTACGACGACAAGGCGCAGAAGCACGACAAGACCATGGTCTATGTCGAGACCGGAGCCGAGATCGCCCGTCTGTATCTGCCGACGATCGCACTGACCGGAGTGAGCATCGCCTGTGTGCTGTCCGCGCATCATATTCTGGACGGACGGTACATGGCGGCTGCCTCTGCGTTCACAGCCGTATCCAAGGAGTTCTCCGACTATCGAGGTCGTGTTCGCAAGCAATTCGGCGAAGACAAGGAGCGCGATATCTATCAGGGAATCGTCGAAGAGGAAATCGTCGACGAAAAGACCGGAGAGACAAAGACCGTTCGCCATTACGACAAGGACACGATCGACCGTGACGGACTGTCCCGATATTTCGACGAATACTCGATGTACTGGGATAAAACAAATCCCGATCAGAACATCGCGCATATTCGCGCAGTTCTCCACCAAGCGAACGATCAGCTTTATGCCAACGGTCATCTATTCCTTAACGATGTGTATCGCATGCTTGGGATCGATGATACCAAGGAAGGTGCAATCCTGGGATGGATCGTCGATGATAAGCATCAGAACACCTATGTCGATTTCGGTGTATACGGCGTGAATAGCGACGATCCGTGGGATTACAGCAACGCTGAACCATGGGACGGCAAGCTTGGTATCCTGCTGACGTTCAACGTGGATGGCATCATCTACGATAAGATCTGATCAAATGATATTTTCGGGACGGTTGTCTTCATGATGGCCGTCCCGTTCATTCAATCAAGGAGTATCCATGAATCTCAAGACCATTGGGTTCGTAGTGGGCGGATTCGCCGCTGGCGCCGCGACGGCGACCGCCGTATTCTACTTCGGTATATACAAGCGGTATATTCCACTGAAGGATCTCGAGCAAGAGATCGCCGATCTGGAACGTAAGAAGCATGAACTTAACCAGCAGTTCAAAGACAACCACGAGAAGTTCGTCAACGTCAAGCGGTCGACCGACGAGGCCATTAGGCGCAAGGAGCAGGAGCTTAACTTCTACGACGATCAGATCATCGAGGTGAAGAAGGAATGGGAGGCCATTAATGCGGCGAAAACGTATGGCGATCCCAAAGCCACCGAGCAAAAGGATATTTCCGATGGATCAGATGATCTCGACGACGAATGTGGTGATGAGCTCGACGATGACCCGGTGGACATCGATGCCGACGAGCCCGATCGGGATAATTTCATCATCGATGACGGAGTGCCTCGATGGGACGGTCCCCTTACCGATGACGAACAGCGTCAGTATGACGAGGCGAACGGCGACGAACGACTCGAACAGTCGATCCTCATGACGATCAAGGCGCGTCGCTGGCATCAGTCCATCGATGATGACGAACCGAGCTATCAGATCTCCGAAGAGGATCACGAGAACGCTCCGTGGTTCATCGATACGGAGAATCTCGATTACTGGGAGGGTGATGACGTGCTTGCCCGAGGAATGGAGATCGTTCAGGATCCGGATGCAGTCATCAATACCATCGTGCTCAACAGGTTCGGAAGGTTGTCGCAGAGTGGCGATCCCAATGTCGTGTGGTGCAGGAATGATATTCTGGAGACCGACTACGAGATCACCCGGCATGACGGATCATACCAGCATGAGGTGCTAGGCATTCCCGAAGAGGAGTCATACCGACCCAAAAAGCGGTTCAATTCCACTATAGCGGCCGAAATGGAGGAGGTCAATGACAAGTAATTCATCGCCATTTTTCAACGCATCGTATATTCAATGGCTACGTCATCGTGTGGATTTCGACGAATACATCGATCTCAGCATGTCTCTCGCGGCCATGCCATTCCGTTCCAGTGTCATGATGGACCGGAATCGGATATCTGATGGCGAATCGTTACGTAATGCATACACACGCCGAACCGGATATTCGTTGGTTAGCGGTATTCGAGGATGTTCGGTCCTTGAGTTCCTCGTCGCTTTGGCCGAACGGGTCAACGATGTACTTGCCATCGTCCCGATCGACGAGGCGTTCTCCATGTTCCTCGAAAACATGGATCTGACACGATGCTCGGATGATTGGTTCCTCAACCAGAGAGATCCTGAGTGTTATATTCAGGACCGATGCGACATCATGATGGATCGACAGTACCGACCCGACGGATCGGGCGGCGGACTCTTCATCGTTCATGATGACAAGGATATCCGCCCATCCGAATGGTGGTGGCAGATGCAATATTGGCTCAACGAACAGCATATTCCCGACATGTAAAGGAGGCGAAGATGGATCAAGTGCAGGTGCGTGTCAAAAAGACAACCAAGGGGCATGAATCCATATTCGCCGATCCGAAGATGCGAGGGTATCACGATCTGCTCGTCAAAGGCGGATCGTTTTATGCGGTGTTCGATCCGGATAGTCATCTCTGGTCACAGAACCTTCAACGCCTTGGTGAGCTGATCGATCGCGATATTCAGGAGTTCGCCGACTCATACGAGTCTCCGGACGGTAATGAAGTGACCTGCATGCTTATGCAGAACACCTCCAACGGTTGCTGGAACAGGTATATTTCCGGACTGCGCAATCTGGCCGACAGTGATGCGGTGCTCAATCAGCGGATTATATTCGCCAATGACACTCCGAAGCGCGAGGACTACGCCACCGTGCAACTGGAATACGCGATATCCGAGGGAGACACCTCGGCATACGACCGGCTCATGAATACGCTGTATGCCCCATCCGAACGAGAAAAGCTCGAATGGGGCATTGGCGCCTTGGTCGACGGCAATGATATTCAACGCATCCAGAAGATGTTTGTCATCTATGGTGATCCAGGAACCGGAAAGTCGACGATTCTCAATATCATCGAGATGCTCTTCCCTGGATACATCGCATATTTCAATGCGGAGGAACTCGGCAAGGGATACCAATTCAGTACCGCATCCTTCAAGAACTCTCCGCTCATCGGTATTCAGACCGACGGCGATCTGAGTCACATGTGGGACAACACCCTGCTTAATCAGATCGCTGCGCATGAGAAGATCGTGGTCAACGAAAAGGGTGTCAAGCAGTACACCGTTCCGCTGAAGACGATGCTGTTCATGGCAACGAATAAGCCGGTGAAGATCACTGACGCCAAGTCGGGTATCACAAGGAGACTGATTGATATTTATCCGACTGGTAATACATTGGCGCCGGATGATTATTTCGACTGCATGAAACAGATCGGATTCGAATTGGGTTCCATTGCCTATCATTGTCGTGAGGTCTACAGGAAGCTCGGGGTCAACCGATATTCCCAGTATCGTCCAACGGAGATGATCGCCAAGACGAATGATATTTACACATTCGTTCAGGACAACATTGACCTCATGGACATCGATGAGCCGGTGCGTCTGACCGATCTGTGGCGTGCCTATAAGGAATGGTGTGAGGAAGCCCACATCACCGACGTCATGAAACGCTCCGAGTTCATGTTCGAACTGGCTTCATATTTCGAAACCATGAACCGGGGATCGAGTAAGGCAGTTACCTATCATGGATTTCAGCGAGACAAATTCGAATCGAGAATCGTTGACTCTTCTGACCGACATGCTCGAACATCTGATGATGACCATGTCTCGTGGCTTCGACTTACTAAAACGGACAGTCGATTCGACGAACTCTGTCATGATTGCCCTGCGCAATATGCTAGAGACGACGAAAGCGGATCCCCAGTCGCCAAATGGGCCCAAGTCAGCACCACACTCAAAGACCTCGACACCAGTCGACTTCATTGGGTTAAGGTCCCGGAAAACCACATCGTCATCGACTTCGATATTCGAGGAGAGGATGGTGAGAAATCACTTCAGGCCAATCTCGAGGCGGCCCGCAAGTTCCCTCCAACCTATGCCGAGGTGTCCAAGAGCGGACAGGGATTGCACCTCCACTATATTTACGATGGAGACGTATCCCGACTCAAAAACCTTTACGACATCCATGTCGAGATCAAGGTCTTTCGAGGCAATTCGTCGCTACGGCGTCTGCTCTCACGGTGCAACGATCATGAGATCTCCCATATTTCAAGCGGCCTTCCGTTGAAAGGAGAAAAGTCCGTGATCAATCAGAAGGAACTCAAGGACGAACAGCATCTACGCAACGTCATCAAGAAGGCTCTGCGCAAGGAATGTTGTCCTGGGACCAAGCCGAGCGTCGAGTTCATCAAGAAGCTCATGGACGAGATGTATGAGTCCGGTAAACCATACGACGTCACCGACATGCGCAATGAGATATTTGATTTCGCTTTGCGGTCGACGCATTGGTCGGATTATTGCATCGTTCTGGTGAACGAGATGAAGTTCAAGTCCGATGATATTCCGAAGGGAAGCGATCCGAAGAACGCTGATATTCTCACCTTCTTCGATGTTGAGGTCTTTCCGAACCTCTTCATGGTCTGCTTCATGAAAAGTGATTCGGACGTCGTCAAGACATGGATCAATCCTCCGCGGCAGAACATCATGACGCTGCTCGATGAGAATCTGGTGGGATTCAACAACCGCAAGTACGACAATCATATTCTCTGGGCGTGGGGTGTCATGGGATACAACAACGCCCAGCTGTATGATCTGTCGACGCGGATCGTAAGCAGTAACAAGAACGCCATGTTCGGTCAGGCGTACAATGCTTCCTACACGGATATTTACGACTTCTCCGCCAAGAAGCAGTCGTTGAAGAAGTGGGAGATCGAATTGGGCATCGACCATCATGAGCTTGGAATGCCGTGGGACCAACCGGTTCCCGAGGACAAATGGCCGTTGGTACAATCATATTGCGAGGATGACGTCAGGGCCACCAAGGCCGTGTTCGAGCACCTCAAGGAGGATTTCACCGCACGGCAGATGCTGGCCATGCTCAGTGGCCTGACGGTCAACGACACCACCAACACCCATACCGCACAGATCATATTCGGGAACAACAAACACCCGCAGTCGGAGTTCAATTTCCCCGACCTGTCCGAGATGTTCCCGGGATACACCTTCGACCGATACGCGCCCAAGGACAAGAAATCTCAGTACATGGGCGAGTATCCGGGAGAAGGCGGCTACGTATTCGTCTACGGTATGGACAACGGATACGGCGATTACAGTTATATGGAGATGAAGCATCCATGGGAGGTAAAAAACAATGGGTAAGGTTTCGAGCTCCGAATCACCGGTTCGGTTCGTCAATGAAAACAAATACAAGCATCCATCACACATCAGCGGAAGTTATCTATCACGATTGTTCCTTCACGGATATTTGATGGCGCTTGGTATCGTCAGTACAAAACCAGATCCGAAGAAACGAGCTTTCTATGCTGAAGGGCTCGATGAAATTGATCTCATATCGCTTGTTGACGCCTATAACCATCATCTTGAAGGCGACGATGAACCGCTGAAGATATTTGGAAAGGAGCATACGACATGGGCGTAGCATGGATCTTCATCGGATGTGTCATCACGTTGATATTCGTGATGGTGTTCATCGCCCTGTTCATTCACGGAGGTGATGACCGATGGTAGAGAAAGAGGAACATCGTCTTGGTGGCATGTTCGGCAATGTCGGATTGCTTGATATTGCCTCCCAACATCCTAGTTCGATCGTGGCCATGAATCTCTTCGGACCGTATACCAAAAGGTTCGACGCCATCCGACAGGCCCGTATCGCCATCAAGCATAAGGACTTCGATCGATGCCTTGATATTTTCAAAGAATTCGTTCCTGAGGAACGTCTCAAGGATCTCGAACCTGTGCTCAAGGGCGAGGATTCCAAGGCGCTGGCTCAGGCTTTGAAGATCGCCATCAACGCGGTCTATGGCCTGACCAGCGCCTCGTTCCCCACCAGATTCAACGATGCGGCCAATCCGAACAACCGCAACCTTGACAACAAAGTCGCCAAACGAGGCGCCTTGTTCATGATCACGCTCAAGCACAAGGTACAGGAGCTCGGATACACCGTGGTTCACATCAAAACCGATTCGATCAAGATCGCCGATGTGGACCGCGATATCATCGACTTCGTTACCGCCATGGGCAAGCAATACGGGTACAACTTCGAATTGGAGTCCATTTATGATAAGATGTGCATCGTCAATAAGTCCACCTACATCGCTCATTCAGCCTACGGTGAGCACTGTGGCGAGTGGACCGCTACTGGGTTGCAGTTCCAGGTTCCTTATGTCTTTAAGACCCTGTTTACCAAAGAGCCCGTCACTCTGAAGGATTTCCGAGAGACTAAATCGGCTCAGTCCAATATTTTCCTCGATTTCAACGAGGGGCTTGGACCGGATGAGCATCATTACAGCTTTGTTGGTAAGGTTTCGGCCTTTTCCCCCGTCAAAGCGGGATGCGGAGGAGGTCTACTGGTACGTGAGAACAATCGAGGCGGTTGCGATGCGGTATCTGGAACAAAAGGGTATCGCTGGAAGGAATACTCGGTCATCCGAGACAATGGTCTTTCTTCAGAGATTGACCGACAATATTACGAGCGATTGGCCGATGATGCCATCGACACCATCGAACAATACGGATCGTACGAATGGCTGATCGACGAAACCAGTCCATATTCCTCCCCCAACCCGGCATCGAACGATCTCATGAAGGAGCTGGCTGCATGACCTGGCCTGAGGCGATCATCGTTATATTTCTGGTCGCTCTCATGCTGGTCATCAGCTGGTTCTGCGATCACCATCATTTCTAAACACTATAAAAAAAGGAGTTCATCCATGAGCATCAATTTTATTTTCGGACTGATTCTAGCCATGGTCGTCGGAACGATCGTCAGTTATCTGGTGATCCAAGGAGCTGACTTTTTAATCAGTTATATTCGCAAGAATAATTTCTATAAAAGCGACACCTATCTCAAGGATTGGCGTATCGTTGACTTTGATTCAGATATTCCTGCGGTTCAGATCAACGCCGAGGAGTTCACCGATGATGAAGCGATTCTCGATGCGCAGGAATGCTGTAAGGATGATGATCGAATCGTCTTCATCATGGTCAAAACCGCTGATAAGGCGAATCTGGTGACCAAGAACGGCGTGCTTGACGTCACTGATATTTACAAAACGTTCCACAAGGAGGAGAACAATGAGCCGGAAGATGAAGACACTGATCGGACTGACGATCGCGACGACAATGATTCTTCTGATGAAGATCGTCAGTAGCATCGCCTGGATCCGAAACCATATTCTCAAGATACATGAAGAATATGACAAGCTCCGCAGAATCAGCGATGATATTTATACACAGGGATTGAGGATCACGGAATCGATCAACGAACTCGGTTACGATCCCAATGCCGAATGCGATATCGACGACGATCCGAACTTCTCATACACGGGTGATTGCAATGATTGATTTGATGAATTGTTTGATATGTCTATCAATGGTGGCCGTCGCCTTTATCGGACTCCTGGTAGACTGGTTGATCACGCCGACCGACGAATACGTCAATGACGCACCGTATCGACATCTGCTGTGGATCATCGATAATTCGCTCCATCGCGGTCGTCATGCCCGTCGATGGACGCATCCGACCATCTGGTGGGCGAACTATCCGCGACGGAAACATATGCTATAATGAAGAGTTATAGTATATGAAAGGAGTCCACCATGGACAAGAAAAATATGTTCAACATCGCCAGTGTGGTTATTGCAGCTGCATCCGGTGCGATCTCGATCGCCTTCGCCTATAAGGAATATAAGGCGACTCTCAACGATCACGAACGCATCGAGCATCTGGAGGATACCGTAAAGTGGATGGTCCAGAACGATCTCAATCTCCAGAAGGAATCCGATCAGAGCAAGAACTGATCAACATTATAGGCCCATGCATCAACGCATGGGCCTATATTTTTATGAAAGGAGCAAACCATGAAACAGCGCACCATTGACACCGCCCGAGAGGCGAGACTCTGGATCAGGGACATCATCGTCCCTGCGGTCGGTGTCATCGCGTTCGTCGCACTCAACGCAGGAGCCAACGAGCGGTTCAGGTCCGTGATGGATCATATTCGCAACAGGAAGCCGGGCCGGCCATGATGATAAATCTGTATCGTGTTGTCATCAAAACCGGTCAAGATACGATCTATAGCAGTTATTCGCAGAAAGCTCCATCCGCATACGAAGCGATCCGCATTGCGGGATCGATCGTTCCCAATCTCGATGATCTTTATTTGAAATCGATAACTGTGGAACGAACGGAGTGGTGCCTATTGTTGGGAGAATGCTGATGCGTGAGGACGAACTCAACGAGCTCATGGGGTGCGATTGCGACTACGACATTCGCCCCCATGATATATTTTTCAAGGACCATAGGATCGTTGCCGTGTTCATCTGCACTGGTTGCGGACGGCAGGTGATGGTCGAAGGTCCCATTGAAACCATCTACGACATCACCGTAACCCGACATAAACGCAAGGATTGATCATGGACTTCAACATTCATATTTCACCGAAATTCCGCAAATCAAAGAAGGAGACCACTATGGAGGACAAGACCATCAACGTCAACGACGAGATCAACAAGGCGGGAAGCACTGTCATGGACTTCATCGAACAACATCCGGAATCGCTGATCATCGCCGCCGGTGCCATTTTCTACGTCGGATACAACATCGGCCGCAACAAGTCGATGATGGATGTCATGCGAATCGCCGCCATGAGTGATTGATTCGCGACAAGGTCATCGCTTATAATGAAGGATATTCATAGGAAAGGAACAACGATGACTATTGAACTGCTCGACTATCAGGTCGTGGCCCTCATCCTGATCGGCGTATGCATCGGTTCACTCGTCTGGTATATTCTCGATCTCAGGTCCGAACACAAGGACATGAGCCGAAGGGAATTCGCCAAGCGGGTGTTCCGTGAATTCGCCGGTCTCGGATTCGAAGACCGCGTCGTGAAGTCGAACGACCATAGAATCAATCTCGACTGATTTGTCCATTAAACCATATGGGCCTGTGCGACCGACGCATGGGCCCATATTTTTTCAGAAAGGATTGTCAATGATCCAATTCCCGCCAATGGAAACCTTCGACGACGGTGAACTCGACGATGGCAAGAAGCTGGCGAAGAAGGTGCTGGAGGAATCGGCCGAACTGATGGTCGCCTCGCAGCATGATACGCGTGAGCACATGCTGGATGAGTTCGCCGACGTCCTCCAGACGCTGGCGAACTTCTACAAGTACTCGGGCATCACTGATGCGGAGATTGTATCGGCGATCGAGCGATGCAACGAAAAGAACATCGCGCGAGGCCGGATGACCGATCCGAGACCGTTCGTCGATCGAGTGACCACATTCGCCGTAAAGTGATATTTTCCAACCAAACCAACGAAAGGAACAAAGCAATGGCAGTCGAAAAGTACGTGGATTCCCGTGGTCGTGTATCGTACCGCATCCGCGGAGCCAAGCTCCTCTATCCGAACTTCGCCGGCACCGGTGGCCAGTTCAACGACGAGGGCAACCGAAACTTCAACATCGAGCTGACTCAGGACGAATTCGATTTCCTGACTGACGAGGGGTTCCGTCCCCGCATGCGCGAGAAGATCGACGCCGACCCCCAGCTCCTGCTCAAGGTCAACGTCAAGTTCAAGGATGAGCCGGCCGATACGAGGAATCCGAAGATCCTGTTCAAGACCCAGTACGGCAACAAGCGCCTGTGGGCCGAACACAAGAAGGCCGTGGTCAACGGTGAGGAGATCGACTTCAGCCCGGTTGATATTCTGGACTGGGCTGACATCGAGAATGTCAATCTGTCGTTTTCCGCATACCGCGGTAAGATGTCGGATCACAACACCGCATATTTGCAGATGCTCATCGCAACCAAGCATGAGGATCCGTTCGAGGACGAGTTCTATGACAATGACGAACCGGATACGGCTCTCAACACCATGACCTTCCAGAAGGTCGATGCGGACCTGAAGTCCATCGAGTAACCGATATTTCCATCCAAGGGCATGGGCGGCGCCATCGCGCGTCGGTCATGCCCTCTTATTTTTAGGAGCGTATTATGGCACCAGCAAATGTATTCGATCGGGCAAGACGATATCTTGGATGCCACCCAAACGCATCGTTGCTCGTCACCGATGCATGGGAGATCACGCCGGATCATCATGAATGCGAAGTGATGTGCTGTCGATGCGAACGATCGACGCACTTCGATATTTCCAGGAATGAGTATCGACAAATGGATAATCGCAAGCCATGGACTTTTGAACAGGAGGGCGAACGTGGACGAGATTGATTGGGAATTGTGTGGAATGTACGGAATGCTCAACGCGCTCGGAGGAGTCTTCCTCACGTTCCTATTCTGCGTGGTGACGGATGATTGGGATGTGCCCAATATGACCATCGGCATGATCATCGGAGGAACGTTCGCCGTGCTCAGTACCGTCGAGTTCCTCTGCTGGCTGTTCCATATTCCGGCGTGGATTGTCAAGGGTCTCCTGTGGCTCCGCCAGAAGACCGATCCGGAGGAGTGAATCATGAACGATCGCTTTTTTTTTGCAATACCGAAGGTCCGCGTCAGTTACCGGTTCGACTGCAACGAGACCCTGAACGTCGATTTCGCAACCAACGTGTTAATCGGGGATATTATGAATTTTGCCGACAACTATGAACGCGACCACGACACCAAATGCCTCGACATCAGCATCTATCCCTATATCATATGGAGGTGACTTATGACCGACAACCATATTTCCGCAGGACCGATGGTTGAAATCCACGACGCGGACTTCGACACCATCCGCAAGGAGCTGCACGATGAGCACAAGCTTCATTGCGAATCGGAATACGACCCGTATATCTGGATCGATACGACCCATGCATGGAGCGATGGACGCAACATCTATGTCAATGCGGAATGCCAGAACTGCATGAAGGGATCGGACCGGACACCCGTCAGGGAAGACCCGAAGTTTCATATTCAGGCCAAACCGACCAGAAGGAGGCGTTCGAATGATCGGTCTCATTGACGCTATAATCACCGTTTTCTCGGCCCTTCTGGTCATGCCCATAGTTTTAATCGTTTCGATCGCGTTCGCCTCTCTACGGGCCCTTAAAATGGCTCACAAGGCCGAAAATCGGCGCATTCAGAATCTACAAGGCCGACATATTCGGAGGTAAGCATGAATCCAGACATGAAACCCACGATCTGGCAATACGCACGACGAAAATTTATCGATTGCCAGTGTCTCTGCGTGCTCACTACGAGCATGCCGATCGTCAGGGACGGATGGGTCAGTTATATGGCCATCTGTCCGGAATGCAATGAACGAAAGCATATTCGCACGAAGGTCGAGGATGTGGATCTCGATCGTCTCTATTTGAAAGTTGGTGAATGATGCCAACTCCTGATCAATTCCGAGCCGCACGAACACTGCTCGGTCTTACGCAGTATCGCTGTCGAGAGATGATGGGCATCAGCACCCAGGCAATACGCGACATCGAGAGCATCTACGGCAAGCATCAGCCCGAGCGTCCCTACGCCCAGTACTACAACCTCTGGCTGCGCGAGTACGCCAGGATGGTCAAACCGGAGCTGCTCGGCGTCGTGGACAACATTCTTGGCAACGACAACTTTGCCAGAATGTTCCGTGTGGTCGAGCCGACGCTTCGCGCCGAGAATCGAACCGTGATCGATGAACTCGACTTGACGTTCCCCACGACGGCGGCCTGTGCGCGATGGCTCATCGAACACGGGCACAGCAACGGACGAGTTGAGAACGTGGCCCAACGAATCAGGGATGCCATTAATGGTACGGCATCCCCAACCTATCTCGGGTTCACGTACCATTACGACAATCCGCCAAAAGATGAGACCACGTTGGCTATTTAAGGAGGAATCATGAAAAATGTAGTCCATCTGACTTATATCATTCGCAACGCCAAACTTGAAACCGGAAAACACGCAAGGAAAGGATGAATCATGTTCCCGAATAGCGAAAAACTCATCGGCATCGCCGTTAGCGGCAAATTGAGTCCGAACGCCTCGATCGCCATGGATGGATGGCTTCATGGTCTACGGTGGTCGGCGTGCGATAAGGAACGATCGACGCTCAGATTCGATCACGTCGACAATGTCGTATTCTATTGGGACCGGACGCATAATTTCACCAAGGAAGAACTCGACGCTCTGAAAGTGTATCTGGAACGGTTCTTCGAGCTGGGTGATCCGAAACCATATCTCTGTGACATGGTATCGACCTCCGCATATCTGTATATGGGCTCACACAAGGAGGAGAAGGCATGAAATACCAAAAAAAACCTACGAACTGGTGGAGGAATCATGAAGAGTAAATGGATCGACGCGTTACGGCTGATTATCCTAATCTTTGCGATCATCAGCGTGGCATCATCGTGTTTCATATTTGGTTTGTCCTATGGCAGGAACCATACAGATGAGGTTGTCTGGCAGGGTACGATCCAACTCAACGACACCCGTCGAGTCCCCTGTGTCGCCACGGGCTATGGCATGTCCTGTGATTGGCTCCATGCCGATGGAACCGATGCCATGATGTGATATTTTTCGAAAGGAGGAATCATGAAATACCGAAAGAAGCCGGTCGTAATTGATGCTTGGTTCTTCAAGGACCAGTGGTCTGAAAAGCCGGAATGGCTCATCGAAGCCCGCGGCCATGGCGAGGCCGAATTCGGATACCGTGAGATCTTCATCAAAACTCTAGAAGGGACGATGAAGGCCTGCTGCGGAGAAGATTACATCATCCGGGGTGTTCATGGCGAGATCTATCCATGCAAGAAGGATATTTTCGAGGAAACCTACGAGCCGGTGAAGGAATCATGCTTAGCCTCTTCGGCCATGTTCACGACCTCGCAGACGATCATATTTCTGACGAAGGAACAACTCAATGAAATACTACGATATTCCCGATGAAGCTACGTGGAACTCGGTCGTCGGATCTCTCGGCGAGATACGAATTCACGAGATCGTGATCGACCTCCGATATCACGAGCACTGCGTCACCGGCGATACGGCATCGAACCCGGATGAACGAATCATATTCTGCATCAGAGATGACGGTATATTCGCCAATCTCCTCAAGGCCACGCTCAAATCCTCCGAGGAGGTAAGCGAGTAATGGCCGTCACTCTGGAACCGTTTCAGGAACGGGCGCTGAGCCAACTGCGATCCGGAAACGTTCTGGTCGGCGAGGTGGGGTCCGGCAAGTCCATCGTGGCCATCATGTGGTGGCTGCGCATGTGCTGCCGGACCCGTTCCGGCGAGTCCAAGAGCGGTACGACCCTCATGCCGCTCAAGGGCTCGCCCGACCTGCTCATCATCACCGAGGCGAAGAAGCGCGACAAGGCCGAATGGGGCGAGGATCTGGTCAAATTCGGCCTGCATGTAGGCGCGAACCAGCCTTCCGGCGTTGAGATCACCGTGGACAGCTGGCAGCGCATCAAGGCCTATCACGACTTCCACGGCGTGATCATATTCGATGAGCAGCATGCCACCGGAACGGGCGTCTGGAGCAAGGAATTCATCCATATAGCCAAGGCTCAGGGAAATCGATGGATTCTGCTGTCGGCGACCCCTGCTGATTCCTACGAGGATCTTATTCCCATATTCGTGGCGAATGGGTTCTACAAGAACAAGACGCAATTCATGACCATGCACGCCGTGTATGATCGATGGGCGAAGTATCCGAAGGTCAATGACTGGAGGCATACTGATATTCTGGAGAAGCTCAAACGACGGATCATGGTGCCAATGAAGCGTCCGAAAGACCGTGGTCCCAGTCGCAATCCTGTCTATCAGATCGTTGTGGATTACGACAAGCAGGCCCTGAAGATCCTGAGAAGGGAACGGAAAGATCCGTGGACCGGAGAGCCGCTCAAGAACGTATCACAGTACTGCTTCGCCCAGAGAAAACTGGTGAACTCGGATCCGAGCAGGATCAGGGAGACGATGGATATCTGCATCCGTCATCCGAGGATCGTGATATTCTACAACTACGATTTCGAACTGGAGGAGCTGCTGAGCCTGCGGAGGCGGACAGGCATACCGGTGTATCAATACAACGGACATCGTCACGACGATATTCCGAAGGACGGTGATTGGATCTATCTGGTGAACTACGGATCGGGAGCCGCAGGGTGGAACTGCACGCAGACCGATACCATGCTGTTCTATTCGCTCAACTATTCCTATCGGATCATGGAACAGGCGGCAGGTCGCATCGACAGGATCAACTCGCCGTTCAAGGAGCTCAACTATTATATTCTGCGCAGCTTCGCGCCAATTGATTCGGCGATCCTGAGGGCGCTTGCGAACAAGGAGACCTTCAACGAGCGGACGTTCGCCTCGAAGGATATTTCCGGGAAGGAGGATTAGAATGACCTATGTGATGGATGGTGGAGATCCGGACAGGATCGACGTCTATGATCTGGCGAGGCGCATGAGCCAATGTGACTGCGATTCGGAGGTTCCGATCGCGGTTCAGATCGAGACATCGGGGAGGCCATTGCGTGATTTTTACGGCAATGAGGTTCCTTTCGAACTCGGGACGTATTGTATACGGTGCCAGAAGAGAGGTCTTGTGCGGGCATATTTCGACGATCTGGTTCAGATTCCGCCAAGTGCGATGATTCAGATTCGGTCGATCATGCCGTGCGAGCACTATCATTCGTGGGAGATCACGGCTGCTTTGCGCAGGAAGGGAGATCGGATGGCCGCATATTCACGTGTCCAACGCCTTCATCTGCTCTATTGTCGGACATGCAGAAGGGTCTATAGGATCCCGTTGGCATACGATCTTGCGGTGTTTCGGACATGACGACAGGGCAAAAGTATGCAGGAAGGAAGGCCACCTGCATACTTTTATGTCTGAACCTGCATACTTTTTTAAAAACTATGCAGGTTTGGACCTGCATACTTTTGGTGTAAACTATGCAGGTTTTCCGGAAAAGTATGCAGAAAAACCTGCATACTTTTTTGAGGGTCAATGTGCCCTGAGGCCTTGGAATCATTGGGTTTTCGGGGTGCCTGCATACTTTCGCGCGTTTTTTCTTTTTTCTTATTTATTTAAAAAGAAAAAAAAAAGTAATAATACAAAGAAAACGCTGGCGAAGAAAACGCGCGAAAAAGTATGCAGCGGCCTGATACCTGCATACTTTTTAGAAAGGAATGGAACATGTCACATCATGATAAGAACCAAGAAGTCTATATTTATGAACTCAACGAGATCCATCCGTCTCCAGAGCGGGTTGCCATTTTCCTCGAAACAAGCATCGACGATGTCCTGAAGGCACTTGACCATCCAAGAAACCATGGCGTATGCCGAGGAATGCATATTTGCTGGAACGACGCCCGTAACATCAAAGCCTACAAACCGGTCCGCATCATCGAGAAGGATCTTATATTTCCCAGCGTGACCCATATGGCCTTCTATTATGGATGTAAGGATCAGGAGATCTACGATGCGCTCAAGCGACCCGATGGATTCTGGTATGGATGGCACCTCGAACATGTGGATACCGTACCGGAACCGACCTATGTCGAGTGAGCGCGGACTCGCGACAAAAACATCGCGAATAGAGGTAAGAGTGGGGAAGAGTTTGCCTTATTTTCCGAGCAATCCTTTCTGCGGGCAGCACCGTTCCCCACTCTTATTTTTTCTCTGTCGAAAGGAGAACCATGAGTTTGGAACGCGACTTCCAACGAAAGGTCATCAAAGAGATCGGCAAACGTCTTCCAGGATCACGCGTGCTGAAGAACGATCCCAACTATATTCAGGGAATCCCCGATCTTCTCGTTTTATATAAGGATCGATGGGCCGCCCTTGAGGTCAAGAAGAGTGCTGACGCCAAGCATCAGCCGAATCAGGATGACTACGTGGCCCAGATGAATGCCGATTCGTTCGCGGCGTTCATCTATCCCGAGAACGAGGAATACATTCTCGACAAGCTTCAACAGCACATGACCAAGTCCCATATTTCCACGGAGGTTGCATCATGATGCGTTTCAATGATCATCACAATCTTGAGGGCCTTCATGCCTTCATGGGAGCCAGCAAGCATTCCTGGCTCCGTTATGATGACGATCATATGGCCGATATGTTCCGATCGTCCCTTGCGGCACAACGCGGAACCGAGCTGCATGCCCTTGCGGCTGATCTCAATAAACATCGTGTGGCTCTGCCGAAGACCCATCTGACGTTGAACGACTTCGTCAATGATGGCCTGCACTATCGCATGTCGCCCGAAGTGGTGTTATATTTCTCGCCGAATTGTTTCGGTACCGCGGACCTCATCGGATACGACGACAAGAAGAAGCTGTTGCGCATCTTCGACCTCAAGACCGGAAGCGGCGAAGTCAAGCACTTCGATCAGTTGTATATTTACGCTTCGCTGTTCTGTCTTGAATACAAAGTCAAGCCGATGAATCTTCAGTTCGACCTTCGTCTCTATCAGAACGATCACATCAAGATCGCCACCAACGCCGATCCGAAGTACATCAAGCTTGGACCGAACGCTGATATTTACGAAGAGGTCAGCCCGGACGAGATCGCCCACATCATGGATCGAATCCAGCACTTCGATCAATTGATCAATAAGCTGCGTGCCGAGGAATCGGAGCAGTGGTGATGATATTTTCAGGAAAGGTCCTTTCATGATCGTCTACGAGGATGAACTCATGCACGAAGGCGTGAAGCGCCGTTCTGGAAGATATCCTTGGGGCAGTGGCGAAGAGCCTTACCAGCATGAGGAGTTTTACAAGCGATATTTGGATCTCAAGAACTCCGGTCTCACCGAAAAGGAGATCGCCGATTCCATGGGGATCACTACGACGAAGCTTCGTGCTCGTCGAACGATCGCCTATAACGAGCGGCTTGCTCAACGCCAGCATCGCGCCTACGAACTCGAAAAGAAGGGATATTCTAGAGCCAAGATCGGCGAGATCATGGGTGGTCTTAACGAATCCACGGTTCGATCCCTTCTCAATCCTTCGAGTCGTGCTCGAGCCAATGCATCGACCATCATCGCCAACAATCTCAAGGAGACCATTGGTAAGGATGGAGCCGTTGACATCGGTAAAGGTGTTGAGCAGTATCTGGGATATTCTCAGGACAAGCTCAAGGTTGCCGTGGCTATGCTTGAGGAGGAAGGCTACACCACCCATTATATTTACACTAAGATGGGTGGTCCGAATCATACCACGGTCAAGGTCCTTGCCGCTCCTGGTGTGACTGTTCGAGATCTAGTCAATGACCGAAGCAAGATCAAGAATATCGGTATGTCCCTTGACGAGCCTCATGAAGGCGGAGTCGGGATCAAGAAGCCGGTATCTCTCGATTCCAAGCGTCTTGGCATTGTGTACGCCGAGGACGGAGGAACCGAACGTGATGGCGTCATGCTTATTCGTCCTGGAGCGGCTGATCTCGAACTTGGCGGTTCTCATTACGCGCAGGTCCGCATCAACGTCGATAACAGCCATTACCTCAAAGGTATGGCCATGTACGGCGATCCGGATCAGTTCCCCGATGGTGTAGACATCATATTCAACACGAACAAGAAACGGGGCACTCCGATCGAGGGAACCGGCGATAATTCGGTATTGAAGCCGCTCAAGCGACTGACCAATCCGGATGGAACGAAAGGTGATGTCGATTGGAGCAATCCATTTGGCGCCACCATAGATCCGATCAAAGGTCAGTATGAGTACGACGATCCCAAGACCGGCAAGAAGAAGCAGTCGTTGGTCAACAAGGTCAATGACGAAGGCGATTGGGATGATTGGTCTCGAAGCCTTCCTTCGCAGATGCTTTCCAAGCAGGATATTTCTTTGGCCAAACGTCAACTTGGCATTGATCTTGATCGTCGTCAGCGAGACTACGATGAGATCATGGCATTGGATAATCCCGTCGTCAAGGCCAACCTGCTGAAGTCATTTTCTGACGAATGCGATTCAGCGGCAATTCATATGAAGGCCGCAGCCATGCCTCGTCAGAGGACTCAGGTTATTTTACCGATCCCTTCCTTGAAGGACAATGAGATCTACGCTCCGAACTTCAGACCTGGTGAGAAGGTGATTCTTATTCGCTTCCCGCATGGCGGAAAGTTCGAAATCCCTGAGCTCACGGTCAACAATAACAACAAGGAAGCCCGGGCGGCTCTTAGCGGATCCAAGGATTGTGTTGGTATCAATGCCAAAGTGGCCGAACGACTCTCTGGCGCCGATTTTGATGGTGACAACGTTCTGGTTATTCCGAACAACCGAGGCGAGATCAAGACTCGATCCGCTCTTGACGGTCTGAAGAACTTCGATCCCAAAACCGCATATCCTAAGTATGAAGGTATGCGAGTCATGACGAAGCGTGAAAAGGGAAGAGAGATGGGTATCGTCTCCAACCTTATTACGGACATGACTATCAAGGGTGCTCCTTGGGAGGATATCGAGAAGGCGGTCCGCCATTCGATGGTGGTCATCGATGCTGAGAAGCACGAGCTGAACTGGAAGCAGTCCGAGCGTGACAACCAGATTGATCTTCTCAAGCAGAAGTGGCAGAGCCGAGGAGATGGAAAATATGGTGGGGCTTCCACTCTTATTTCCCAATCCAAGTCGACGGAGCGAATCCCGGAACGCAAACTTCGCTCGGCCAAGGAAGGCGGATGGATCGACCCTGAAACAGGTGAGAAAGTCTACGTCAAAACCGGTCGAGAGAAGGTCGTTCCCGCCAAGAAGGACAAAGACGGAAAGGTTATTTCTTGGAAGAAGGTTCCAGCCGAATCGGTAACGGTGAAGATGGACCTTGCCAAGGATGCCTACGAACTTTCGTCCGGAACGGCGATGGAAGGTGTCTATGCCGACTATGCAAATTCTCTGAAGTCCCTGGCAAACCAAGCCCGAAAATCGTATTTGAATTCTGGTTCGTTCAAGTATGATCCCCAAGCTGCAAAAACATACTCGTCAGAGGTCAGTTCCTTGAAAGCCAAACTCAATACGGCTCTCAAGAATGCCCCTTTGGAACGCAAGGCCGAGCTTCTTTCGGACAGTTTGTACGAAGCCAAGAAGGCGGCTCATCCGGAATATGAAAAGGACGATCTGAAAAAGCTTTCCAATAGGTGCCTTAATGAGGCCCGTATTGTAGTGGGCGCCAAGAAGCAATTGGTCGACATCACTGATAAGGAATGGGAAGCCATTCAGCATAGGGCCGTCAGCAAGAACACCCTTCAGCAGATCCTGCAAAACGCAGATCCTGACAGAGTCAAGCAATTAGCCACTCCGAAACAGGGTGTTGCTATGTCAGCGTCCCTCATTGCTAGGGCAAGATCCATGCTCAATCGTGGTTACACACAGGCTGAAGTAGCCGATAGGCTTGGCGTATCAATAGATACACTGAAGCGTAATGTGACTACTAAGACTAAGGTGGCAGACAATGGCTAATACCAAAGACTATCTGCTTACCACGATTGACAACCCATACAACCCATGGACTAATTGGGATCAATGGTATGACTATGATCAGCGTATGGGCTATTGCACATGCTCCTATCTAGCACGCATCATGTCAGTCACTGATGCGATGACTGATGTCGAACTAGATCGTGAGTATGAGTTTGCAATGGACGAGATCATCGAGTACGATGTGATCGGTCAATACGCAAAGATCAAGAAGAATGATCCTACACCAATGGGAAAACTCAACTGAAAAGCACCGATTTCGTTGCGATCTCTTACTCTTCACCGATAAAATGATATGATCCGAGCCAAGGAGTCATATCATTTTGATGGAGGGGGAGGGGTCGCGACGAACCGGCACCCTCCCGCATCGCTCGGCTCCTCATTTTTTCCCCGACGGGATATTTTTCGAGAAGTCGATTACCCAGACCACGTGTTTTGGGGCTTCAAATGGGAGCACCGCTTGGGTCCGAAGCAAAATTCCTCGCTCATGGCGGTTGCGAAAACCGGAGGAAACTCCTTTCGATATTAGGGACAACCATTCGGTGCTCTCTTTTGGAGAACCAAAACCAATCAGAACTCTTCGAAACCATTACAGAACTGGAGGCGATATTTCATGGGGCGACGTAAGAAGCTCGATGGATCGTCTTCCCCTCAGTTCTCGCCCGCTTCCAATCCGGAGGAACGCGAGAATCAGATGATTTCGCTCGCCGTCAACCTTGCCGAGCAACAACTTCGCGAGGGGACGGCTTCATCTCAGGTCATCGTGCACTATCTCAAGCTCGCTTCGACTCGAAACAAGCTTGAAGAGGAGAAGATTAAGTACGAGACGGCCATGCTTCAGGCCAAGAAGGATGCACTGAACAAATCTGGTCAGCTCCAGGAGCTCATGGCCAATGCTTTGGAGGCATTCCGTTCATATTCCGGAAACTCGGGAGAAGGTGAGGTATCCGATGGTCGATGAACTATATCACTTCGGCGTCAAAGGCATGAAGTGGGGCGTTCGAAGGTATCAGAACGAAGATGGATCACTTACCTCGCTCGGTAAGAAGCGCAATAAGATGCTTTCTGATCGAAAGACCGCGAAAAAAGCATTCCACGACATCGAACATCGTTAATGCCGAATACTCTCGCCGAGAGTTCGAAGATGCGAAGACTCGACTGAAGCTTGAAAACCAAAAGAAAAAGTCAAAGCGTCAGCAGGATCTTGAGAAAAAGTATCTGAAGCAAGGATTCACCAAGGACGAGGCCGAGATCAAAGCTTATAATCGAGCTAAGACAGAAACAATCCTTAAGGTTGCCGGAGGTATTGCTTTAGCATCCGCAGCGGCCTATGTTGCGTACAAGCATTATGATAAAGTAACCGATCGGGTATTCGAAAAGGGAAGCAAGATCGGTCGTTTGACGAACGACGGATCGGAACCGACCAATAGGGCGTTTTATGGCTTCGTCAACAAGCATGACAAAGATCGGTATGAAGGTCTTTATGGCAAGACGCTTGGTGCGAATGGAACCGTGTATCGTAAGGCCATGCGAGCCGCTGGCGATATTAAGATAGCTTCTCCCGAATCGGCCCGTAAAGTCATGTCTGACATGTTCAGCAACGATAAGGATGCTTTGAAGAATTTCAAAGACGTTATTGATAGCACTGCGATGGCGATTCCTCCGGTAGGAAAACAGGGGAAACTTTGGCATAAGGCCAAAAGCGAATTGGATTCTGGCAAGCTCGGAGACAATGCGTATAAGGCATTCAACACTCTATTGGTCAATCACTCCGAAGAATACCAACCGATAAATGAGAAGTTCTATTCGGCGATGAAGAAGGCCGGGTATGGTGCGATCCGCGATGTGAATGATAAAGAGAATTCGGGATATTTTGCCAGGAATCCGTTGATTGTATTCGATACCGATAAGATCGACGTCGAGGGATTCACGAAGCTCGGAAGCGATCATATCGATTACATGTTCGCTAAAGAGCAGGGAAAGGTCGCTGCTCATACGTTGGCAAACGAGTTCGGTCCAATCGGAGCCGTATTTGCGACTTCCATGGGAGCGATGAAACTCGTTAAGCGATCCAGAGAGACAAAGTTCGTTGAAAACTATCGCAAGCAACATCCTGAGAGCACATTGTCCAATAACGAAATTCTGAAGATGAGAGATCGGATTGTCTATGCTTAACGATACCGAAATCAAAGATCTTTGTATTACCCGGCATATGATTACGCCATTCAATGAGTCCCAACTTCAGCCGTGCAGTTACGACGTCACGCTCTCTAAGAGCATCGTACGATATTTCGGTCGTGGTGAGATCAATGCCATGGATTACGCGCTCCATGATCTGGAGTATATTCGTTTCGCCATGAACGACGACGGTTTCGTTCTTGATCCGAACGAATTCATCCTCGGATCGACGAATGAGGGCGTGACCATTCCGAAGAACATCGCGGCGCGCTTCGAAGGTAAATCATCACTCGGTCGTCTTGGACTCGCCACTCATGTGACTGCTGGATTCATTGATCCTGGGTTCACCGGTGACATTACTCTTGAGATCAAGAACCTCAACAACCATCCCATTCGTATATTTGCCGGTATGAGGATCGGTCAGCTGTGTTTCTTTGATCTTAATGACGATGTCGATCGAGCGTATGGATCTGCTGGCCTTGGATCCCATTATCAGTATCAATCGGGACCGACGACAAGTCGGTGATATTCGGGTTGCCCCCCTAGTGGGCGGAAAGGATATTCTTATGAATTCTGAACTTTATCATTATGGCGTCAAAGGCATGAAGTGGGGTGTTCGGCGCTATCAGAACGCCGATGGCACGCTCACCTCAAAAGGAAAGGCCCGTCAGGTCAAACGAACCAAGAAGGCTCAGAAGAAGTGGGACAAGAACGCGAGAAAGCATTGGGTCGAAGGGTATAATAAGGCCGCTGATTATTCTAATAACAACTTCATCAACAAGCTTAATGAGAAGTATAAGGATTACGATTTCTCCGATCGTACCGATAAGAAGACCCAGAAGGTTTATAAGCGCTATATCGAAGAGTACGTAAATGGCTTCAACAACATTCTCGAAAAGAGCTATCGCGAGGTTCTCGGCGATCGTCCAGACGATCCGGGAGCTATTCGATCTCTTCCGTTCTATAACGATGCCAATTCGTTGTATCAAGAATGGCTGAATAATTAGGAGGTGTCATGACCCTATCGAACACAGCCGTTCCGAAATACTACGGTCAATTCCGCGATAGGGTCATGGCCGGAGAGATCCCGGTATGCCATGAGATCGAAATGGAGATGAATCGCATCGACGATCTCATTCGTAATCCAGGGATCTACTATGACGCCGACAAGGTCGAAGGATGGGTAAAGTTCTGTGAGAAGGAACTCACCCTGACCGACGGATCTCCGGTTCATCTGCTTGACAGTTTCAAACTCTGGGGCGAGCAGATATTTGGTTGGTACTACTTCGTCGAACGATCGGTCTATATTCCGAATCCGCATGGTGGTCCGGGACGATACGAGAATCGTCGGATCTGCAAGCGCCTGATCAACAAACTATATTTGATTGTGGCACGTGGCGCAGCCAAGACCATGTTCGCCGAATTCGTCCAGGCATATTTCCTCATCATGGATACATCGACGACTTCGCAGATCGTCGTGGCCCCAACCATGAAGCAGGCCGAGGAAACCATGGCACCGTTCCGAACCGCGATCATTCGATCTCCTGGTCCGCTCATCAAGTTCCTATCCGAGGGATCGCTTCCAGGCAACGGACCGAAATCTACTCAGGCCAAGCTCGCCTCGACCAAGAAGGGCGTAGAGAATTTCCTCACAGGTTCGCTTCTTGAGGTTCGTCCGATGTCAATTGACAAGCTTCAGGGTCTTCGTCCAAAGGTGTCGACCGTTGACGAATGGCTGTCGGGCGATATTCGCGAGGATGTGATCGGAGCCATCGAACAGGGCGCGTCAAAGCTCGATGATTATCTTATCGTGGCCACCTCGTCCGAGGGTACCGTCCGAAACTCGGTCGGCGACACCATCAAGATGGAGTTGATGGACATTCTCAAAGGAGAATACGTCAATCCTCATGTCGCCATATTCTATTATCGGCTTGACGATACCAAGGAAGTCACCAATCCTGATATGTGGGTCAAGGCAAATCCCAATCTTGGACAAACGGTTACCTATGAGACCTATCAGCTTGACGTCGAACGCGCAGAGAAGGCTCCCGCCACACGTAATGATATTCTTGCCAAGCGTTTCGGTATCCCGATGGAGGGCTACACATACTTCTTCACCTATGAGGAGACGCTTCCCCATCGGAGGAAGGACTTCTGGGGTATGCCGTGCGCCCTTGGCGCCGATCTGTCGCAGGGAGACGACTTCTGCTCGTTCACGTTCCTCTTCCCATTACCAGACGAGACCTTTGGCGTCAAGACGAGGAACTATATTTCATCATATACCATGCAGCACCTTCCTTCGGCCGCACGTCAGAAGTACGAGGATTTCCTGAATGAGGGATCATTGTTCGTCATGGATGGTACAGTGCTCGATATGGTGCAGGTGTATGAGGATCTCGACAAGTACATCACCGAGTCGGAGTATGATGTGCGTTGCCTCGGTTATGATCCCTATAACGCCAAGGACTTCGTGGCTCGATACACCATGGATTACGGCGAGTTCGGCATCGAGAAAGTGATTCAGGGTGCCAAGACCGAATCCGTTCCTCTTGGCGAATTGAAGAAGCTGGCCGAGGATCGTCGTCTGCTCTTCGACGAGGAACTCATGTCGTTCACCATGGGCAACTGTATCGTCCTTCAGGACACGAATAATAACAAGAAGCTGTACAAGGCCAAGCGCGAGGATAAGATCGACGCCGTCGCCGCCATGATGGATGCTTTCGTTTCTTACAAGAACAATCGCGACCTCTTCGACTGATTGGAGATTCAAAATGGTGGATTTTTCCGATAAGCAACGGGCCATGCTGGCCAAGCGCGGTCTCGCCATGCCCCGACGGCGGCTATCCCATCAGGAATCGCAAGGATCTTCGCAACGCCATTCAGGCGTATGGTCGCGGCAACAGCAAGGACGATGTCAAACGGTGGATCAAGAAGCGTGCCAAGCAACTTGACGCCGAGGACATCCTTCCAGAGAATTGGAGAACTTCGATGAATCATAGTGAAGAACTTTATCACTTCGGTGTCAAAGGCATGAAGTGGGGCGTACGACGAGCCGAACGCAAGACCCGTAAGCAGGCCCGTAAAGACGCCCAGGAGACCGCTCGATCTAAGATGCATTACGGTGAAGGAGCCGGCGTTCGCCGACGCAACATCAATGCCGTGGTCAGGCAGCGTTCAAAGGATCCGACCTACAAGAAGGCCTTTGACGAAGAGTACGCCAAACAGGACATGGGCAAGGCTCGCCGTGACGCTGAACGACAGCGTAAGACCACTGATCGTGTCGAACCGATTAAGACCGGAATCGGTCGTGGTGTGAAGAAAACGGTTCGAGCAGTAGGAGCAGCGATCACATTCACTGCAACGACGGCTGCCGCGACGGCAACGGCATACTATATTTCCCATCCGGATGAAGCCAAGCGAATGGTTAACGCCATTGCCAAGAAGGCATCCAGTACGGTAAATAGGGCTCGGAATGTAGCCCGGGGAGCTCGATTCCTTCGCAAGATGGGTCTGTGATGCGGTCGTATCACGAGCTCATCCGGTATTCGGATTTTCTCGATCGGTTCCATTATCTGCAATGTCACGGATCCGTCGGGAGACCGACATTCGGTTCCGAACGCTGGATGAATCAGCGGTTCTATCGATCGCCGGAATGGAAACATGTCCGTGATTTGGTAATCGCTCGGGACAATGGTTTCGATCTCGGTTGTCCGGATCATCCCATCGCCGGAAAGATCATGATCCATCATATCGAGCCGTTGACTCCGGATGTCATCGAACATGGTGACGATCTACTGCTCGATCCGGACAATCTGATCAGTTGCTCGTTAGCGACGCACAACGATCTGCACTTCGGAACCGACGAACGGGTTCGCCCATGGGTTGAACGGAAACCCAACGACACTTGTCCATGGAGGTAACTTCAAAATGGTGGATTTTTATCAGATTGGAGGACCGTGATGAATGAAAGTATTCTTAAGTCGATTAAGAAGGCGATTGGGCTGGATCCTGATTCATCCGATTTCGATGAGGATCTTGTCGTATTCATCAATTCCGCGTTCTTCAATCTCAGACAATTGGGAGTTGGTCCCTCAGAGGGATATTCGATCACCGGAATCGAAGACACGTGGAGCGAATTCACTGATGACGATCAACTTCTTACTGGCGTAAAGCCGTATATTCAGCAGAAGGTTCGTCTTCAGTTCGATCCGCCGACCAATTCGTTCCTCGAGCAATCGATCAGGAAGAACATCGAGGAGTATGAATGGCGTCTCAACATCCAAGGGGAAGGAGGTTTCAATGAATGAGCTCTATCACTTCGGCGTCAAAGGCATGAAGTGGGGTGTCCGCAAGGACCGTAAACGATCCGTAAGTTCCAAGCGTTCCCGATCGGACAGCAAGGATTACACGGAAAGCCGAGACCTTCTCAAGAAGTCCCCGAACAAGTTGTCCAACGCCGAACTTCGTAAGATCAACGAACGGCTCAATCTTGAACAGCAGTATTCGAATCTGACCACGAGCCAGAAACAGAAGGGCAATCGGTTCATCGATAAGGTCGGCAACCAGATGAAGCAGACCGCGGCCAACGAGGTGTCGAAGCAGCTGATGAACGTCGGCAAGATCGTTCTTGGAGCCGGAATCGCCTATGCAGTCAGTAGGGCCCGAGGTAACGGTCAGTCATATTCGTTTGACTTCGCCCGTAGGCAGATTGGTCGGTGATGCCTAATGAATGTCGTCACCGATGCATTGGCGCATGCGTGGAACGCGTTCGTTAATCCGTCCTCCAATTTCCGATTGTCCGTCGGATATTCCTCGGCGCGTCGTCCGGATACGCGGGTCTTCACCCGAGGAGTCGATCGATCGATCATATCCTCGTTGTACAATCGCATCGCCATCGACGTGAGCGCCATCGAGATCCGGCATTGTCGCATCGATCAGAAGACCCAGCAATATCTGGAGACGATCGATGACGGGCTTAACCAATGTCTAAACATCGAGGCCAATATCGACCAATCAGGCCGTGACTTCATCATGGACGTCGTGATGACGATGTGCGATGATGGTGCCGCGGCTATAGTACCGATCGATACCACGGTGAATCCGATGAATTCGAATTCGTTCGATATTCAGACGATGCGCGTCGGTCGTGTGGTCGAGTGGTATCCGAGGGCCGTTAAACTTTCGGTCTATAATGATGCTCCGAATGCCGGACAGCGTGAGGAGATCGTCATGCCGAAGCGTAAGGTGGCGATCGTCCAGAACCCGCTGTATCAGGTGATGAACGAGCCGAATTCGACCTTGCAGCGTCTGATCCGCAAGCTTAATCAGCTCGACGCCATCGACGACAAGGCGGCTTCGGGGAAGCTCGATCTCATCATTCAGTTCCCATACCAGATCCGGACTGAGGAGAAGAAGCGTCAGGCCGAAATCAGGCGACAGCAGCTTGAGGATCAGCTTAAGGACTCCGCTTATGGTGTGGCCTACACCGACGGTTCCGAGAAAATCACCCAGCTCAACCGGAGTCTGGACAATCACATGCTTCAGCAGATCCAGAATCTGACGACACAGCTTTATGGTCAGCTTGGCCTTTCCGAGGCCGTGGTGAACGGCACCGCCTCTCAGGAGGAGATGCTCAACTACCACAACCGCACTTTGGAGCCGATGATCTCGGCCATCTGTGACGCGCTGAAGCGAACCTTTCTGACCAAAACCGCCCGAAGTCAAGGACAGAGCATCGAGTTCTTCCGCGATCCGTTCAGGTTGGTTCCGGTCACCGATCTGGCGAACATCGCCGCGGCATTCACGTCGAACGAGATCATGTCGTCGAACGAGTTCCGTTCGATCCTTGGTTTCGCCCGTTCCGAAGAACCTCAGGCGGATCAGTTGCGCAACGCCAACATCAACCCGCTCGGTACCGACGTGACCGCGCAGCAGCCAGAATCCACAGAAGAACCAACCCAAGATTCAGCACAGCCGTCTATTCAGGATGTGCTGAACGCCCCAATGGAAGGAGACAGTCAAAATGGGGTATGATTTCAGTGGTTATGCCACTCGGAACAACATTCGTTGCTCTGATGGACGAACCATCATGAAGGACGCCTTCGCCGATCAGGATGGTCAGAAGGTCCCTCTGGTTTATCAGCATAACCATAGCGACATCGACAACGTGCTTGGCCATGCGGTCCTTGAGAATCGCAATGACGGCGTCTATTGCTACGGCACGTTCAACAACACGCCAATGGGTCGTGACGCCAAGGAGCTCGTCAAGCACGGCGACATTACGGCGTTGTCGATCTATGCCAACCATCTGACCGAACGCAACAAGAACGTCATGCACGGTAACATCCGCGAGGTGAGCCTCGTGCTCGCCGGAGCCAATCCCGGGGCCTACATCGACAACGTCACGCTCCAACACTCGGATGGCACGCAGGATCTTCTTGACGACGAGGCCGTGATCTACTCCGGCGAGGAGATCGTGCTCGAGCATGGCGATGAGGAAAGCGAGGATGACATGCAGCATGCAGATAATTTCAAAATGCCGACGACCCAGTCCGAGAAACCGACCGGGTCTTCAGGCAAAACTGTTCAGCAGGTCTGGGACACGTTCACCGACAAGCAGAAGGATGCTGTATATGCTCTTATCGGCGCGGCCATTGGTGGTTCCGAGGAGAGTGTTGCGCAGTCCGATATTTCGCACGCCGACGATGAGGGGTCCGGTGATTCCTCTGGTTCCGGCGAGACCGTTCAGGATGTCTTCGATGCGCTGAACGAGGAACAGAAGAATGTCGCCTATGCTCTCATCGGCCTCGCCGTGGAGCAGGGTGATTCCGACACTGAGGACAGTGACGGAGAGAACAACAATAGCGCCTCCCATTCGGAGGAAGAAGGAGATATTATGCATATGAACGCCTTCGAACAGGCCGGTGCCGAGGATGAAGCTCCGGTCCTGTCCCACGACGACATGAAGGAATTCCTTGCCGAGGCCAAGGACTACGGCTCGTTCCGCGACTATTCCGAGAAGTGGATGCAGCATACGGGCCAGACCTATGGCATCGAGAACATCGAGGTGCTCTTCCCGGATGCGCGTCAGGTCGGCGATGAGCCGTATCTGTACAAGCGCGACACCGACTGGGTCGACGTCGTGCTCAACGGCACCCGTCACACCCCGTTCGCCCGCATCAAGACCTCGTACGCTGATCTGACCGAGGACGAGGCCCGTGCGAAGGGCTTCACGCTCGACCGCAAGAAGAACAAGCGTAAGATGGACGAGGTGTTCAAGGTCTACAAGCGTGTGACCACCCCGCAGACGATCTACAAGAAGCAGCGTCTGGACCGCGATGACGAGATCGACATCACCGATTTCAACGTGGTCAACTTCCTGTGGAACGAGATGAAGGTCATGATCCGCGAGGAGATGGCCCGTGACATTCTCATCGGCGACGGCCGCGCCGCCTCCGCCGAGGATCACGTCAACACCGAGAACGTCCGCCCGATCGTCGGCGATGACGACCTGTACGTTATCTACAACAAGGGCAAAGATCCGGCCACCGATCCGACCGCGTTCGTCGATCGCGCCCGCAAGGCGAAGGTGGGCTACATGGGCTCCGGCATGCCGACCCTGTTCCTGTCCCCGAGCCTGCACGGCGAGCTGATGGTGCAGCGCGATAAGGTCGGCCGTCGTCTGTACGACACCGACGCCTCGCTGGCCGCGGCCATGGGCGTTTCCGCCATCGTCGAGGTCCCTGTTCTCGAGGGCTTCTATTACGGCGAGACCGGTTCGGAGGAGTACGTCGATGCCGTGATGGTGAATCTGCGCGATTACACCATCGGCACCGATCGTGGCGGCGAGCTGACCCAGTTCTCCGACTTCGACATCGATTACAACCAGCACAAGTACCTCATCGAGGCCCGCCTGTCCGGCGCTCTGACCATGCCCAAGTCTGCGATCGTGCTGACCCACCCAAAAGCGTGAGCCCGTCGGGTCCGACCGTTCTGGTCGAGCCTGTGGCGGGCACCGAGACCAAGTATGGTAAGAAGGTCTCCGATCTTCAGGATGATGTTGTCATCAACACCAATCGGAAGATCGATGGCACGCTCCATTACGTGACCGGATATACCGAGTTCAATAGTTCCGATCCGACCGAGCAGGAAGGTAATTATCTGGCGTTGGACTTCGCCGATAACTGGCTCGGCGAGACCGATCCGACGACGTTCACGGTCGAGCTCAAGGGCGGAAAGAAGGGACCGGTTACGCTGACGGAGGGTGACGCCTTCTGCGTCTTCCGCGTGACCAATCCTAACACTCAGAGCATCGAGGTGGCATCCACCGATTCCACCGGGACGACCAAGGTCACGTATTCTCTGAAGGGTCTTACCTTGGAGCCCAAGGAGTGACGCGTTCATGGCGAGGTTCTGCGGAAAGATAGGATATTCCCGTCAACAGGTGGAGACCTCGCCTGGCGTCTACGAGGATCGGATCAATGAGCGGACATATTATGGGGATGTGACAAGGAACACCCGTCGTCTTGAGGGTTCCGACTCCGTCAATATGGATATTCTCGCGAACAACACGATCTCGATCCTCGCCGACGCGTATGCCTATGACCATTTCTTCGATATGAAGTACGTATGGTGGATGGGGACCCGCTGGATCATCACTAATGTCGAGGTCCAGCGTCCCCGTCTCATCCTTACCCTTGGAGGCGTATACAACGATGGGAACGAGGCTGCAACTCCATGATATTCTGGTGGGGATCATGACCGATACCGATCCATCCTATGCGACCGGTCATGTATATTTTCAGCCCCCGTCGAATATCCAGATGAAGTATCCGTGTATTGTGTACGAACGGGACACCGGCGATACGCAATTCGCGGACAACAACCCTTATATTTTCAAACTCCGGTATCAGATCACCGTAATCGATAGAAATCCGGACAGTCCGATACCGGCGAAGGTTGCCGAACTTCCGATGTGCACGATGGATCGGCATTTCGTCAGCGACAACCTTCATCATGACGTGTTCAATTGCTATTTTTAAGGAACTAGAATGACATATTATTGAAAGGAATCATTATGACAGCACTTACTTGGGATGATACTGGTAAGCGCCAGTATGAGATGGGTACCGATCACGGTGTACTGTATCCAATGACCGATGGTGGTGTCTATGAAAACGGCGTGGCCTGGAATGGTCTGACCTCGGTCTCTGAATCTCCGGAGGGCGCAGAGGCCAATGATATGTATGCCGATAACATCAAATACTCTTCGCTGCGTTCCGCGGAGACCTTTGGTGCGACCATTGAGGCTTATACCTATCCGGATGAGTTCATTCCGTGCGACGGCGGCTATGTCGATGAAAATGCCCCGGGCGTGAATTTCAGCCAGCAGAACCGCGCCAAGTTCGGTTTCTCGTATCGTACCCAGATCGGTAATGATGTCTCCAGTGAGGCTGGTTACAAGCTTCATCTGGTGTACGGCGCCACCGCTTCTCCGTCTGAGAAGTCGTACGAGACCATCAACGATTCTCCCGAGGCGATTACGCTGAGCTGGGATATCAGCGCCGATCCGGTCTCCGTGGAAGGCCATCCGGAGCTCAAGCCGGTGGCATCGATCACCATCGATTCGACCAAGGTCGATTCGGGTAAGCTCGCCGCGCTTGAGAAGAAGCTCTACGGTGACGAATCCAATGAACCGACGTTGCCGCTTCCGGGCGAGGTCTATACCATGATGACCGTCATCGACCCGACCGTTCACGTCACCGGCGTGACAGTCGAACCGGATTCACTCTCTTTGACCGAGGGTGATAGCCAGCAGATTACGGTCACGGTGAACCCGTCGAACGCTACGGATAAGGCATACACTACCTCATCCTCCGACCTCGGTAAGGTCACCGTCCGCGGTACGACCATCACCGGCGTCGCCCCCACCACCGACCCAGTGACCGTGACCGTTCGGACGAACGACGGCGGTCATACGGATACGGTGAGCGTGACCGTTACCGCACGCCCGCCCGTTGGTGGTGATACTACGAACATCGTTGGCAAGGCCATTGTTGGAAAGGCGGTTTTGTAATGGCCTACAGTAAGCAGAATTGGGCGGACGGTCAGACGATTACCGCCGCCAAGCTGAACGAGATGGACGATGCCATCTTCGAGGCATCAGAAAGCATCCCAAACGTCAAATTCGACGGCAATATTCTCGCACACGTATCCAACAAGCCACTCAACGTGACCATGAGCGGCGAGGGCGCGTTCCCCAAGAAGCTACTCGCCTCCGGCCAGAACCTCGTGAAGATGCCCACTTCCGGCTCCAGCACCGTTCATGGACTCACCTACGAGTTCACGCCGAACGGCCTGAACGTTCACGGAACCGCAGACGCGAATATCGGCTCAGTGGTTGAGTTGGCTCCGCTTCTCACGGACAACGGAATCTGCCTTCCCGACGGATTCCGCCTCCGCATCAACAAGAAACTCCCCGAGGGTTGCTCTATCGCCATTTGGGATGACGAATACGTGGTGTCTCACTCGGGCCCGACTCAGGGAGTCAATATTGGCGCTACCGGCGGTTTGACGCACGTCACATTCTGGGCAGACTCCTCCACCACTGCCGTGGATATTGACGACCTTCAGGTTGCCATCGTTTACGGCGAGAACAGTTCGTATGAGTGGACTAACGGCACCGGAGACGTTTACGATACGGGCGTTGAAGAAGCATTTTCCGTTGTCGACTCTGCTACGGTTACTGTTCCGGCGTTCGAGAACGATGGAGACACCATCATTCTTCTCACCGACAGTGAGACGCAGCCCACGTTCTCCACCGAAATCATCGGAGGGTTCTCTTCGGTCATCGCGACGCTTGAAGCCAGCAACCCCCTCTGGGGCAAGCACTATCATGCTTGCGGCGACAGCTTCACCGCCGGTTCCTATGTAACCGAAATCGACAAGGCCACAGGCGAACCGTTGACGGCCAACTTTCTTGTTGCCAAGTACAACAACATGAAGTTCACCAAGGACGCCATCGGTGGAAGCGACATGACCAACGTGTCCGGCGCGAATAACCCGTTCAGCGTGGACCGCTACCTCACCATTCCCGAAGACGCTGACTACATCACTCTCCAGTTCGGACTGAACGAGACTGAAATCGCCGCTGAACCGGGAACACTTGGCACCAGCACGGACTCCACCAATACGACCATGTGGGGCGCATACAACACGGTATTGCAGTGGATTCTCACGAATCGACCGAACGCCAAGGTTGGTGTCATCATCACCGACGCTTGGATGACCGAAACCTATGCGAACGCGCTCATTGAAATCTGTAAGTTCTGGGGCGTCCCGTGGCTCGACCTTGGCGGCGACCCGCAGGTGAGTCTGAATATTGGCGGGCGACGAGGCGGTTCAGGAATCACTCTGAGCGAAACCGCGAAGTCGTTGCGCAACAATCAGTTCCAGATTTCCACTGGGAACTCTCACCCGAACGCAGCCGGAAACCGTTGGCGTTACACCGCCTTGCAGGAATTCATGCGTCGTCTCTGACGGCCGGTTGAATTGAGGCCCTATGACCCGCTTCTATGGATCCATCGGATTCGCCGACGGCGAGGTCGAGACGTCACCCGGCGTATGGAACGAGAACATCGTCGAACACAAGTACCGGGGCGAGATAACCCGAAACCAGTGAATATCAACATCCTGTATCCGGCCATCGTATACGAGCGTAGCAGCGGCGACACACAGTTCGCCGACAACGCCCCATACGTCTATGAGAAACGTTACAGCGTTACCGTCATTGATTCGGATGCGGATAGTTCAATACCGGACGAAGTGGCCATGCTGCCCAAATGCGTGGCGGATCGCCACTTCGTTTCGGATAACCTTCATCACGATCCATTCGTGCTTTATTATTGAAAGGAATCATTATGACAGCACTTACTTGGGATGATACTGGTAAGCGCCAGTATGAAATGGGTACGGACCACGGCGTGCTGTACCCGATGACCACCGGCGGCACGTACGGCACCGGTGTGGCTTGGAACGGCCTGACCGCCGTCACCGAGTCCCCTGAGGGCGCCGAGGCGAACGACATGTACGCCGATAACATCAAGTACGCCTCGCTGCGTTCCGCCGAGACCTTCGGTGCAACGATCGAGGCTTACACCTTCCCGGACGAGTTCATTCCGTGCGATGGCGGCGCTGAGGTCACCGACGGCGTGGTCTTCGGCCAGCAGTCGAGGAGCAAGTTCGGTTTCTCGTACCGCACCAGGATTGGTAATGACGTCAAGCAGGACGCCGGATACAAGCTGCATCTGGTGTACGGCGCCACCGCCTCCCCGTCTGAGAAGTCGTACGAGACCATCAACGACTCCCCCGAGGGTATGACCTTCAGCTGGGATATCAGCGCCGATCCGGTCTCCGTGGAAGGCCATCCGGAGCTCAAGCCGGTGGCATCGATCACCATCGATTCGACCAAGGTCGATTCGGGTAAGCTCGCCGCGCTTGAGAAGAAGCTGTATGGCGACACTGCCGGCCAACCGACCCTGCCTCTTCCGGGCGAGGTCTATACCATGATGCAGACGGAAGAGTAACGGAAGTGAGATGTGCGAATGCTCGAATTGACGGTTGAAGGTGAACTCTACGACGAGTCGGAGAACGAATTTATCACTGTAGGACCGCGAACCGTTCGATTCGAGCATTCGCTTCTTTCCGTTTCAAAATGGGAGTCGATCTGGAGAAAACCGTTCCTTGACGACGAATCCAAAAGTATCAAGGAAACGCGGTCGTATTTTCGTTGTATGGCGATCGATGATATTTCGGATACCGAACTCGATCTGATCATGCTCAATCATTTTTCCGAACTTAATCATTACATCGAATCGTCGCAAACAGCGACCACGATCAATCACATGTCCAAAGGGCGTCGTTCATCATCCAAGGTGACGTCCGAACTTATCTATTATTGGATGTTTTCCGCTGGAATACCCGCGCAACCATGCGAGACGTGGCATCTCAGTCGTCTTATTACCCTGATCGAGATATTCGGCGTCAAGAACTCGCCGAAAAAGAAGATGGCAAAGTCTGATATTTCGAAAATGTACAGGGCCATGAATGCCCAACGTCGAGCGAAGACCGGAAGTAAGGGATGAAAGGAGTACTAATGGCATTGAATGGTATCGATATCGCCAGCTATCAGGCTGGTCTTGATTTTTCCAAGGTTCCTTGCGATTTCGCCATCATCAAGGCGACGCAGGGTACCGGTTACACCAACCCGGATTGTGTCCGAGCGGTCGAACAAGCCATGTCTCTCGGTAAGGGAGTTGGCGTCTATCATTATATTTCCGGCGGCAATGCGGTCGCCGAAGCAAACTTCTACATTGACTCGATCCTTAACTGGATCGGCAAGGTGATGATCTGCCTGGACTGGGAATTCGACCAGAATTCGGCATGGGGCAATGAGTCCTATCTCGAGCAGGTGATCAATCAGGTTATCGCACGAACCGGCGTTCCTCCGATGATCTATGCGCCGGCATCCCGCTATAATCAGGTCGCTGAGGTCGCCAACCGTCACAATTGCGGACTGTGGATTGCGCAGTACGCCGATATGAATCCGACCGGGTATCAGAATACACCGTGGAACGAAGGCGCTTATACTTGCGCCATCCGTCAGTATTCGGGCTCTGGTCGATTGACCGGTTGGAATGGCGATCTTGATCTTGATAAGTTCTACGGCTCGTTGGACGACTTCCGGAAGTATTACGGCAGCTCGTCGAGCACTCCATCACAGCCGCCGACCTCGGGTCCGTCCGGCACCACGCTTCAGCTGGCGACGTGGACGATGGAAGGCCAGTATGGCAATGGTGCGGATCGTAAGAAGAATCTTGGATCCCGATACGATGAGGTGCAGAACTTCATCAACCACATCGCCTCCGCCGATGTCAACACACTCGTCAATGAGGTCTATGCCGGTATGTATGGTGACGGCTTGACTCGTCAGACCGTGCTCGGCTCCCGCTATGACGAGGTCCAGGGTGCGATCAACGCCAACTCCGCGCAGTATTACACGGTGCAGTCCGGCGACAACCTGGGTAAGATCGCCATTCAGTTCGGCACCACGGTCGATCAGCTCGTAGCATGGAACAACATCGCCAATCCCGATCTCATTTACGCCGGCCAAACCATTCGAGTCAAGTAGGTCAAAATGAGGGTGAAATTCGAAGTGTCTGGCGGTTTCACGAAGACCGAGCGGTTTCTCAACCGCATGAAGCGTCGTGAATACCTGAACGTGCTCGATGAGTTCGGCCGTGACGGCGTTCAGGCACTTCGAAACGCCACCCCGGTCGATTCCGGTGCCACGGCCGAGGCGTGGGATTACGAGATCAAACGCGTCCGTAATTACACCGAGATTGTTTGGACCAATTCCAACATCAACGACGGCGTACCAATTGCCGTCATCCTCCAGTACGGTCACGGCACCGGTACCGGAGGCTATGTTCAGGGTCGTGATTACATCAACCCGGCGATCCGACCCATATTCGATAAGATAGCCGAGAAGGCTTGGAAGGTGGTGACTTCTGCATGAGCAGCATCGACGAACGCGTCGTAAAGATGCGTCTTGATAACAGCCAATTTGAGCAGGGGATCGGCAAAACCTCAAGTCTTCTCGGCAAACTTAAGCAGGCGTTAAACCTCGACAAATCGGTCGAATCGATCAACAACGTCGACAAGGCCGTGAGCGGCGTAAGCTTTAATCCGTTGACCTCAGGTCTTCAGGGAGTCCAGTCCGGCTTCAACGCCATGGGTGCCGTGGCGTTCTCCGTGCTCAACCGCATGACCAATGCGGCCATTGATGCCGGGAAGAGCATCACCAATGCGTTGACCGCTTCGGTACGTGACGGTTTCGCCGAATACGAAACCCAGATGAATGCCGTGCAGACGATTCTGGCGAATACCCAGTCAAAAGGATCGACGATCGACGACGTCAATTCAGCACTCGACACGCTGAACACATATGCCGACAAGACCATCTATAACTTCACGGAGATGACGAGAAACATCGGCACCTTTACGGCTGCCGGTGTTGATCTTCAAACATCGGTGGATTCGATCAAGGGTATCGCCAACCTTGCGGCTGTTTCCGGTTCGAGTTCCGCTCAGGCCTCTCAGGCTATGTATCAGCTGTCCCAGGCAATCGCCGCCGGAAAGGTCCAGCTTATGGACTGGAACTCGGTGGTCAACGCCGGTATGGGCGGTGAGGTCTTCCAGAACGCGCTGAAGCGAACCGCCGAGAACTTCGGCACCGACGTCGACGGTATGATCCAGAAGTACGGTTCGTTCCGCGAATCGCTGACCCAGGGCGGATGGCTCACCACCGACGTCCTTACGGAGACGTTGAAGCAACTTTCCGGAGCATATACTGAAGCCGATCTTGTTTCTCAGGGTTATACCGAGGAACAGGCCAAGCAGATCGTCCAGTTGGCCAATACGGCTGAAGGCGCCGCAACCGACGTCAAGACGTTCTCTCAGTTGATCGACACAACAAAAGAAGCGTTGGCATCCGGTTGGACCAATACTTTCGAAATCATATTCGGCGACTTCGAAGAAGCCAAGGAACTATGGTCTGGTGTTGCCGATGTTATTTCCGATGTCGTCAATCGATCGTCGGAATCGAGAAACAACCTTCTTCAGGGATGGAAGGATCTCGGTGGAAGAACCGAACTGATCAAAGGCCTGTCCAACGTCTTTGAATCTCTCGGTAAGGTGCTATCGACCGTCGGTAACGCGTTTCGTAAGGTGTTTCCTCCGACAACGTCTCGGCAACTTATGGACATTACCGAGGCGTTCACTTCGTTTACGGAAAGCCTTATTCCTTCTGAATCGACACTAAACAAGATCGGTCGAGTCGCCGAAGGCGTATTTTCTATATTTGATATCGGCGTACAGGCCGTCAAAGCTGTCGGCGAGGCCATCGCCACGGCATTCGGATCCGACAGCATGGGCAGTTTGCTCGACAATCTGCTCGATATCGCCGCCGGATTCGGGGATTGGCTTGTCGGACTTGATAATTCGATCAAGCAGTTCGGCATATTCGAAGGAGCAGCCAAGGGTGTAGGAACGGCCGTCAGTGGTGTTCTTGGTCTATTCAGCTCCTTTACCGGTGGAATCTCGTCGATGGGATCCGCCATCGGATCGATCGCTTCGACGGTTGGAGATGCTCTCGGTGGAGCATTCGAGCGGGTCAAGAACGTCATCAGCGATGTCCTGACGTGGATCACCGACAACATCTCCGGAGGCGACATCTTCGCCGGCCTCGCCGGAGGTGGTATTTTCCTCGCCGCACAGAAGATCGGCGGGGCGTTCGATACGATCAAGGAAACCGTTGAGGACCTCTTCGGTAATGGGGCTGAAAAGCTCAAGAGTGGCGCTGGCGTATTCGATGAAATCCTCGGTAGTCTTCAAGAATCACTGAACGCATTCACGGGAAGCGTCAAGGCTTTTACTCTTGTAGAGATCGCCGGATCCATCGCGCTGCTTGTTGACTCGATGGAGAAGATCGCAGCCCTCAGTGGTGGCGAAGTCGTTGGCGGCGTCTCGGCCATCGGCGGCCTGATGACCGAGCTTAACATTAGTCTTAAATCGATCACGAAGACGATGAAGGACGTCAAGACCACCGATCTCATCAAGACCGGTGCGGCCCTCGTAGAATTCGCGAAGGCTGTGGACATGTTGGCCAACGCCATGTCCACTATCGGCAAACTCGATTGGGACGAGATCGCCAAGGGCCTTACCGGCATGGGCGGCGCCATGGCCGAGCTCGTCGCTGCCGCCAAGGGTCTGAGCTACGCTAAGGTCGACCTCAAGACGGCAGGCTCGCTCATCGCCATGGCCCAAGCGGTCAAAATGGTGGCGGATCCGCTCAAGAAGCTCGGTAGCATGAGCTGGGATCAGGTCGGCAAAGGCCTATCCGCCATGGGTGGAGCCCTGACGGAGATGGGTACGGTCACTGGTCTGCTCGGCCGATTCGGCAAGCACAACATTTCCGCTGCTGTCAGCATGGTCATCACGGCCAAATCCCTTGGTGATATCGCAGATGCATTCGGGTCGTTCTCCAGCTATGACTGGGGCGAGATCGGACGTGGTCTTACCGCCATGGGCGGCGCTTTGGGCGAAGTCGGGCTCGTTACCGGTGCCTTGGGCAAGATTGCAGGATTCTCTGGAATTCTAGGTGGCGGTTCCATTTTCATTACAGTGCAGTCCCTTGGTGATATTGCCGAAGTATTCGGCGAATTCACTCAATATGACTGGGGTGAAATCGGACGCGGTCTGACAGCTATGGGCGGTGCCCTTGGCGAGGTCGGACTCGTCACTGGAGCCCTCGGAAAGCTCGCGGGCTTCTCAGGCATCATCGGTGGTGGATCGATCCTTATCACAGCGCAGAGTCTCGGCGACATCGCATCGGCGTTCGGATCGTTCACTCAATACGACTGGGGTGAAATCGGACGTGGTTTGACGGCCATGGGCGGTGCTTTGACCGAGGTTGGCGTCGTATCCGGCGCTTTGGGTAAACTCGCGGGTTTGTCCGGAATCATCGGATCTGGCTCCATAGTTCTTACTGCTCAGGGTCTTGGGGATATCGCCAAGGCGTTCAATTCGTTCTCTCAGTATAGCTGGGACGAGATCGGACGCGGCCTTGTTGCCATGGGCGGTGCTCTCGGCGAGGTCGCGGTCGTTAGCGGTGCATTGGGTAAACTCGCGGGTTTGTCTGGATTGATCGGAGCCGGCACGATCAACCTCACCGTGCAAGGTCTTGACGAGATTGCCCAAGCGTTCAATTCGTTCTCTCAGTATAGCTGGGACGAGATCGGACGCGGCCTTGTTGCCATGGGCGGTGCCATGGGCGAGGTCGCCGCTATATCCGGAGCGACAGGTGCCCTGACCGGAATCGCCGGTCTGATGGGTGCCGGTACGATTACACTCGCTTCGCAGGGCCTGATCGATCTGGCGACCGCATTCGGTAAGTTCGCCGAATTCAATTGGGATGAGATCGGCAGGGGTCTGACGGCCATGGGCGCCGCGATGGGCGAGACCGCGCTTGGCGGCCTGCTCAACACCTTCTCCGGATTCGGTGCCGGTGCCATCGAGCAGATGGCCGCTCCGCTCGGAACGCTCGCTGATTCCATTAAGAAGTGGGAAGGCGTGGCCGTTCCGAACGATCTGGCCGATCAGCTCGGAAGGATCGCCGATGGCGTGGGCAAGTTCACGCTGGCCGGATGGGGAGGCGACACCGTTGCCAACATCGCCCAGCCGATGAACGCCCTCACCAATGCGGTGGCCAAGTGGTCGACGATCAAGTTCCCGACCGATATCGCAACGCAGCTGGGCTCGTTGGCCAATGGAGTCGAGGCGTTCACAATGGCCTTCGCTGGTGGATGGTCGCTCAATGCCGTGGTCGGTCCGCTTGGAACGCTCGCCGATTCCGTTAAGAAATGGGACGGTGTGGAGGTTCCTGGCGGAATTCAAGGCAATCTCACCGCTCTGGCGAACGGCGTGAAGGCGTTCACGCTTGCATTCGCCGGCGGCTGGTCGATTGACGCCGTCATTGGCCCTTTGGGACAACTGCCAGGAGCCGTCAAGAAATGGAACGGCGTGGAGGTTCCTGGCGGAATTCAAGGCGATCTCACCGCTCTCGCCAATGGTGTGAAGGCGTTCTCGCTTGCGTTCGTCGGTGGCTGGTCGTTGAGCGCCATCAACGAACCTCTTGGGCAACTGGCAGGGGCCGTTAAGAAGTGGGACGGCGTTGAGGTTCCCGGTGGTATCCAGGGTAATCTCACTGCTCTCGCTAATGGCGTGAAGGCGTTCGTTGGTGGCGGGTCGTTTGGCGTTGCTATCGAACCAGTTGGGCAACTGGCAGGGGCCGTGAAGAAGTGGAACGGCGTGAAGGTTCCCGGTGGTATCCAGGGTAATCTCACTGCTCTCGCTAATGGCGTGAAGGCGTTCACAGGTATTGGATCCGGAATCACGGAATCCATATCGAATGCCGTTTCCGGGGTTCGAGCCATTGCTACGGCGGCAACTAGTTTGTCGGCGGCTAACCTGTCTGGTGTATCGACGCAGATTTCGACGTTCGTAAGTTCGTTGAACGCCACGCCGTCGATTACCAGCACATTACCGGCTGATATTTCGGCGTTCACAACTCAGCTGAGTTCCGCCATGATCACGTTAGGTAATGTGGTTTCGATCGATGTCGCCGCTATCGGATCGGCCTTCTCGTCGCTTCGCACCCAGATAACCACTGCAATTTCGGGACTCGGATCGATCGTTTCTTCGAATATGAGTTCCGCATCAAACGCGGTATCCTCGGGTGCAAGCATGATTTCGGGTGGATCCAGTGCCATCGGAGCTGCATTCAACCGAATGACGTCGATCGCAAGAAACCAGCTGACGATATTTTCCAATACCGTTCGTTCGTCCCTCACTCAGGGGGCTTCTTCGGTTCAATCCTCTGCGCCTCAATTCCTTTCGTCCGGGAAACAGGTAACCCAATCACTGGTTAACGGCATGAAGAATGGGCTCGATCGGATTCCAACCATGTTTAATTCGACGATCAGTACCGCGGCGTCGAATCTTCGATCGTTTAGAAGTTCATTCTATTCGGCCGGAACCTATGTCGCCCAGGGATTCGCATCAGGCATCAGTTCTCAGGTAACTGTTGCAGCCGAAGCTGCCGCACGACTCGCAAACGCAGCGTCCTCAGCGGCAAAGGAAGCGCTCGACATTCATTCGCCTTCGAAGGTGTTTGGATGGATCGGCGAAATGACGGTTGACGGATTTGTTAACACGGTTGACGGAATGACGAACGATGTCCGGAAATCGGGCTACGGAATGGCCGAGTCGGTTATCAGCGGCTTCAATGAACTGGACATGTCAGGTATTTCGGATCCGTCGATTCGTCCGGTGATGGATCTATCCATGGTCAGACGTCAGGCATCCGACTTGTCTTCCATGCTGAGTACGTCGACGAGTCCGATCAAGGCCGATATCGATTTCATCGGTCGTTTGGATCGTCAAAATGGTGGGAATTACCAGGTTAAGATGTTCGATCGTTTGATTTCCGCAACCGATAAGAACGCAAAGGAACTATCGGATCTTCGTGGGGATCTTTCGCGATACAACGATTCAATTGCTGGCCAGGAAACGGCCGTGTATGTCGACGGTAAGAAACTGGCAAGTTCCATCGCCAAACCGATGAACAAACAGCTGGGTCTGCTCAGCCGTAAAGAAGGAATCTAGGATCAGAGAGGTGATGACCGTTGGTTTATCCAGATTATCCATCGAACCGGATCATCGTCGGTGGGGTGGACCTCACCACGGAGTTCGGATTGATTCTCATGGACGGGTACACGTTGTCGCCTCCCGAACCCAAAACGCACACGATCGAGATCAACGGCGCCGACGGTGTCCTTGATCTCACCGAAGCGCTTACGGGGGATGTGCAGTACTCGAACCGTCAGCAGTCGTTCGTGATGTATTCGTTCAACGACAACCAGTTCGAGGTCACCAAGCGCAAGGTGAGCAATTTCCTCCATGGCAAGGCGTTCGACTATGTGCTGACGTTCGATCCGGGATACACGTATCACGGTAGGTTCTCGATCACCGAGTACAGCCATGCGATGTACGCGTATCCCGGGATCGTCGGCGCCATATCCATCGATATCGACGCCGATCCGTACAAATTCAAGGCGAAGAAGGTCTACAAGGTCAACGCCGCCGGAGGGGTGAAGATCCCGTTCTCGTCGGGAAGGAAGCCGGTGCGGCCGACCGTCGAAGTCGCTAGAGAGACGCTGGTGTCCTTCGACGGCATGGAGACGTTGCTTCAGGCCGGAACCTGGCGCCTCAACAACGTGGTGTTCCACGAGGGTGACAACGTCATGTACCTCAACTCCTATCTCGGGGAGGGCGACGACCCCATAGACGACCACGACGCCGAGACCATCGCCACATACGCCGACGTCATGATCAGCGATCTTCTGTGGAAGAACGACAAGAAGGTCTCCATGAAGATCTCGGAGCGCGGCGACGACATCATCAAGCCGTTCCAAAACGATTCGATCCTCACCACGGTATATTCCGAAAGCGCCGATGAGGAGTATTACGTTTACGTGACCTACGATTGGAAGGATCTCTGACATGGAAAACACCACAAACCTCGGACTCATGAAGCCGGCCGTCTCCGACACATTCGCCAACTGGCTCAATGCGAACAACTCCAACATGGATAAATTCGACGGGTTCCCCATGCCCATGGAGAAGGGCAGCAATTCGCAACTGACGTACATCAAGTTCTCTGACGGCACCGTGCTCATGTGGGGCGCCATCAATTACGGCACGCAGCATCCATGTAAGAGTCCGTGGGCTGCTGCGGCGGGATATGCATCCGATGAATTTGATATCAATTTGCCCATAGCCCTGGTCAGCGAGTCCTATGTATTCATCCCTCACGTTACCGCCAACGTCAACCCGGACATGTGGTTTGTAACTCGGACGCAAACATTTGCTCGTGTTCGCGGCGCATTCCTATGTTCCGTCAATGATAGCGCAAATGTCAACACTAAGGTTCTCAACCTTGTAATCATTGGCAGGTGGAAGTAATGTATTCGATAACCTATGGCGACGATCTTCTGTACGATCCGTTGGACGCCGATGCGTATCCCGTCTTCGACGTTAGCCTGTCGGCGGAGATCAACGGGTCCGGATCGTGCGAATTCTCCATAACCAAGACGCATCCGCTGTATGACGTCATCGATCTCTATGACACCGATCGTCTCGTCACGGTTACCGAGGATTCCCATATTCTGTTCAAGGGGTATGTCGTCTCGGTTGACGAAGACGAATACGGCGTGCGGACCTATTCCTGCACCGGAATTTTGTCGTTCCTGAAGAAGTCGGTGGTCCGTCCGTATTCCACCGATGCCGAGGACGAGAAGCACGTCAAGGCCCCTTCCACCATCGACGGGTTCTTCAATTGGCTCATCTCCGAGCACGACAACCACACCGACAGCAGGAAGCGGTTCATCGTCGGCAGGAACGAGGGCGACATCGTCCGTCGTGAGAACGTCATCCATGCGTCGAGCGATTCGGCGTCGACGACCGCCAATGTACTTCAGTCCGAGCTTCTCGATGGCCTTGGCGGTTACGTCTTCGTCCGATATGGGGATGACGGGCTGACCTACCTCGACTATCTGTCCGAATGCCGGGACACCAACGCGCAGATCATCGATTTCGGCGTGAACCTGGTGTCATATTCCCGCACCGACGACGCGACGGATGTCGCCACGGTGTGCTATGCCAAGGGCGGAACCCCGGAGAAGGACGAAGGCAGCGACAAGGAGAAGCCCCCGGTCGATCTGACGAAGTATCCCGACGGTCCGTTCGCCCGCGGCTCCTACCGATTCGAGAAGAGCGGCGATCGCATCATCTGCCTCGATCTGGTGGACAAGTACGGATATTCCGAGATGACCTTTGAGGATTCCGACCTCCTGGATCCCTATGAACTGCTTGACTCGGCGGCCATCGCCCTGCTCAAACAGCTTGAACCCAAGGTCACCATCGACATCCGGGCGATCGATCTGTCGTTGTTCATGGATGGCTACGAGCCGCTGCGTTGCGGCGAGCTCGTACGGGTGCGGTCCGACCCGAACGGGTTCGACTCCTACATGCTGGTCAGCGGCATGGATCTCGACCTCGAGAGTCCGGAGAACACCGAGTACACCCTCGGAACCACGTTCGACGCCTTCACCGGGGAATCGAACAAGATCATCCGTCAGCTCAACGCCACGATCAACAAGAGCGTCGATCAAGTGACCGCCCTCGACCAGACGACCAAGGACCAGGCGATTCAGATCGGCAAGGTCGAGAACGTCGCCAATGATGCCTCCGACAAGGCCGATAACGCTAATACCACAGCAAACAAAGCTCAAACAACAGCTAATAATGCTCAGAATACAGCCAATAATGCATCGTCAACAGCTGCTGAAGCTAAGGAAACAGCCGATAATGCATCATTGAAAGCTGCTGAAGCTAAAACCACTGCGGATGGAAAAAACAAGGTGTTCACTCAAACCGAGGAGCCTGAACATACCGAATTGACAAATGGCGACCTGTGGCAGAAACTCGATTCCAGTGGACACATTTCATCTGTCAATGTGTGGAATGGCACGAAATTCACTGCCTACAGTCTTGTAGCCGACAGTCTGCTCGTCCCAGGTAGCGTCAACGGGTCCGTGCTTATCAAGGACGGCACGGTCGAGGCGAAGAACATCAAAATCGGCAATGGCGAGATTCTGACCGAACTTCTGAAAGCTCGGAAAATCGTCACCGACGACGTGGAGGCGGGCCAGTTCAAGGGCTATGTGTTCACCGGCGCGATATTCCAAAGCTCAGAGGCGGAGAATACGGGCATGAAGCTCAATTCGACAGCATTGCAAATGTGGGATTCCAACCACAACCGGACAGTCTATCTGGACGGCGAAGGCGTGTCGAATGTGCTGACCGGCACGTTCCAGACCGGACTGTCAGGCAATAGGGTGATGATAACCCCCTCATTCAAACAGTCCGAGATCGCTGGCTCGGATAAGTTTGAGGGCGCTGGCATCCAGTTCTACCACGGGACAGATGCATACGCGCACCCGTACATCGCGGTCGAGTCCACCACGCAGCAGGAGGGCGAAGTGTCCGCGCTCACATTCAACGGCGGGCGTCGCGTGCAGAACGACCCCGGCGCGTTCGGCCGCATCGGGGAGAGAAAGGACGACGCCGGCAAGAAATTCAGTGTCGTCTATTTTTATGCCCAAAATAACTACGACGAGTCCGTTTCCGACAATCAGGCGGGGGCCAGACTCATCCTGGAGGGGCACCCGGAAGGCGGCAACACGTTCGCGGCGCTCGAGGCGTACGACGCCAACGGCAAGGTGGGCGTGCAGGCCGACATCACCCGGGGCTTCTTGTACCTGGGTGGCTTCCTCAGAGGATTCACGGGTAGGGCGACATTCCTCGCGTCCTTCTGGAAGGCGTGGTGGGGAGGGTCCGGCACCGGCAATTACAGCACCGTCACACTGACGTACACCCCGGCGAAATACGGCTACTACCGGTGGATAGTGAACCCGGCGGTGCCAGTCTCTTTCGCGACCGCGCATACGGGCAACGACACCGCATCGAGCACGAACGTCTACGGGTACGGGGAACGCGGCCAGGATGTATACGTGAGCGCCCTGGCATGTCTATATAAATAAGGAGGGCACCGTAATGGATTTTATGGTGGAGGACGGCATGCTGCTCATGCCACGCACCAACCCGGACACCGGGCAGACCGCGTGCGGCATGGTCTCGTTGGAGACCATCGCCGCATGGGGGGAACTGTTGGGCACCGGCAGTGACGTAGAGACGGTCGCGGCGATCATGCAGGCCAAGGATCCCGGCATCATCGACCGGGAGACCGCGCGTAATGCGTGGACCAGCGCCTATGAGCAGGTGGAGCATGACACGCTTGAGGATCTGAATCAGGTTCGCGCCGCATCACTGCACCGCACGTTCACGGCGAACGGGGCGCTGGCAGCCGACGGGCGCGCGGAGACCCGCCGGCTGTTGGGCTTGGATACCACGACCATAGTGGACTCGTATGAGGCGGACGCAGCTCTCGCTGTCGCGCATGAGTTGGACGGCTCCCCGACGGACAAACCGGAGCCGTCGATACGGTTGCCCCCCGCGGCGGGCGCCACGCGAGCACATCG
>OBYS01000278.1_pt1 | contig 45793 bp, 40 predicted proteins | sample 1476791 | NCBI WGS metagenome assembly OBYS01 (sample SAMEA2580205, study PRJEB22360) | human gut metagenome | biome: human gut; feature: human-associated habitat; material: faeces | place: Denmark | collected 2008/2010
TCATTCTTGGAGGGGCGGCGGTGTTTTTGAAACGCGAGGGGGGGGAGCCGATTTAAAAGAGGCGAGAAAAAAAGCCTACGAGGCAACCGAGTGGGTAAACTTCGCCAATAAATACATGCGCCATGATATTGGAAAAGCAATTGACGAGGCGTAATATTTTTTGAATTTAAAATCGTTCAGACCGGATGCATCGGTTTTCGGAAAGCCAGACAGAGTTCATGTGATCCGAAAACGGTGGAAACGGTCTGAACTTTTTTTGCTTAAAGTAATGAAAGTTCCGTGAAGTTGGAATTCTATTGTATTCAGAAAAGAAAGACATGGAATAATTGTGAAAAAACATTGCATATTTGCTCCAATCGGGTATAATTACAGTTGGTACATTCCAGCTTTGGAATGAATTTCAGGAAAAACGGACTGGGAAAATAATTCCGGAAACAGTTTTTCCAAAAAGCAGGGAGAATTACATGTCACAATCTGTAATGATTAAAAGCAACAAATATGGTATTAATCTGGTGCTGGATCCGAATATACCGTTTGTGGAATTATTAAAGGATGTTATTGAGAAGTTCAAGGCATCGGAAAAATTCTTTAAAAATGCTGAATTAGCCATTTCTTTTGAGGGAAGGAAGCTTTCGGAAGAGGAAGAAAACCGTATTATCGAGGCAATCACAGAGAATACGACGATTCAGATTTTATGCATCGTACAAAATGGCAGTGAACAGGAAGCAGTCATGAAACAGCAGATTGAGTACTATCAGGCAGTACAGCAGCAGTTTATGAATGCAAACACCGGTTCCGGAGATTTTTACAGAGGAACTTTGCGTTCCGGACAGGTTATCGAAAGTGAATCCAGCGTAACCATTATCGGGGATGTGAATCCAGGTGCGAAGATTATCTCGCAGGGGAATATCGTCATTCTTGGAGCGTTGAAAGGAAATGCACATGCGGGCAGCGCTGGCGACCGCAATTGTTTTATTTTTGCGCTTGATATGAACCCAATCCAGATTCAGATCGGTGATCTGATCGCCAAGAGCCCGGATAAAGAGAAAACGAGAAAACATCTGTTGAGACGTGAAAAAGTTCAGACCGCAGAGTCCCAGATCGCAGTGGCGAGGGATGGCAATATTTATATTGAGCCGGTCACAAAAGATATTTTAAACAGAATGTAAAATGCGAAATGCACAGGAGGAAATCATGAGCGAAGTTATTGTAATCACATCCGGAAAGGGTGGAGTAGGTAAGACAACTACAACAGCAAATGTAGGAACAGGTCTTGCACAGTTGAATAAAAAGGTAGTAATGATCGATACGGATATCGGTCTTCGTAACTTAGACGTTGTCATGGGATTAGAGAACCGTATTGTATACAATCTGGTTGATGTTATCGAGGGCAAATGTCGTTTGAAACAGGCACTCATCAAGGATAAAAAGTATCCTGAATTATGTCTGTTACCATCCGCGCAGACAAGAGATAAGGATGCCGTGACACCGGAGCAGATGGTAGAGCTGATCGATGAACTGAGAAAAGAATTTGATTACATTTTACTTGACTGCCCGGCTGGAATCGAGCAGGGATTTAAGAATGCCATTGCAGGCGCAGACAGAGCACTGGTTGTCACAACACCTGAGGTATCTGCAATCCGTGATGCGGACAGAATCGTTGGCTTGCTGGAAGCAAATGAGATGAAACGTATCGACCTTATCGTAAACCGTCTGAGAATGGATATGGTAAAACGTGGAGATATGATGAAGGTAGAAGATGTTACGGATATCCTTGCAGTCAATCTGATCGGTGCAGTGCCGGATGATGAACATATCGTTGTTTCTACAAACCAGGGCGAACCATTGGTTGGTTCTGACTGTCTTGCAGGAAAAGCATATGCCAATATCAGCAGACGTATTACAGGAGAAGATGTTCCATTTTTAGACTTGGAAGTAAAACAGGGTGTATTTGGAAAATTAATGGATTTATTTAAGAAAAACTAAGGGGGGGAGAAGCCACATGGGTTTAATGGATTTGTTCAAAAAGAAAAGTTCTGGTGACGTTGCAAAGGATCGTTTGAAACTTTTACTTGTATCTGACCGTGCCAACTGCTCTCCTGAGATGATGGAAATGATCAAACGGGATATTATCCAGGTAATTTCCAAGTACATGGATATTGATGCAGATGCGTTGGATGTGAAGATCACAGAGACAGAATCTGACTCCAATAATGGTATGGTTCCAGCATTATTTGCAAATATCCCGATCAAGGATATGAAGCATAAACCGGATAAACGCTAAGATTTATAACCGGAGTTTGACTTACCGTAGTGTCGCAGATTTTGTGGTGCTTTCTCAGGGGGTGAAGGGGCAGATATAAGCGTCCTCTCACAAGTCTTGATTTTATAGGTTTATGAAAAGAAAAACGGTACAGGCAAATATGATGTTCCTGTTCGCCGGGCATTCCGCTGGGCTTCTGATCAACAATCATGTTCAGCTGAAGCTTCCATGATTGTTAGAATCCCAGCTCCATGGCTCACAAAGGAAATCATATTTGTCTGCACCGTTTTTCTTTCATTTACGTTACGAATGACTTGTGAGAGGACGCTTATACATGCCCGGTCAACGTTATGAATCGGGGCATAAGCTTCCCAAGATTGCTAGAATTCCATCTACATTGCACCATAAAATCTGTCAATTTACATATAGGAATATGCCTCTCGATGTTTGTTTATCATCAGTGTTTACTTTATCGGGAATTTTTTCATTTATAACCATGTATTTTCATGATATTTCATCACTTACCCCCATTTTTATTTTGCAAATATTTTATAAGTCTGCAAATCAAGTGATAGATTTCCCTAATAATAGAAAAAATAAAAAACATCACTATGAATCCAACAACACCAAACACAATATCTGCAAACTCCATTGCACCTGTATTGGTTACTTTCTGACCGATTTCAATTGCAAATGTAACGACTAAAATTAAGGTAAATACATATATCCAGGCAATGACCATCACATGATTGTGCTTCGCCAGCCACTTAAACACAGGATAAACAATAAATACAAATGCCATTCCAAGCAAACCTATCACAATAAAATGCAACTCTTTATCTGAAAAATTATATTCGTAACTATCATTGAACCGCATCAGATAACTGTGGATTTTTGCTATCCACCCTACGATCATATACAAAAATTCCTTCATTAAGACTTCCTCCCTGCATTTACATTTGTGCCTTATCATAGCACTTAACATAAAATATGTAAACCGGAGTTTAACGTATGAACTACCGCCTGTAGGTGGTGTTACGGATTTCCTAAGGTTATGTTGTATTGCATGCCAACAAAGTGTATAGAAATATAAAAAATAGAACTGTTTGTTTTCAGGAGCGCTTCCGCTTGTTGTCGCTGGCAGCGGTACTAAGAAAGCATCCATCGTGATTTCAAAATCCAATTACATTGTCTTTTGAAATCGCAATGTCTGCTTTCTAAGGACCGGCCGCTCCCAAAATCCTGAAAACAAATCAGTTCTATTTTTTATTGAGCCAAGCCTGTGCAGCATGCAACATCCCAGTTGTGAAAATCCGTCAATCAATGTTACAAGCGGCAGAACACAAAGATAACCGTGAGTTCCATAACGTAAATTGCAGATTCTGTGGTGCGGTTCACAGCGTAAATTTGGCATGTATAAGCGTCCTCTCGCAAGTCATCCATAATGTAAATGAAAGAAAAACGGTATAAACAAATATTATTTTCTTTGTGAGCTATGGAGATAAGACTCTTTAGAGGCTTATCGGAATGCCGAGCAAACAGAAACATAATATTTGTCTGTACGATTTTTTTTAATCAACATATATAATAATGACTTGTGAGAGGGCGCTTATATCTGCCCTTTACACCCTAAGAAAGCACCACAGAATCTGCAATTTGCGTTATGGAATTCACGGTTATGGGATGAGTGCCTATAAAGGAGGTGTCGACTAAATGCAGTCATTTTCAATGTCTTGTGATTCGTCCATTTCACATTCATGTTTTCATAAACATGTCAGACTGCAATATTTTGTTCATAACCTAAATTATAAAATTCAATCTAAAAATCCGCACCACCTGCAATCGGCAGTTCCTAAGTAAAACTCCGGTAAAATTCCAATCTTGAAAAAATGTATTGACAACAAAGTGCCATAGTGCTATGGTTAATTACATAAGTAATGAACCACATAACAAACAAAAAACAAGAGGACAGATAAGCGCATTTGAAAAGCTGTCAGCAACAGAATAATATCTGGAAAGAAAGGAGTATATCATGCATGAATGAGATTTTGACGCAGGAGAAATCCATATATCTGCAGATCGCAGAGATGATCGAGACAGATATTTTAAGGGATATTCTTCTGGAAGAGGAACGAGTGCCGAGCACGAATGAACTGGCGAAGCTATATGCCATTAATCCGGCGACAGCAGCCAAAGGAGTGAATATTTTGGTGGATGAAGGTGTTTTATATAAGAAAAGAGGGATTGGAATGTTTGTGTCAGCAGGTGCGAAAGAGGCAATCTTAAGCCGGAGAAAGAATGAATTTTATGATAACTATGTAAAAAAACTGTTAGAGGAAGCAGCGAGCATCGGACTTGGAAAAGAAGAAGTCATTCAGTTGATACAATCCGGCAATGAAGCGTAAGGAGCTGTCCGGATGGAAAACAGTGATACCGGAAGCATGGAATCATGCAGATAAGAGGAATGATACAGGAAATTGTATTTTAAAGTTGTGAAAAGAAAGGCAGGAAGATGATTCATGGAATCAATCGTATGTAATGGTATTGGTAAAATTTATGGAAAAAAACAGGTGTTAAAGAATATCAATCTCACATTGGAGAAAGGAAAGATTTATGGACTGATCGGAAGAAACGGTGCCGGAAAGACGACATTGTTATCCATTATGTCGGCACAGAATCCGGCATCCGAAGGAACTGTGACATGGAATGGTGAAAATGTATGGGAGAACCGCAAGGCGTTAGATCACATTTGCTTTTCCAGAGAGTTGTCCATCAATCTCTATGGAAGCGGCGTGAGCGGCATGAAAGTAAAAGATTATCTGAAAACTGCTTCCTATTACTATCCAGACTGGGATCAGGCACTTGCGGAGGAACTGATCAAAAAATTTGAACTGAATACAAAACAGCGTATCAATAAAATGTCCAAAGGTATGCTGTCCATGGTGACGATCATCGTGGCGCTTGCAAGCAAAGCCGATTTTACTTTTATGGATGAACCGGTGGCAGGTCTTGATGTTGTAATGCGTGATTATTTTTACCATAAACTGATGGAGGAATATACCGAGACCGGACGTACTTTCGTTATTTCCACACATATTATCGAGGAAGCAACAGACCTGATGGAAGAAGTGGTCATGATCAAAAATGGCGAGGTGCTGCTGAAAGAAAATACGCAGGAACTTCTGGAGAGAAGCTACCATGTAAGTGGTCTTGCAGAAGTTGTGGATCAGGCAACGGAAGGCTATGAGAGACATCATGAAGAGAAGATGGGAAGAAGCAAGAGTGTGACGATCCTTTTGGAGGAAGGACAGAAGCTGCCGGAAGGCTATGATGTGACCATACAGCCGCTCAATCTGGAAAAATTGTTTGTATCCCTTTGCGGAATGGAGGAGTAGACATGGCAGAGAGCAGGATTATTAAGAGAAATGTTCTATTCTGGGGAAAATCAGGATTGCAGCTGACCGGCATGATGTTGATTTTTATGGTTGTATATGGATTCCTGTTTAATATGGGAAGCGGCAGTATATTCGGGGATTTCTGGAAAACAGCTTATTTTTATGGCGGGATCATAAGCGTTCTATTTGCGCTGATCGGTTCAATTTCGTACGTGGGTGCTTATCTTCCGATGGCATTGTCTTTTGGATCAGGAAGAAGGGAAGCAGTCTTTGGCGCACAGATTTTCTGCATAGCTTATGGAGTGAGTTCCTATATCATTATGGTACTGGCAGGCATTATGAGCAGTGGAAAATTAGATGGAAAGCTGGATGTTTTGATAGCAGTTCTGTTTATATTTATGACAGCGGTCGGACAGCTTGTCTCGGTTGCGCAGATGCATTTCGGGATAAAAGGAATGATCATAGGAATCGTCATTGTGGTATTATGCATGGTCGGCGGATTTGTGACAGGAATTGGATTCATAGATGAGATCATGGTATGGATCAACGGAATGCAGACAAATGTAGTATGGATATTACTTGCGATAGGAGCGATTGCCAGCATTGCGTTGTATGCAGTCAGTGTCACGGTGCTTTTCCGTGAAATGAGATATTACGAAGTGAAAGCATAAGTTGGGAGGCGGAAAGAATGAACAGTTTTTTAATTCAGTGTAAGGTGCGGAAAACAGAGCTTTTGCAGTTTCTTGGAATTACTGCTGTGGGATACTTGATCGGTCTGATCGTTGTATTTATCGTGATGAATGTGGCAAAAGAGAATACCTGTGCCACAGCCGGAACTATGCTGGCGTTCATCGCCTTTGCCTTTATGCATTTATTTGGGATTACTTTTTCTTTCATGGGGGATTTTAACATGGCAATTTCCCTGGGTGCGACCAGAAAAAGCTTTGTCTCAGGCTATGTACTTTTTAATCTGCTGGAGATCGCAGTGCTGGAACTTGAGATCGTTGTGTTTGGTGTAGTTGAGAAGCTTTTGCTGGAAAATGCATTTCCACAGGCGGTTATGGAAATTGACCTGACAAACTTTTTTACATGGAACTATCTGTCAGGTGTCCTGGTCGTATTTACAGCAGTGGAAATGTTTTTCGGCGCAGTTATTTTAAGATATGGCATGAAAGTGTTATGGATTTTATGGGCGGTCTGGATGATAATCTGTCTGGTTCCCATGAATATTGCAAAGAATGAAAAGCTTTCCGGTGAACTTGCGAAATTAGGGCTGTTTCTGGGTGGAAAATTCACGCCACAGGGAATTGTGGCTCTGGTGATTGCCTTAACAATTGTTGTAGCTGCGATCACATGGAACATTCTTCGGAAACAGCGGGTGACAGCATAAATATTATGTGATAAGATAAAACCATGTGGGTGAAAAATACCTGCATGGTTTTTGTTATGACGACCACTAATCAGATAACAGGATTACGGAAAAATATAAGGGGATTATGATGAACGATAAGTTAGAACAGTTACAGAAATATTTAGAGAAAATGGAACAGTTCAACCATGTGAACACATTATTGTATTGGGATATGAGAACCAACACTCCAAAGGAAGGATTTGCAGGACACAGCGATGCACTCACTTATTTTTCGACGGAGCAGTTTTCCATGTCGACCTCGGATGAACTGAAAACGTTATTGGATACACTGGCAGAGCCGGAAGAGTTTGAAAAGCTTGACGATAAGTGGAAGTTTGTTGTAAATAAAATGAAAACAGATATGGACAGAAATCGCAGAATTCCAAAAGAATTTTATGAAAGCTTCGTGAAAGCACAGTCGGAATCGGAGAATGCGTGGGAGGAAGCGAAGGAAAAAGCAGACTTTTCTATTTTTGCCCCACATTTGCAGAAAATGATCGATATGACAGCGGAGATGACCGGTTACACAGATCCGGAAAAAGAAGTTTACGACGCACTGTTAGACCAGTATGAAAAAGGAATGGATTCCGCTACGATGGACAGCCTGTTTGAAGATTTAAAAGCAGAGCTGATTCCTCTGGTGCAGAAAGTGCTTGCAGCGAAACAGCCGGATGACAGCAAGTTTCATGTTTCATTTGATAGGAATGCGCAGAAGGAAGTGGAGAAGCTTTTGCTGAGTTATATCGGATTTGACTGGAACAGAGGAACAACCGGGGAATCTACACATCCGTTTACACTGAATTTTTCGTCAAAGGATGTGCGTGTGACCAATCATTTTTATGAACATGATCCGCTCAGTGCGATGTATTCGGCAATCCATGAGGGTGGTCATGCGATTTTTGAGCAGAATGTGAATCCGGATTATGACGGAACGGTAGCGGGAAGCTGCAGTTATATGGGAATCCATGAGAGCCAGTCCCGTTTTTATGAGAACATTCTTGGAAGAAATAAGAATTTCTGGATTCCGGTTTATGCAAAAGTGCAGGAAAAAATGCCACAGCTTCAGGACGTTTCGTTGGATGAATTTTATAAGGAAGTCAATCATGTGAGAAACAGTTTTATCCGCACAGAGGCAGATGAACTGACTTACTGTTTCCATATTATTTTAAGATATGAGATCGAGAAGGCAATTTTCCGCGACCATGTGAAAGTGGAGGAACTTCCGGCACTCTGGAATCAGAAGATGCAGGAATATTTACAGATTACTCCGGCAGATGATGCGGAAGGAATTTTGCAGGATATGCACTGGTCTGACGGTTCTTTTGGTTACTTTCCATCCTATCTGCTTGGCAGTATTTATGACGGCATGTATTTAGATCGTCTGGAGGAAGAACTTGGCTCTGTGGATGCGCTGCTCGCGGAGGGAAGAATCGGTGAGATTACAAAATGGCTGAATGAGAAGATTCATCAGTATGGTTCTACCAGAAGCCCGAAAGAAGTGATCAGATACGTCTGCGGCAAAGAAGTTTCAGCAGAACCGCTGATTCGTTATTTCAAAGAAAAATATACAAAAGTTTATAATCTTGGTTAAAAAAGAAATTTTTGTGGATAATGGATAGATAAGGAGAAGTATGAAAAAAGGAATTATTTTTGACATGGACGGAACGCTGTGGGACTCGGCAGCGAACGTTGCAGAATCATGGAATCTTGCCATAAAACAGGACAGCTCTGTCGATAAAAAACTGACGGAGCAGGATATTCAGGGAGTTATGGGAAAGACCATGGATGTGATCGCCGACATCCTTTTCCCGGAACTGGAAAAAGAGGCGCGCATGAAATTGTTAGATCAGTGCTGCTCCATGGAAAATGACTACCTGAGAGAGCATGGTGGAGTTTTGTATCCCAAATTGGAGGAGACACTTTCTGCACTGAAAGAAAAGTATCCGCTCTACATCGTGAGCAACTGTCAGAGCGGTTATATCGAGGCATTTTTAGATCATTACGGTTTTGGAAAATACTTTGAAGATATAGAGTGTTATGGAAATAATCTGAAACAGAAGGGCGATAATATCAGACTATTAGCAGACCGGAACGGGTTGACAGAGGCAGTGTATGTCGGCGATATCCAGGGGGATTATGATGCCAGCTGCCACGCAGGTGTCGGGTTCATCCACGCAGCATATGGGTTTGGAACAATTGCAGCGGACGTGCCGGAAATCCATACATTTGAGGAACTTACAGAGACAGCAGACCAATATTTTGCTCTGCGGTAAGAAATTATAAGGATTTATCATATGACAAAATTAGATGAGTTAGTAACACAGATCAACAGAGAACATGTTTATATCCAGACACATAATTTTCCGGATCCGGATGCCATCGCAAGTGCGTTCGGACTGCAGGAACTGTTAAAGCTTCGGGGGATTCATGCAACGATCTGCTATAAGGGGAAAATCGACCGTTACAGTACCGACAAGCTGAGAGAGATTTTGGACATCAGATTGGTAAATATTGAGAATATTGACAGTGAACTCACGGAGGACGACGAGGTTATCCTGGTAGATGCGCAGAAGGGCAATTCCAACATTATCGATATGACCGGGGATGAGATCATCTGCATCGACCATCATCCGGTTTATGAGAAAACGGAGTACCGGTTTACGGATATCCGGCCGGGTGTCGGGGCTTGCGCATCGATCATAGCACAATATTTTTTTGAAAATGAAATACCGATGGATCGAAGAATTGCAACAGCGCTGACGTTTGGAATCCGTATGGATACGCAGAAATTGTCGAGAGGCGTATGCAAAATGGATATGGAAATGATCTGGCGCATGTTTGACCTGTGCGATCAGGATATGATTTATCTCTTAGAGAACAGCACACTCTATTTTGAAGATCTGATGGCGTATTCCAAGGCGATCTCAAGCATTGAGGTGTTTGAGAATATCAGTTTTGCAGATACCGGAAGGGATTGCCCGGAGGCTCTGATCGCCAGTGTGTCAGATTTTATGCTTGCATTGGTGGAAGTCTCTTTTTCAGTGGTCTATTCCAGAAAAAAAGAAGGAATCAAAATTTCTGTGCGGAGTGAGCGTCCCACATTAGATGCCGGAAAAATTATAAGCAAGGCGTTAAAAGGCATCGGAAGCGGTGGCGGGCATGCTACGATGGCAGGCGGTTTTGTGCCGTTTGACGGAAATGACCGGGAGGAAGATCTGATGATCCAGAACATCCGCGAAAGATTTATCGATGTGATCAGCAGGACGAAACGAAAGTCATTAAGATAGGTGGAAAATCTTGACTTTTCGGGGAAATCTCTGTATAATCACAGGAGATTGAAAGCAATGGTTGGTTCATTGTGAAAAAGAAAAGACGATGACGAAGACAGTAGTTGTTAAGAGAAAGGCAAAGAGAGCCGGGAATGGTGTGAACCGGTGCGAGTATCTTAGGAATGAACATCACTTCCCAGTCGCAGTCCAAAATGTTTTTACAGAGTAGGCACTGACGTTTTTCCTACGTTACAGGGAACGGGTATATGATTTTTATAAAATCTGTACATTGTAATTAGGTGGTACAACGAATATAACCCCTTCGTCCTATTTACAGGAAGAAGGGGTTTTTTGCACGTTAGGCATGAGCCGTGCGGCTGCAAAAAAAAGAACAAACTGACGTGCATCAGTAAAATGAAGAAAGAGGAAAGATCACATGTATAACAAAGTTGAAACAAATATGAACTTCGTTGACAGGGAAAAGCAGACAGAGAAGTTCTGGGAAGATCATGACATCTTCAAAAAATCAATGGAACAGCGCAAACAGGGAGAGACCTACACATTCTATGACGGACCTCCGACTGCAAACGGAAAACCACATATCGGACACGTATTGACACGTGTTATCAAAGATATGATCCCAAGATACCAGACTATGAAGGGAAAATATGTTCCGCGTAAAGCCGGATGGGATACACACGGACTCCCGGTTGAGTTAGAGGTAGAGAAGATGCTCGGCTTAAACGGAAAAGAGCAGATCGAAGAGTACGGTATGGAACCTTTCATCAAAAAATGTAAGGAATCTGTATGGAAATACAAAGGAATGTGGGAAGATTTCTCAGGAACCGTTGGTTTCTGGGCAGATATGGAAAACCCATATGTCACCTATGATGACAACTTTATTGAGTCCGAATGGTGGGCATTAAAACAGATCTGGGACAAGGGATTGTTATACAAAGGCTTCAAGATCGTTCCTTACTGCCCTCGCTGTGGTACACCACTTTCTTCGCAGGAAGTTGCGCAGGGTTACAAGACCGTGAAAGAGCGTTCCGCAGTGGTACGTTTCAAAGTTGTCGGAGAGGATGCTTATTTCCTCGCATGGACCACAACTCCGTGGACACTTCCATCCAACGTTGCACTCTGTGTGAACCCGGATGAGACTTACTGCAAAGTAAAAGCTGCAGACGGATACACCTACTACATGGCAGAGGCGCTTCTTGACAAAGTGTTAGGAAAGCTTGGAAATGAAGAGGAAGGTGTCAAAGCATATGAAGTATTAGAGACTTACACCGGAAAAGATTTAGAGTACAAAGAATATGAGCCGTTATATGCATGTGCAGCAGAAGTGGCAGCAAAACAGCACAAAAAAGGACATTTTGTTACCTGTGATACTTATGTAACGATGTCTGATGGTACCGGTATCGTTCATATTGCTCCTGCATTCGGTGAAGATGATGCGAATGTTGGACGTAAGTACGATCTTCCGTTTGTACAGTTTGTAAACGGAAAAGGTGAGATGACAGAAGAGACACCTTATGCCGGATTATTTGTAAAGAAAGCCGACCCTGAAGTATTAAAAGATCTGGATGCGCAGGGCAAATTATTTGACGCACCAAAATTCGAACATGAATATCCACACTGCTGGAGATGTGATACACCGCTTATTTACTATGCAAGAGAGTCATGGTTCATCAAGATGACAGCAGTCAAAGATGACCTGATCCGTAATAATAATACTGTAAACTGGATCCCGGAATCCATTGGTAAAGGACGTTTCGGTGACTGGCTTGAGAACATTCAGGACTGGGGAATCTCCCGTAACCGTTACTGGGGAACTCCTTTAAATGTATGGGAATGTGAAGGCTGCGGACATCAGGAGTCCATCGGAAGCCGCGCTGAATTAGCAGAGAAAAGCGGAAACCCGGATGATGCCAAAGTGGAATTACACAGACCGTATATCGACGCTGTGACCTTCAAATGCCCTGACTGTGGCAAGACCATGCACAGAGTGCCGGAAGTGATCGACTGCTGGTTCGACTCAGGAGCAATGCCGTTTGCACAGCACCATTATCCATTTGAAAATCAGGATTTGTTCAAACAGCAGTTCCCGGCTCAGTTCATTTCCGAGGCGGTAGACCAGACACGCGGATGGTTCTATTCCCTGATGGCAGAGTCCACCTTACTGTTTAATAAAGCTCCTTATGAAAACGTTATCGTTTTAGGACATGTACAGGATGAGAACGGACAGAAAATGTCCAAATCCAAAGGAAATGCAGTCGATCCGTTCGATGCATTAGAGACTTACGGAGCAGATGCGATCCGCTGGTATTTCTACATCAACAGCGCTCCATGGCTTCCAAACCGTTTCCATGGAAAAGCAGTGCAGGAGGGACAGCGTAAGTTCTTAAGCACCTTATGGAACACTTATGCATTCTTTGTACTGTATGCAAACATTGACGGATTTGATGCAACAAAATACAAACTGGAATATGATAAATTATCCGTGATGGATAAATGGTTACTGTCTAAATTAAATACCGTGATCGGCGCTGTGGATGACAACCTTGGCAGTTACAAGATCCCGGAAGCTGCAAGAGCACTCGATGAGTTTGTGGACGATATGAGTAACTGGTACGTAAGACGCTCCCGTGAACGTTTCTGGGCAAAAGGAATGGAGCAGGATAAGATCAATGCCTACATGACACTTTACACTGCGTTAGTAGAGATCTGTAAATGTGCAGCACCAATGATCCCGTTCATGACAGAGGAAATCTATCAGAACCTTGTATGCAGCATTGATAAAAATGCGCCGGAAAGTATTCATTTATGTGACTTCCCAACCGTTAATGAAGCATACATTGACAAAGAGTTAGAGAAAAATATGGATGAGGTATTAAAGATCGTTGTTATGGGCCGTGCATGCCGTAATGCAGCAAACATCAAGAACCGTCAGCCAATCGGAAATATGTTTGTCAAAGCTCCATTTGAACTTTCAGAGTACTTCAAAGAGATCATCGAAGATGAGCTGAATGTGAAGAAAGTTTCCTTTACCGATGACGTAAGCTCCTACACAAGCTATACGTTCAAACCACAGCTGCGTACCGTAGGACCAAAATACGGAAAATATTTAGGTCAGATCCAGAAAGCTTTAGCAGAGCTTGACGGAAACGTTGCCATGGCAGAGTTAAAGAAAAATGGATTTATCACTTTGAAGTCTGTCAGTGATGATGTAAAATTAGCAGAGGAAGATCTGTTAATTACAATGACACAGATGGAAGGTTATGTAACGGAGGGGGACAATACAGTAACCGTTGTCCTTGATACCAACTTAACACCAGAGTTAATTGAAGAAGGATTTGTGCGTGAGATCATCAGCAAGATCCAGACCATGAGAAAAGAAGCAGGATTCGAAGTGATGGATAAGATCATGATCTCTTATCAGGCAGATGACAAAGTGGCTGCCATCTTTGACAAATATGGTGATGCGATCAAAGCAGATGTACTCGGACTTGATGTTGTAGCTGGCAGTGTGGATGGATACGAGAAAGAATGGAATATTAATGGGGAAACCGTTCTTTTAGGTGTAAAAAAAGGAGAGTAAGGAAATGTCTAAATCAGCAGCAGTCTTCAATAAGAAAAAATTTATCAATGATGTAACAGAGACAGTCCGTCATATGTACCGCAAACAGTTAAAAGAAGCAAGCCAGCAGGAGATTTTCCAGGCGGTATCCTACGTCGTAAAAGACGTTGTGATCGATGACTGGCTGGCAACCCAGCAGGCATTTGACGATCAGGATCCAAAGATTGTCTATTATATGTCAATGGAATTTCTGATGGGACGTGCGCTTGGAAATAACCTGATCAATTTAAAAGCTTACAAAGAAGTGAAAGAAGCTCTGGAAGAAATCGGACTGAATCTTGACGTGATCGAAGATCAGGAGCCGGATCCGGCACTCGGAAACGGTGGTCTTGGACGTCTTGCAGCATGTTTTATGGAATCACTGGCAACACTTGGATACGCAGCTTACGGCTGCGGTATCCGTTACCGTTATGGTATGTTCAAACAGCAGATTTCGGATGGTTTTCAGGTAGAAGTACCGGATAACTGGTTAAAGAATGGCTATCCATTCGAACTTCGCAGACCGGAGTATTCCTATGAGATCAAATTTGGCGGCTATGTCCGTACCGAAGACATGGGAAATGGCAACACCAGATTTATCCATGAAGGCTATCAGTCCGTTATGGCAATCCCATACGATATGCCAATCGTAGGATATGATAATCATATGGTAAATACGCTGATGATCTGGGATGCAGAGCCTAAGGAAGGTTTCCAGTTAGATTCCTTTGATAAAGGAGATTATAACAAAGCGGTAGAGCAGGAAAACCTTGCTCGTAATCTGGTGGAAGTCCTTTATCCGAATGACAATCATATTCAGGGAAAAGAACTTCGTTTAAAACAGCAGTATTTCTTCGTATCTGCAAGTTTACAGCGTGCGATCGCCAGATTTAAAAAGCATCATGACGACATTCATAAGCTGCCGGAGAAAGCAGTATTCCAGATGAATGATACACATCCGACGGTTGCAGTGGCAGAGTTAATGCGTATTTTGCTGGATGAGGAAGGCTTAAGCTGGGAGGATGCGTGGGATATCACAACCCACTGTGTTGCTTATACCAACCATACCATTATGGCTGAGGCTCTCGAAAAATGGCCGATCGAGATTTTCCAGAGACTGCTTCCGCGTGTATATCAGATCGTGGAAGAGATCAACCGCCGTTTTGTTTTACAGATCCAGGAGCAGTATCCGGGCAACAATGATAAAATTGCAAAAATGGCAATTTTATATGATGGTCAGGTAAAAATGGCGCATCTTGCGATCGTTGCAGGTTATTCTGTCAACGGTGTTGCCAGACTGCACACAGAGATTTTGAAAAAAGAGCAGTTAAAAGATTTCTATGAGATGATGCCGCAGAAGTTCAATAACAAAACCAATGGTATCACACAGAGACGTTTCTTAGCACATGCGAACCCGCTTCTGGCTGACTGGGTGACAGCACATGTGGGAGAAGGCTGGATCACAGACCTTTCCCAGATCAGGAAACTTGCGCCTTATGCAGATGATAAAAAAGCACAGCAGGAGTTTCTGAAGATCAAACACCAGAATAAAGTACGTCTTGCAAAATATATCAAAGAGCACAATGGAATTGATGTTGATCCGGATTCCATCTTTGATGTACAGGTAAAACGTCTTCATGAGTACAAACGTCAGCTGTTGAATATCCTTCATGTTATGTATCTCTATAATGAGATCAAAGAGCATCCGGATATGGAATTTGTTCCAAGAACATTCATTTTTGGTGCAAAGGCAGCAGCCGGTTATAAAAATGCAAAACTTACCATTAAACTGATCAACAGCGTTGCAGAAGTGATCAACAATGATAAGAGTATCAATAATAAGATCAAAGTGGTATTTATCGAGGACTACAAAGTTTCCAATGCAGAGTGGATTTTTGCAGCAGCAGATGTCAGCGAGCAGATTTCGACTGCAAGTAAAGAGGCATCCGGTACCGGTAATATGAAGTTCATGTTAAACGGTGCCCTGACACTTGGAACGATGGACGGTGCAAATGTTGAGATGTACGAGGAAGTCGGACCGGATAATATGTTTATTTTCGGTATGAGCTCTGACGAAGTGATCGCACATGAGCATAACCGTGATTATGATCCGATGCAGATTTTCAACACGGATCAGGATATCCGCAAAGTTCTGACACAGTTAGTGAACGGATTCTACTCACCGAACGACTCCGAACTTTTCCGTGACCTGTACAATTCACTGCTGAATACACACAGCACACAGTATGCGGATACGTACTTCATTCTTGCAGACTTCCGTTCTTATGCAGAAGCGCAGAAGAAGATCATGGAGTATTACAAGAACAGGAGCGCCTGGGCAAAGAGCGCTATCTTAAACACTGCACATTCCGGCAAGTTCTCATCCGACAGAACGATTCAGGAATATGTGGATGATATCTGGCATTTACCGAAGGTGAAGGTTGATGTGGAATAAAGTGATAAGAAAATAAAATTACAAGAAGGACAGTCCCTGTGAAAAAGGGGCTGTTTTTCTATATTTATGTTATGTCAAAAACAAATTGACAATTTTTTCGATACAAGTTATGGTAATAAGGAAATCTTTTTTATCAAATTGAGGGTGCAAGGTCTGCATAAAAATCCAGTTAAAACTGCAAGTGCAAAAAGCGACGAAACTATTTTCCTGAAATATCAGGTATATAGGAAGGAGCAATTATATATGGGAAAAAAAGTATTGAAAGCAGATACTGTAGTAAAGAATTACTGGCGGAATAACGAACAGTTTGCAGATATTTTTAATGCAGTTTTATTTAATGGAAATAAGGTTATAAAACCGGAAGAATTAGAAGATATGGATACAGAGGAATCTTTGGTATTAGAACACAAGGAGTATATACAGAGTATTGTGGCAGCAAGAGATAACGTTAAAATCAGAAAAAAATCTACCACTTATGATGCTGAATTTGTTATACTTGGATTGGAGGGACAGGAATGTATCCATTATGCAATGCCGTTAAGAGTGATGGGATATGATTATAGTACATACAAAAAGCAGTATGATGACAATGCGGCAAAGCGTAAAAAAGAAAAAGGATTAACAGAAGATGAATATCTGTCGGGAATGAAGAAAACAGATAAATTTATTCCTGTTATTACAATCGTTATCTATTATGGTGAGAAGCCGTGGGATGGAGCAGTATCTTTGCATGGGATGCTAAATATTCCAAAAGCAATGGAAACATTTGTGAATGATTATAAAATACATCTGGTGGAAGCCGGAAAAAATAATCTGGTATTGCATAATGTAAATAATCAGGATTTATTTAATCTGCTTGAAATTCTTTTAAGCAGAAGTGGAAGAACAGATGGAAAAAAAGAAAAAGCAATAGATTATACAAGAAAACATAAGGTAGACAAAGCTGTTATTATGACAGTAGCAGGCACTATGAATGGAAAAATTGATTATAATGAATTGATTGGGGAAGGAGAGAAAGGTATGGTCAGTGTATTTCAGGAAACATGGAATGAAGGAGAGGCAAAAGGTATTATTGAAATGGGGAATGACTTTGGACTTTCCGAGGAGGATATTTTAGCAAGACTTCAAAAAAAGTTGAATGTTTCACTGCAAAAAGCACAGGAATATCTTTACGCATATAGAAAACAGAACGCATAAGATATGCTCTCGGCGGTTTGCCTAACAATATCTTTGCTTCGCGCTATGTTTCTTATATTCCAAATAAAGAGCAGTTCATCGCCTATAATACAGTTACATTTAACGTTACCATTTATGAGATAGATTTGTTATACTTAAGTAGAAATTGCAAAAAAAATAGTTTGGAGAGGCAGCTATGGCAGAATTTATAAAATTACCTGTTGGAATTGACAATTTTGAAAAAATCCGCAGAGATGGTTTTTATTATGTTGATAAAACCGGTCTGATCGAGCAGCTTTTAAATAACTGGGGAGAGGTCAATCTGTTCACGCGTCCACGTCGGTTTGGTAAGACATTGAATATGAGTATGCTCAAATGTTTCTTTGAAATCGGTACAGATCAGTCGCTGTTTGAAGGATTATATATTTCTAAGAATAAGGCTTTATGTGATGCATATATGGGAAAGTATCCGGTCATATCAATCAGTTTAAAAGGGGTAAATGCAGACAGTTACGAAAATGCACGCAGCCTGTTGAAACGGATTGTGATGGAAGAAGCGAAAATGCACCGGATTATCATGAGTGGAAATAGGTTAGATGACATAGACAAGGCAGAATATATGTCGCTTGTTACAGGAGATATGGGCGAGGACACACTTGTATACAGTATGAAAACGCTGACTGCATTACTGGAAAAGTATTATGAGAAAAAAGTGATTGTACTCATTGATGCGTATGATGTACCTCTTGCCAAGGCAAACGAGAATGGTTACTATGACCAGATGGTTTTACTTGTCAGAAATTTATTTGAAAACGTGTTAAAGACAAACAGTAGTTTGAAATTTGCAGTTTTAACAGGCTGTCTGCGTGTGGCAAAGGAGAGCATTTTTACAGGACTGAACAATTTTAAGACAAATTCAATCCTTGATGAAGAGTATGATGAGACGTTTGGATTTGTCGATGATGAAGTGAAAGAAATGCTTCATTATTACGGTCAGGATACACACTATGAAACGGTAAAAGAGTGGTATGACGGATACCGCTTTGGAAATGCAGATGTTTATTGCCCGTGGGATGTCATTAATTATTGCGATGCACACAGAAGGAATCCGATGCTTCCACCGGAGAATTATTGGACCAATACCAGTGGAAACGATGTGCTGAAACATTTTATAGAAAGTGCAGGAGCAGCAAAGGGGCTGGCAAAAACAGACTTAGAGAGACTTGTAAATGGTGAAATCGTAGAAAAAGATATACGTGAGGATCTGACTTATAATGAACTGTATGCATCCATGGATAACCTTTGGAGTACACTTTTCATGGCGGGATATCTTACGCATAAAGGCAGAGTTGATACAAAAAGATTCAGACTTGCAGTGCCAAACAGAGAAATCCGGAACATTATCACAGAGCAGGTTCTGGCTTTGTTTAAGCAGAATGTGGAAAAAGACGGACAGCGTCCGTGATACTTAATGTAAGGTTATGTTAGAAGAAAACTAATTTCAAGAAAGATGCGACATGTAAAAATGTTGCATCTTTCTTTTTTATTGTTGCAGTCTGCGGTCAATTGGTTGCAATGTAAAAACGAACATGATAATGTGATAGTAACAGGAAACGGAAGATGCGCAGAAGCGCAAAACAAGGAGGCTAAATCCTCTCCTCACAAGGGTTCGGATTTTGCTTCGCAAAACAAGGAGGATTTTATGATCTGGGAAGATGTATTAGCAAAATTTAAAGAGTTATTCGGGGATGAGGGTGAAATCGGTGTTTATTTTGCACCGGGACGTGTGAACATGATCGGTGAGCATACCGATTACAACGGAGGACACGTTTTCCCTTGTGCACTCACTATTGGTACATATGGTGTGGCAAGAAAAAGAAATGACAAGAAACTTCGTTTTTATTCTATGAATTTTGAGCAGCTCGGTGTGATCGAGTCCTCAGTAGAAGGTTTAAAACCGGAAAAAGAAGCTGACTGGACGAACTATCCAAAGGGAGTTATGTGGGCATTTGGCGAGAAGGGAATGAAAGTAGAGCAGGGTATGGATCTTGTTTTATTTGGCAATATTCCAAACGGCTCTGGACTTTCTTCTTCTGCATCAGTTGAAGTTCTGACCGGATATATTTTAAAAGATATGTTTGGATTTGACGTAACAAATCAGGATCTTGCACTGATCGGCCAGTTCTCTGAAAATAAATTCAACGGCGTAAACTGTGGTATCATGGATCAGTTTGCGATCGCAATGGGAAAAGCTGGTCATGCGATTTTCCTTGATACAGCAACTTTAAAATATGAGTATGCACCGATCAAGCTGGAAAATGCAAAGATCGTGATCTCCTGCAGCAACAAAAAACGTGGACTTGGAGATTCCAAATACAATGAGAGAAGAAGTGAGTGCGAGACTGCGCTGGCAGAACTTCAGAAAGTTGTTAAAATTGAATCCCTTGGTGAACTCACGGAGGAACAGTTTGAACAGTACAAAGATGCGATCAAAGATCCTGTCAGGGTAAAACGTGCAAAACATGCGGTTTATGAGAATCAGAGAACCATCAAGGCAGTGGAAGCATTAAAGAATAACGATGTTGCTCTGTTTGGTGAGTTAATGAACGCCTCCCATGTTTCCCTTCGTGATGATTACGAAGTAACCGGTATCGAGCTTGACACATTGGTGGAAGAGGCATGGAAAGTAGACGGAGTGATCGGTTCCCGCATGACAGGTGCAGGATTCGGCGGATGTACCGTCAGCATCGTAAAAGATGAGGCAGTCGATTCCTTTATTGAAAAAGTAGGTGCTGCTTACAAAGATAAGATTGGTTATGCAGCTGATTTCTATGTAGTGGAGATCGGTGACGGTCCAGTAAAATTGGATTAATAATTCTTATAGATAATTGCGAAACTCATAAATAAGTAGATTTAAATTGTGGAAAATTGACAAAAGCTTGAGAAGACACTGGGGAGCCGCCGGTTCTTAGAAGTCAGATTCTGTATTTCATTCTGATTTATCAGAATTGAAATACAGGAGATGAGTTCTTAGTACCGTTGCGAGCGACACGTAGCGGAAGCGTGTCTTCGAAAATTTTGTTAATTCTTCACAATTGTTACAACCTAAATCAGAGTTTCGCAATTATCTAAATAATTCTTAAATAAAGAGGATAACACAATGATTCAGGAAAGAATTTTAGAATTGACAGAATATGGTCTTGTGACCGGGCTGGTAGAGCCGGAAGACAGGAGATTTACCATTAACCGTCTGTTAGAACTTTTTCATCTGGATGAACTGGACGATGAAGTGGCAGCAGCCTATGCAAAGAGAACTCCGATGACACAGGAGAGTGCAGAGGCAGCATTGGAAGGCATCTTAAATGAGATGCTCGATTATGCGGCAGAAGATGGACTGATGCCGGAGGATACGATCACATACAGGGATCTGTTCGATACAAAGATCATGAGTATGCTTGTGCCGAGACCAAGCGAAGTGATCAAAAAATTCCAGGCACTCTATCAGATCAGTCCAAAGGAAGCAACCGATTATTTTTACAAATTAAGCAGAGATACAAACTACATTCGTAGATACCGTATCAAAAAAGACCAGAAATGGACTGCAGATACCGAGTTTGGAACATTGGATATCACCATCAACCTCTCCAAACCGGAAAAAGATCCGAAGGCGATTGCGGCAGCCAAGCTTGCAAAACAGAGCGGTTATCCGAAATGCCTTTTGTGCAAGGAAAACGAGGGATATGCAGGACGTGTGAACCATCCGGCAAGACAGAACCACAGGATTATTCCGGTAACGATCAATCACAGTGACTGGTTCTTCCAGTATTCTCCATATGTTTACTACAATGAGCACTGCATCGTTTTTAATGCAGAGCATACACCGATGAAAATCGAGAAAGCAACCTTTGGAAAACTGTTGGATTTTGTGGAGCAGTTCCCACATTACTTTGTCGGATCCAATGCTGACCTTCCGATCGTTGGTGGATCTATTTTGAGCCACGATCATTTTCAGGGTGGACATTATGAGTTCGCTATGGCAAAAGCACCGGTCGAAAAAGAACTGGTCTTCAAGGGATTCGAGGATGTGAAATCCGGAATCGTAAAATGGCCAATGTCCGTGATCCGTATCAGCGCACCACAAAAAGAGCGCCTGATCGAGCTTGCAGATAAGATTTTACTTGCATGGAGAGGTTATACGGATGAAGATGCATTTATTTTTGCAGAGACAGAGGGCGAACCGCACAACACGATCACTCCTATCGCAAGAAAACGCGGCAATGATTATGAGTTAGATCTTGTACTCCGCAACAATATCACAACGGAGGAGCATCCGCTGGGTGTTTTCCATCCACATGCAAAACTTCATCATATCAAAAAAGAAAACATTGGTCTGATCGAGGTTATGGGACTTGCAGTGCTTCCAGCCAGATTAAAAGATGAGATGGCTGCATTAGAACAGGCAATCTTAGACGGCGCAGAAATCCGTGAGGATGAAGTGCTTGCAAAACATGCAGACTGGGTGGAGGAATTTCTGCCTAAGTATGGATTTACAGCAGGAAGTGGTCTGGAAGGTGAGATTACACCGGAAAAATTACATGAGATCATTCAGACAGAGATCGGTCTTGTGTTCAAGGAAGTTTTATTGGACGCAGGTGTTTACAAATGCACAGAGGAAGGCAGAAAAGCGTTCCAGAAGTTCGTAGATACCGTCAATGCATAAAAATACAGGGGAGTATTTTTAATAAACAAAAACTGTCCGGGGCAGTATCCGTAAGGAAAATGTCCTGTGGCAGTTTTCTTTTTTTATCTATTTACTTTCATACAGTATTGTTGTAAAGTAATAATTGTTCCGTGGATCTGCACATTTACGGTGCAGACCGCAGAAAAATGACTCGAGAGTAAGAAAACAGTGAGGAAGAGAATATGATTTCACAGAAAATACAGAAGGCATTGCAGGGAAGTTCTGCAATCCGTGCAATGTTTGTAGAGGGAAATGAACTTGCCGCCAGGGTGGGAAGAGAGAACGTGTATGATTTTTCATTGGGGAATCCTGCAACACCGGCTCCGGCAGCATTGAACGAGGCAATTAAGCAACTGGTGGATGAGACCGATCCGCTGGTTTTACATGGATATATGGACAACGCCGGTTACCCGGATGTCCGTCAGGCGGTTGCAGAGAACTTAAACAAGCGTTTTGGAACTGCATTTACTTCCCATAATATTGTGATGACAGTGGGAGCAGCGGGAGGATTGAACATTATTTTTAAAACAATCTTAGATCCGGGTGACGAGGTGATCGTGTTTGCCCCATATTTCGGAGAGTACAAGAGTTATGCAGCCAATTTTGATGCGGAAGTCGTGGAAGTGGCACCGGATTTTGAAACATTCCAGCCAGATCTGATGGCATTTGAAAAAGCAATCAATGAAAAGACCAAGGCAGTGATCGTGAACACACCAAACAATCCGACAGGTGTGATCTATCATGAAGAAACCATGAAAAAGATGGCTGAGATTCTGGAAAAGAAGGAAAAAGAGATTGGACACGAAATTTATCTGATTTCCGATGAGCCTTACCGTGAACTTGTCTACGATGGAAATCAAGAGGATTTCCTGACGAAATACTATAGGAATACAATTGTAGGTTATTCCTTCAGCAAATCCCTTTCCCTTCCGGGTGAGCGTATTGGATATGTGGTTGTTCCGGATGAGGTGGAAAATGCAGATCAGGTCATTGACGGCATTGTTGTATCCAACCGTACCCTCGGCTTTGTGAATGCGCCATCCCTGCTTCAGAAAGCAGTTGCAAAATGTCTGGATGAGAAAACCAATCTGGCATTTTATGATGAAAACAGAAAGATGTTATACGAAGGACTGCAAAAGCTAGGTTTTCACTGCATCAAACCGGAAGGCGCTTTTTATATGTGGGTAAAATCTCCGGATACAGACGAAGAAAAATTTGTTGCAGCAGGTAAAAAATACAATATCATCATGGTAAAGGGCAGCGCATTCGGATGTGCAGGCTATGTCCGTCTTGCTTACTGTGTTTCCCATGAGACGGTGAAAAATGCCCTGACTGCGTTTGAAAAACTGGCAGAAGATTACGGATTGTATACAGAATAAAATGAGCAGATTGTAATGAATTTGTGAAATGTATCAGGAAAATCGAGAGAGTGGAGAGAGTAAAATTTATGAGTAACTGGGAAGAATATGTAAGGACAGTGGAACCGTATGTTCCGGGAGAGCAGCCAAACCAGCCGGACATGATCAAATTGAATACCAACGAAAACCCATATCCGCCTGCACCGGGCGTAGTAGAGGCTTTGAAGAACTTTGATACGGACAAATTGAGACTTTATCCGGAACCGACCTGTAAAGTGTTAGTCGATGCGATCGCAGATTATTATGGAATCAGGAGCAGTCAGGTGTTTACCGGTGTCGGTTCGGATGATGTGCTTGCCATGATATTTATGACATTTTTTAACAGCAAAAAGCCGATCCTGTTTCCGGATATCACCTATTCTTTTTATGATGTGTGGGCAAATATGCTTCGGATTCCGTTTGAGACAAAAGCGTTGGATGATGATTTCCAGATCAAAAAAGAGGACTATTATGGGGAAAACGGTGGCGTGGTGTTCCCAAATCCGAATGCACCGACCGGAATTCTTATGCCGCTTTCAGAGATCGAGGATATCATTGCACACAACCGCGATGTAATCGTAGTTGTGGATGAGGCATACATTGATTTTGGCGGGGAGTCTGCGCTGCCTCTGATCGAAAAATATGACAATCTTCTCGTGGTACAGACCTTTTCAAAATCGCGTTCCCTGGCAGGTATGCGGCTTGGGTTTGCGATGGGAAATGAAAAGCTGATTCGGTATATCAATGATGTGAAATATTCTTTCAATTCCTACACGCTCAATCAGACAGCGCTTGTACTTGGTGTGCAGGCAATCAGGGACAGGGAGTATTTTGAGGAAACCTGTGCGAAAGTCATCGCTACAAGGGAATGGACGAAGTGCGAACTGAAAAAGCTTGGATTTTCCTTTGGGGATTCCATGAGCAACTTTATTTTTGCAACACATGAAAGAGTTCCTGCAAAAGAAATATTTGAAGTACTCCGGGAGCATAACATTTTCGTGCGCTATTTTTCCAAGCCGAGAATTAGCAATTATCTGCGTATCAGCATCGGAACCCAGCAGGAGATGGAGCGTCTGACCGCTTTTCTGGCTGTTTTTCTTGGAGAATAACAGGATGCCGTCAGGTATAAATTAAAGTTATAGTTAATATGAAAATAAGTGTTGCTTTTTCGACTGGATTCGACTATTATAGAATTTGCATCTGTAACACTTTAGTGTGTAAAACAGATATTTACTTTAAAACTTTACTATGATAAAATGTGCGTAGATTGGAAGTTTCTGATTATAGTAAAAGATGATATCATTTTGATTTATGAGAAGGAGAAGGTAAAATGAGCAAGAAACTAAGGACCGAGGCAGTAGACCATCTTTTTGATGCGATTTTAAGCCTGGAAAACAGAGAAGAATGTTATACTTTTTTTGAAGATGTCTGCACTGTGAATGAACTGCTTTCCTTATCACAGCGATTTGAGGTTGCCAAGATGCTGCGCGACCAGAAAACATATCTTGATATTGCAGAGAAAACAGGTGCTTCCACAGCGACCATCAGCCGTGTAAACCGTTCTTTGAATTATGGGAATGACGGATATGACATGGTATTTGCCAGAATGGCTGCATCAGAGACAAACGAAGCGTAAAACAGAATAGAAAAACCCGGAAAAAAAGAAAAACCCGGAGCTGCACGGATCATGTCTGGTATAGACAGTGTTCCATTCAGCACCGGGTTTTATTTTTCTTTTTTGGAAGGATCTTTTTCTTCGTGCAGCATCTGATCGACAATGCGCTCGATAATTGTTTTTTTCAGGTAGACATCATAGCTTAACATGCAGATAAAACTGAATGTCCTTAAAAGCTCCGCGTCCTCACCTTCCATTCCCTCAAAAGTTTTCATGGAGGTGTTAAACTTTTTTGCAAGGTCTTTCATGATATTTAAGGTTTCCTGATGCTCTAAACCGAATACTTCTTTATAGATATCCTCAAGACTCATCTCAGAACTGCCTTTTCCAAAATACTTGTCCGTGATCGGATTTAAGATACTCTGGATGTCACTGATGCTTAAGATACTTTTAAAATAGTAGATAAAGATCAAAGTCAGCACATGTTCTTTGGAATATTTTTTCTTTTCCGGTGGAGGAAGAAGATCGTTTTTTGCATAATTGTTGATCATGGTCTTAGTCAGAATCTTATCGTCCTCATGCCGCTTGGATGTGGCAAGCTGGGAATCCATAAATGTTGTCACCTGATCCATATAAAGATCGATATTCGGGATATCTTCCGGTTTTACATAGTCGATTTTGTTAAATTCATCTAATATATCACTTAAAAATTGTTTTGTATTCATTTTTTTACCTGCTTTTACTCTTACTGGTTCAATCATATTCTCTACATCAGATTATATAGTATTGAAAACTAGATGACAAGATACAATTGAATTTAATTGTATGAATTTGAATGTGGACGGTCGTAGATTTTTTCTGACGCAAAGGACGGTTATTTTTATTGTTAAAAAAAGAAAATATGTTCGATTTTACTGTTCACATACATGGTTAATGTGTTACAATAGATGGGAATATGATATTGTAATAAAAAAGGGATTGAATATTACAAACAACAACGGAAATGGAGATGTCTATGAGCATTTATGATACATTGAACGAACAGCAGAGAGAAGCGGTATTTCACACGGAGGGACCGGTTCTGATCTTAGCGGGGGCGGGTTCCGGAAAAACACGTGTCCTGACACATCGAACCGCTTATCTGATCGAAGAAAAGGGTGTGAATCCATACAATATTATGGCAATCACCTTTACGAATAAAGCGGCAGGTGAGATGCGTGAGAGAATCGACCAGCTTGTGGGATATGGCTCTGAGAGCATCTGGGTATCAACGTTCCATTCTACCTGTGTGCGCATTTTAAGACGTCATATTGACCGCATCGGGTTTGACACTAATTTTACAATCTATGATTCCGATGATCAGAAGACACTGATGAAGGATATCTGTAAACGTCTGAATGTGGATACTAAGATTTACAAAGAGCGGAGTCTGCTTGCTGCGATTTCCAAAGCAAAAGATGAACTGATAGATCCACAGGAATTTTCTCTCCGTGCGGCTGCTTCCGGGGATTTTGCCAAACGGAAACAGGCAGAGATCTACAGAGAGTATCAGGATGCACTGCGGCGTAATAATGCACTTGATTTTGACGATCTGATCGTAAAGACGGTTGAATTGTTTAAAACGGATGATCAGGTGTTAGACTACTATCAGGAACGCTTTCGCTATATTATGGTGGACGAGTATCAGGATACGAATACGGCACAGTTTGAACTGATCAGTATTCTTGCGAGAAAGTATAAGAACCTGTGTGTCGTTGGTGATGACGACCAGTCTATCTATAAGTTCCGCGGTGCGAATATTTATAATATCCTGAACTTTGAAAAACATTTTCCGGAGGCAGTGACGATAAAACTGGAACAGAATTACCGTTCTACACAGAATATTTTAAATGCTGCAAACGGAGTGATCTCCAACAATATGGGACGAAAAAGAAAGACACTCTGGACAGACAATGAAGAGGGGAAAAAGATCGGTTTCAAGCAGTTTGAGACAGGCTATGAAGAGGCAGAGTATGTCGCAAAGGATATCAATGCCTGTGTGAAGGACGGCAGATATCATTACGGTGACTGCGCTGTTCTCTACCGCACAAACGCACAGTCCCGTCTTTTTGAGGAAAAATTTATCGTATCCAATATTCCATATAAGATTGTCGGTGGCGTGAACTTCTATGCAAGAAAAGAGATCAAAGACCTGCTTGCCTATTTAAAAACGATCGATAATGCAAGAGATGATCTTGCTGTCCGCAGGATCATCAACGTGCCAAAACGTGGAATCGGTGCAACAACCTTAAATCGTGTGGCAGATTATGCGGCTGCGGCAGATATCAGTTTTTATAATGCATTGAAAATGGCAGACGATATTCCGACACTCGGCAAGAGTGCTGCAAAGATCAAGCCATTTGTGAATTTTATTCAGGTGATGCGCAGTAAAGTAGAGATTATCAGCGTTTCTGAACTTTTGCAGGAGATTATAGACGAAACCGGATATGTGAAAGAATTGGAAGCGGAAGATACCGAAGAGGCAAAGGCGCGTATTGAGAATATCGATGAACTGATCAGCAAAGTGGTTGCTTACGAGGAAGGCGAGGAACATCCGACACTCAGTGGTTTTTTAGAGGAAGTGGCACTGGTTGCAGACATCGACAGTCTCGATGAGGGCAGTGATTATGTTGTTTTAATGACATTACATAGTGCAAAAGGTCTGGAGTTCCCGAAAGTTTACCTTGCCGGAATGGAGGATGGATTGTTCCCAAGTTATATGTCCATCACTTCGGACAGTTCTTCTGAGGATCTAGAAGAGGAGCGACGCCTGGCTTATGTGGGGATCACGAGAGCCAAAGAAGAACTTACAATTACCTGTGCAAGACAACGTATGATTCGTGGCGAAACGCAATATAATAAAGTATCGCGGTTTGTTCGGGAGATTCCGTCTGAACTGTTGGACAGTGAACTGAGAAAGCCGGCATCTGCAAGAGAATCTTCTTTTGGAAAAGAGAGCAGTTTCCCATCTTTTTTACAGAACCAGACAACAGCAAGACCGAAAAGAACAACACTGCGCCAGCAGCCTTCCGGACAGAGCATGCAGGCAAAGGTACTTGTCACAAAGGGTGTTGTAAAGTCAGAGCTTGACTATGGCATCGGGGACACCGTATCGCATATCAAGTTTGGCAGAGGAGTTGTGAAAAACATCATGGATGGCGGAAGAGATTACGAGGTGACCGTGGATTTCGAAGGATATGGTGTGAAAAAAATGTTTGCCTCTTTTGCAAAATTAAAGCGTATCTGATTCTATTTGGGAGCAGGGACGTTTGTGTATCCGAAACTCTAAAAAATATATAAAATTTTTGAAAAATATAAATTTTTTATATTCGAAAAGTAAAGGATATGGTATAATGGGCGTAAGCAATGAGCAGTGCACATAGATTTTTCTGGTGTGTATTGCGTTTAGGTTTTGCATATCCTATAAAAGTATAAATAAGAGAAGGAGCGGAACACTATGAACAAGGTGGAAGATTTCATCAATGCGACAAAGTTAAACGACTTACTCAATAAGAAAGAGGATCTGATCAATATGACAAAGTTGAATGAATTATTAAACAAAAAAGAAGCAGAAGAAAAGAAAACATCAAAGGTTGTATGGATTTTTGCAATCATCGGTATTATTGCAGCAGTTGCAGCAGCAGTATATGGCGTATATCGTTTCTTTACACCAGATTATCTGGAAGATTTTGAAGACGATTTTGAAGATGATTATGATGACGATTTCTTCGAAGATGAAGAGGACGAAGAAGAGCCGGCAAAACCAGCAGAGAAAAAAGAAGAAGAATAAAAATAATCTGGAGGGCTGCGGATGCAGCCCTTTTTTCTTGTGTAACAGATAAAAGAAATAGAAAACTGTGAAGTTAATAAAATGTCAATGGAATCATGGACAATTTTATAGTTGATGAAATAAAAATGCGAGGAATTTATGAAAAAAGGACAAATCATAGAAGGCGTGATCGAGCGCGTAGACTTTCCAAATAAGGGAATTATCAGAACAGAGGATGGAAGACAGGTTATTGTAAAAAATACGATACCGGGACAGAAAGTGTCTGCTTCCATCAATAAAATCCGCAAGGGAAAAGCAGAGGGCAGACTTTTAGAGGTATTGGAAAAGTCACCGCTAGAAGGGGACAAAACAGGATGTGTCCATGCCGGGGAATGTGGAGGATGTACTTACCAGACACTTCCATACGACAGGCAGCTTGAGATGAAAGCAGAACAGGTAAAAAAATTAATGGATGATGTGATCGATCAGGAAAACCGGGATTACCAGTTTCTGGGAATCAAGGAAAGTCCAAGGCAGACTGCATACCGCAATAAAATGGAATTTTCCTTTGGGGATGAATTTAAGGATGGACCGTTAGCACTTGGAATGCATAAGCGTGGAAGCTTTTATGATATTGTGACGGTGGAAAACTGCCAGATCGTGGATGAGGATTTCAGAAAGATCCTGTCTGTCACACTTGCTTATTTTCGTGAAAAAAATATCACCTATTACCATAAACTGCGTCACACCGGATATTTAAGACATCTGCTTGTCCGTAAGGCAGTCAAAACAGGGGAAATATTAGTAGATCTGGTGACTACAACGCAGACGGATTTTCAGGGAATTGCCGGAGCACAGATGGATGAAGTTAAAAGTACGTTGAACAATGCACAGGAAAACGCATTTGCAGGAACGGAAGAGGAATTATTAGAGGGCTGGAAAGCTGCTCTTCTTGCAGCAGATTACAAAGGTATCATGACAGGTATTCTGCATACGAGAAATGACAATGTGGCAGATACCGTGACGAATGAAGGCACGGATGTTTTATATGGACAGGATTTCTTTTACGAGGAATTGCTAGGGCTTCGCTTTAAGATTACACCATTTTCCTTTTTCCAGACAAATTCTCTGGGTGCAGAGGTGCTATATCAGACTGCCAGAGAGTTTATCGGAGATGCACTTCCAAGCGGAACAGACGCAGATATTGCGGAGCATGGTAAAATTGTATTCGATCTGTATTCCGGAACCGGAACGATCGCACAGATGCTTTCTCCGGTAGCTAAAAAAGTGATCGGTGTGGAGATCATTGAGGAAGCAGTGGAAGCTGCCAAAGAGAATGCACAGTTAAATGGTTTACATAACTGCGAGTTTATCGCAGGGGATGTGCTCAAAGTCATTGACAGCATTGAAGAAAAGCCGGATTATATTGTACTTGATCCACCAAGGGACGGAATCAATCCAAAAGCTTTGGAAAAAATCATTCGTTACAATGTGCCTCAGATGGTTTATATTTCCTGCAAGCCGACCAGTCTGGTAAGAGATCTGGAAGTTTTACAGGCGAGAGGATATGAAGTGAAAAAGGTCTGTTGTGTCGATATGTTTCCTTCGACGTTTCATGTTGAGACAGTCTGTCTTCTGTCGAAAAAAGCCCAATAAATCAAAGGTTTTTGCAATTTCGGCAGAAAAATGGATGTGTGTTTCTGTTTCCGCAGAGTGATGATATAAGCTGAGGTTTACCCCAGGGGATAAGCTTTGGAGAACGGGAAATATACATTTTGGCGAAAGGATACTTTTTCGCAAAAGAAGAAAGGGGAATATTTACGAGTAAAAAAGTATATCCTAATGATCCATGTCCTTGTGGGAGTGGAAAAAAATATAAGCTTTGTTGTAAAGGAAAACAAGATGATGCAGATTTTGTAAACCCGCTAAATTTATTAGACAATTACAAACTGATTCGAAAAGAGTCCAGAATAAAACAATGTTTACATCCTAATAATGAAGAGTGTTCAGAGAAGATTATAGGAGCCCATTCAATCCAAAATAATAAAATACTAAAAAGGATATCTAGTAACGGAATGGTTTTTATGCCATGTCCGAAACCTGATAATCCCTTTGCACCAATGACGAGTTATGGAAGAAAAGAAGCGACAGTATTCACTGGATTTTGTGGTCATCATGATAAAACTTTATTTCAACCAATTGAGGATAGAGATTTTGAGAAAACTGAAGAACAAGTTTTCTTGTATACATATAGATGCTTTGCTTTAGAATATCATAAAAAGCAGGAAGTTAAAAAAATGGAACAGATTATTTTTGCAAAGAGGCCATCGCTGGTTAATATGCCGGAAGTAGAGGATCCTTTTATAGGGAATAAATTGGCGATTGAGGATTTTATTGAGGACAAAAAAATCTTTGATAAAGCTATTTTGGAAAAAGACTATTCTGTTTTAACAAGTATTATTTGGGAATTTGACAAAGAGGTAAAATTCGCTTGTACAGGGTTTGAGGCATTGCAGTATGATTTGAATAGTAGGAGAGTGCAGGATTTGCTGGATTTCAGTAAGCCAGCACAACATGTATATGTCTGTGTTTTTCCTGAAAATGAGAAAACATATTGTATTATTTCGTGGTTTAAGAAAAATGATGGAATGTTTTCGTCATATTTTGAACAATTAAATGGTTTGGACGAAGTAAAGAAAAGAAATTTTATTAATAATCTCTTACCAATGATAAGTGAAAACTTGGTTGTTAATCCGGAGGCATGGGAAAAACTCAGTCAGTCACAGAAGAACGAGTTTGGATCATATGTTTGGGGGATGGAAACAATAGCTCAAGAAATGGGGATTAAAGTTGATAGAACAGAAGCGCCTTCCTATGATATGTTCGAGTTATAATCATAAATGGTGCTAAGAGGAGTTGGAGGTGTAATAATATGGATGGTAAAAGAATCCAGAATTATTGGTCAAATGAGATGCAAGCCATGTTGGATACTTATAAACAATTTCAAATATTAATTCCAGCAGAAAATAGAAATGGAGCTGCCCATAACGGAGAAGATGGAAGATATGTAGAAACATTAATACGAGAATATCTGAAGAGATATTTACCAAAAGATTTGGAAGTTTTAACGGGATTTATTTTGAGACCAGCAGTAAAAACAGGATTGAAAAATAGAAGCAGGAAAAATGAAGTGGACAGCCATTCCACACAGTTAGATATATTAATTTATGATAGTGCTAAATATCCTATTTTTCAGAGATTTGGAGAAAATGTTACAGTTCCACCAGAGGGCGTTGTAGGTATTATTTCTGTGAAAAAGAATTTACATGAAAATGATATAGTACATGAAGCTCAAGCATTGAAGGCTGCATCAAAATTATGTCGTTGTGTCGATGATAATGGTCAACATTTAAGAGGTCCATTTTTGGCTTTGGTGTCAATGGATGCATTTGAGAAAAAAGAGAAAACTACGGAACAATGGATTTTTGAAAAATTAGAAGGAGTTTATTCTAAGGAAGATGATTATTTTGATGATCTAATAGGATATATTGGTTCGTTTAATAAATGGAGCATTTTTAAAAGACGTCCTCAGGATGGAGAAGTTGGAGAATATATATTTTTTAATCACAGTGAGGAAGAAGTACACATGGGATTTCAGTTTTTGTTAACAGGAATTCTGAGTGTTTATTATGACAAGACTCGTAACTATATCTCAAGACCAGGATTTACAGCGTTTCCTTCACATAGGTCATGTGACAAAAAATTGGGTGATATAGAAGTTAGGGCGATTAGATGATTATTTGGTGGGGAGTATTTCAAATGGGCTAAATATGTTACTCCACTTTGAAAATCCATTGCATATTTTCGCTATGCAGTGTAAAATCAAAGTTCAGGGGGATATTGAAACCGTTTGTCTGCTTTCAAGGAAACCTTGATTATCTGCGGTTTGTGGGATATTAAGGAGCGAAAATGTATGATACCTCCCGGCAGGAGCCTTTTTTTGTATAAAGATAACTTGACTTATAAATCTTACTGATGTAATATTTGTACAAGTGCAGCAGGATTGCGGACGAAATTTTTTTGTTGCGAAATCTTACACACGTAATAAAAAAAGGGGAGGAATGCATAGTACAATATACCCAGCGAAGAGAAATTTTTTTATTTCAAAATCTTACGAATGTAATATTTTGAAAATATAGAGTACATTGAAAATAGAATATGACCATATCAGCAAAGCAAAATGCATGGAGGACACCGGAAGAACTTCTGGTGGAGTACATGGATCATATTCTAAAACAGGAGTATGAAGAAATGTATGCGATGCTACATATTGGGGCATCGGGGAATGTTAGTCAGGAAGATTTAGAGAAACATGCAGGAGAAGGCTATGCAGCCAATAGTGTAATCGGTAGAAGTGGAATGGAGGGTGAACCAATGTATAATCGGTTCCGGCAAGTGTGGTGTCCGGGGTCTACATTCAAGCCAATTACCGCTGCGGTCGGCTTGGAATCAGGAGCAATCGATCCAATGGAAGATTATGGGAATGTAGGCTTAAGCTGACAACGGTTACGGACAAGGACAGGTTTTAGTGAACCCGTTACATATGGCTTGTATCTATTTCTAATGAGACAGCAAGCCGTGTATTGGAAGGAACAAAGAAGGTTGTGAATGATTCTAATGGAACTGGATATGCAGCCCATCGGGATGACATTCTTTTAGCAGGAAAAACAGATACGGCAGGAATCAAGGCATCGAAGGATGATACTTCGGGTACGGAATTAGGATGGTTTGCAATTTTTACAGCAGAAGATGCGGTAAAACATCCTATATTGATTATCAGCATGATAGAAGATGTGAAAGGAAGAGGAGGAAGTGGATATGTTGTTAAGAAAGACAAGCTGGTTCTGGAAGAGTGGTTTGGCAGCAATTAGCTTTGTATTAATACTTAGTATTTCGGGGTGCAGTGATGCACCCCCGGAAGAAAATACAGTTTCGGAAACGGTAATTGATGTTCAGGCTATTCAGAAAGAATCAGAGCAGGATGCAGATGAAATTATAAACATCTGTATAGATCTTTATGAGAAGGCTGCAGAAGAAAATAAGTTAGCTGATTTGGAAACGATTCGAGGCATTGTAAATTGTCTTGGAGAAAATGGTTATTCGGCAGTTGACAGTAAAAACCAGATTGATATGACTGAGCCGGAGCAGGTGGCCCACTTCTGCGAAATGGTAGATGAGAAGGAAGAGGCAGAAATATCCATTATTGAGGTCAGTTATTTGCCGGGGTTTGTAGAATACGATTTGCAGACAAAAGATGGAAATGTAGATGTGGTCAGAAGCTATTACAAGTACGAAAACGGAACTATACAAAGAAATACAATAGGAAGCTATCAGGCAGAATATTGGAACTATACAGAAGAAGGATATCTGATGTTTTCAGGAGTATGGTATTCGGAAGAATTATATCTTCTTACATTAAGCGGAGTGGAAGAGGATACTGCATTGCGGGTGCAGCCTTTGGATGAGACGTGCCGAGAACTGACTCGGAAGTATCTCGCTCCAATCAGTTTTGAACAGAATAATATGTTTATTATAGATTGGAGTGAGGCTGATTTTGGAGAATTGAATTTCTACGATATGTTTGACCTGCTCTATCCAAAAGTTTATGGGACAAATATTCCTTATGTCGCAGATGACAATTTAGGAGTCGGTGCGGTTTACCGGATTCCGAAGGAGGAATTTGAAAGTGTTATCATGACCTACTTCAATATCGATAGAGAAACGCTGCAATCCAAAACGGTCTATTATTCAGAGGATTCGACCTATGAATATAAACCGAGAGGGTTTGAAGAAGTGGAGTACCCGGAATATCCATATTCAGAGGTAATCGGATTCACGGAGAACAGCGATGGAACACTTACTCTGACAGCTAATGTGGTGTTTCCGTATATGGGGGATTCTAAAGTATATGCACATGAGGTTGTAGTTCGTCCTTTAGAGAATGGAGGAGTACAGTATGTGTCTAACCGAATTATACCATCCGAGGATAATTGTGAGGAAACATGGCATACACCTCGCCTGACAGCGAAGGAATGGGATAAAATATATGGAGGTAAATGATGGAAGATGTGAAATGGCTGTTTAGAAAGTGCGGATTTCCAATATTGATATTTTTGTTTGTTGTTATAGTTGGTACGGTCTGTTGGGAAAAATTGAAAACGGAGAAACCTCAAAATGTAGCAGAGGAAGTATGGGAACCTCCTGTAGAAATCGAGAACAGCGAAGAGGTATCGGTAGAGGAAACAGATACGGAATCTTCTATGGAGTCTGTATATTGGTTTGTGACTCAATCTGAGGAGTGTTTAATTACAAATGAGGAAAAGAAAGAATTACAAAGTATGGTATTATCAGCAGCCGAATCAGTCAGTGAAATATATGTGGATATAGTAATTTCAGATGCACCAAACTATTCTTCTGGTATTAGTGACTTCACTAGCGAACAGCGAAAAGTTGTTGTAGAACACTTGGGCAGTAAAGGATTGGTGAGTGTAGAAGAAGATACCAATATGCAGAATTATGAGAAAATAGAGACATTTTATGCTGAATATCTGGATGGTCATGATTCAATGGTAACAGTATTTGATGTACATAGAGATGGGTTGTTGGGTGCAGTAACTTTTATCTATCGTAAAAATAAATTGCAGACTTATTACATAGGAGTGCGATGGAAAGAAGGTGGGGTGCCGGAGATACAGGGTACTTCCGTTAGTGATGTGGCGGAGCTTAAACTGACAGAAAAGGGTTATTTTATCTATGCGTATGAAGAAGTAATGGCTCATGCAGGTTTACGGGAGTATTGGAGAATAAAACCACTTTCAGATAAATGCAGAGAACTTACGGAAAAGTACATATCAGGATTAAGCTATGTGAATTATAATATGCTTGTTGTAAACTGGGATAGCAGCAATGTGGAAGACATATTGATGCCCTGTATGTTTGAAGATATTTATCGTATTCATACGGGTGAAAATTTAAAAACTGAAGATTGGAAGATTCCAGCAGAAGAATATGAGAATATAATGACCACTTATTTTCCAGTATCTGTAGAACAATTAAGGAAAAATTGTAAATATGACGAGCGTAGTAATAGCTATGAGCATGAAATGATTTACGCCAGTCCATATCCACCTTTCGGGGAAGTTGTTGATTATACGGAGAATGCGGATGGAACGATTACACTTATCGTGGACGGAGTATGGCCGGATTATAATTCTGATCTCGCTTTTCGGAATACGGTTGTGGTTCAGCCATTTGAAGATGGAACATTCCGGTATCTTTCTAACTCTATAGAGGAAATAGAATTGGAACTGCCGCCAATAGCAAGAAGGAAAGGGTGACATTATGGAATTAAACAAAAAATACTTTATTGTGCTTATGATATTTGTAATCGGGTGTTTCATATGTGCATGTGGAAAAGAAGATAATAATGCAAGTGAATCACTTGTAGAAGATACAAAGGAATCAGCTTATATTGAGAAAACAAAAGTTGTTGAGAAAGAAGCTGCAGCGCAATGGGCAAAGGGCTATGACCTTCCTGTGGATGAACAGGAAGTGAAAGAAGCTGAGAATGATTGCATAACGATGATGGAACTTATTTTTGATATTTATGGAGGTGCAGATAAAGGAACGGCATCCAATGTTACATTGAGTGATGAGATAGTTTTTGAAATGCAAAAAAAACTGGCAGAGACGAAATATTCAATTATAACATTGATAACATACTCAAATATGGAAAATTATGAAAATGTGGACAAATTTCTTACTGAGTGTAAGAAAGGGGAACGTGGTTCTGTAGTAGTTTATGAGATACATAGTGATGGTGGCATAGGTAGAATGAAATTCATTTTTGATGGTACAGACATGTATGTTGTAAGTGCAGGAAGCGTATGGAATAAGAATGGTAAGTCGGGAATGTCCTATTTATCCTACACCAGAATAAAAGAGTGGAAATATACAGATAAAGGATGGTTCTGCTATGAGTTATGTGTGCCGGAGCCGCCAGAGGTCAGTGAAATCGTGGATGGAAGCTACCTAATCAGAGTAAAGCCAATGACAGAAGAACAGCGTGAAATGTCTGAACGTTGTGTTCAGGGACTTGGTTATCAGGGACAGAATCTTTTGTGTTCTAATTGGAATGCAGAAAATATGAGTGAGTTGGATTATAACGGAATGTTTGAATATCTGTATGGAATGAAATATGGAGAAAAGTTCAATTCTGAAGATTATCCCAATGGCATTCCGAGAGAAGAGTTCGAAAGTCTGATTATGGAGTATCTTCCGATAACAGCAGAGCAGATACGGGAGTACGCAGCGTTTGATGAGGAAAACCAAACCTATCTTTGGGAGAGACTTGGGTGTTTCAATTATGCTCCTACCTTCTTTGGAACTTCTCTGCCGGAGGTTGTCAATATTAAAGAAAATGAGGATGGAACAGTGACATTAACGGTGGATGCGGTGTGTGATATGGTCATTTGTGATGATGCGGTCATAACCCATGAACTTACAGTAAAGTTTGCTGATGATGGTAGCTTGCAATATTTGGGGAATGAAATCTTAAATGACGGAATTATGCATATACCAGACTACCAATACCGAATTCGTGAATAGCAACAGAAGAATGATTTGATAATAGTGGTATTCTAAGGTAATCTTACGGATGTAAGAGAAAGGAGGATGGAATGAAAAAATTGAGAAGAGCTGGAATTTTGGTAGCAGTTGTTATGCTTGTAGTAGTTGTAGTTTATTTGTTTGAAAAGAATACAGATGAACCAGAAAAAATATTTGTTATTCCTGTAAACAGTGATGAATTATTTATTAGTTCGGAGGAGGGATATAATCTATTAAAGTATATAGGCAGGCAAATGTATTAGTTATAAATGCACTATCAGAAGCCGCGTTTTTCGATGGGGTACAATTTACAGTAGAAATCGAGGGGGAAATAACACCAGAAGATATAGAAATCATTTGGATGACTATAGGAGGTAATACAGAATATGTAGAAGGTAATGACCGTATTGTTGCAGAGATAAAAATATCTGACAATGATGAATTAATTTTTGATACAAAGATAAATTTTGCGAAAAAAGCATTTGATGCATTAGAAGATGTATTAGAAAGGAACGGGATATAAAAAAGGAGGACACATGAAAAAATTAAAATTAGTTGGAATATTGGCAGCAGTTGTATTGATAGGCAGTGTGATTTCAATTCCACTTATAAATAACCATACAGCCTATAAGGTGGAAAAGGAATTATGTGAAATCCCGTTGCCAGAGGAAACAGAATTGATAGAGTCGTTGTCACAGGCTGGGAAGCTGACGGGTAACGGAAATGGAATGCAGTATTTCGGAGCAATTTTAATTCGAAGTGATTTGTCTTTGGAAGAATTGGATGCTTACTATTCAGGTTACAGAAGTAATGAATGGGAATGTTTGGTGGAAACTCAGGAAGGGCAGTCCATTGAGGTGATTGATCACGAGACACTACAATTTTCGGGAGAAATAAAGGATAGCGGTTATTACATTCTATATTCATGGGGAAACGGAAATTCTCTATTGGAAGAACTGGATATACGTGGACATTAAAAGGAGTGTTATAACAATTAAGAAATTTTTGAAAATTATGCTATGTATTATGGGTTCGCTTCTTGCAGTAATTGTAGCATTTTGGTTTAGCATTTCGTATACGGTAAATTACAAGAAGACAACTTGCGATACATCTGTTTCGCCGGATGGAAAATACGAATTGACACTTCAGGCAGTCGGAGAACCAGACTGGCCTTTTGGTTCAGCAAGTGGACGATTAGTCCTTATGGAAGGCAAAGATAAGATATCTCAAACAGATTTTGAATTGCACAATGACGGTGGAAGCATCACCAGTAGTTGTTGGAAAGTTACATGGTATGAGGACTATGTAGAAGTAATCCTGTCAGGCGAAGAACAATTTGATGAGCAAGTCATTTTATATTTTGATGGTACGAAAGAAATACAGCAATTGACAGATATTGCAGATATTGAAGTGGACTATCCATCAGAAGAGAAATTAGATGAAAGCCGGGTTATAACCGAACAATCCTTTGAGGTGGATTTGAATGATTGGGGCGAAGTGCGATTTGTATCTTATTTGCCGACTTATGATACGCTTTGGGAAGATGTCTCATTTGTGCTGGCAAAGGACAATCAAATTGTGTACCATTTCCCAGCTTATTTTGAAAACAATAGTACTGAAAATAATAGCGTAGGTATGTTTGACAGCGTAGAGGCAGTTGGATTTCACGATATAGATGGCGATGGTGCAAAGGATGTGATTGTCATTGTAAATTATGTTACAGGAGCAGAACCACAGGGAATGATACCACGGAAGACCATTAGAATATTAAATTCACAGAATGATGGTTTTGTCATTCAGCACGATTTAATAGATGAATTAATGAAAAATATGAAAGAGGATGATATTTCTATTTCTGCGATATGTGACTATGTGACATTAATTGAAACAGATGAAATATATGATGGATACCGTACTATATACCAACAATACTTCGCAGACGAAGGATGTGATTTTATGATATCATATAGTGCGAGTGGAAATTCCAGAGTTATCTTAAATGAGAATGAGGAAATAATAGAAATTCTTGTATATGACAGACTTTCGGAAAATGAAAAATGTGAATTATATGTTTGGTACAGAAGCAAGAAAAACGCGGATGGTTCGTGGTATATCTCAGAGGCGCAAATCCTTGATATTTTTGCTTATAGTATGTCTACAAAAGATGTGATCAGTAGTGGTAAACATCATGGTCAGCGACTGTAAGTGAAGAGTATTATGAAATAAATTAAGATAAGCTTTTGATTTTAATTAGATTATCTACATGTGAAGTGAGGTGTTTTTATGCGAAAGTTTGTTAGAACGTATTCTCCATTTTTAGTATATTTTGTATGTGTGGCTTTAGCTTATTTTCTTTGTTTTTATTTATTTCCCAAATATAATGCTGCCTTAGCCTATTTGGGCTTTTTAATTATATATACATATATTGATATTGGGGTTTTTATTTTAGGTTTTTTTATGGGGAAAATCATTGTCAAACGCAGCATTGACATTAGCTTTTTGCTGTGTCTAATATATGCATTAATTTCTTTCGGGTTGATGCTCTTGATAGGTTCTCTGAAATACGTTTTTTATGATTATATGTATAGTAACTTTACGTTTACATTTTCAATCTTCATTGAATCATTAAGTGATAGAGATAGTTTGTTTGTTTCAATTGGGACATTGATATCTTTTTTTATTGGAGAAATTGTAGAATACATCAATAATAAATCTAATTCTTGACGTATAGAACTGGATAGTTGAAACGCTTTTATGCATAAAGTGAAAATAAAAAAAACGGGCAAAGGATTATACGACTATGACCTTTACCCGATATTTTTATTTCCAGATATTCATGTCTGACAAGATAGACATGGTTATTTCAGTTGCCTTGCCTCCGGTAGCATCGCTGTCTGCACCAATGTTGGTAGCAAAAAAGTATGTATTATCTGCAGTTTCGATATAACCGATAAACCATCCGTTCACATCCTGACCATCCACACGGCCGGTTCCGGTCTTTCCGTAGAATGTTCCGCCATCGGAAGAAGAAAGGCAGATGGCATCTTTTACTGCATTGATATTTTCAGGGGCGAAGCCAAAACTGTTATTCTGCAGCTTGGTTAAAAGTTCGACCTGTTCTACTGGGGAAATCTCCAAAGAAGATTCCATCCAATAGGTGGAGAAATCGCCGCTCATGTTCTTATTTCCATATCCGATTTCCTTGATATAATCGTAAACGGAAGTAGTACCAAGTTGTTCGTCCACTGATTGGAAGTACCAGTTTACAGATGAAGCCATAGCAGACTGCAAGGTCTGATTAGCGTTCCATGCTTCAAATGGATAACTTTCTCCGTTCCATGCAATAAAGGAATCTTCCGGTGTAATGACACCTTCCTCTAAGCCGAATAATGCATCATATATTTTGTATGTAGAATCTGGTGCAACTCGTAAGGTTGCGTGATCCATATCGTGTATACTCCAGGAATCATTCTCTAAATCGTACAAAACAAAGCTGCCTTCGTATTCACCAAAATAGGAAGAAAAGTCTACATAGGAAATATTCTCAGAAGAAGTTTTCCATTGATAGTGACTGACCTCTGCTGCGTATGTAGATAAAATCGGAGCGAGACCAAGAAGCAGGACAGCAGTCAGCATGAAAGCAGTCATGCCCTTTAGCCTTTTCATAAATGTTGGTTTTTCATATGAGGCAATATTGATGATTCTTCGTTTCATCTGTTTCATGTTTCCACCAAGGCCGGCAGTAAATGGAAAAGGAGTAAGCGATACTTTTTCCGCAAAGTTAATGAGAGTATTCCCATAATCCTCGTAAGCATCCTCTTCAAGCATTTTCAAAACGGAAGTGTCACAGGCCACCTCTCTGTCATTACGCATTTCTTTCAGAGCGTACCACACAAGAGGATTGAACCAATAGACCACTCCGGCGAGGTTCATCAGATAATTTGCGATGGCATCGTGGTGTTTGTAATGCTGTAGTTCGTGCAACAGCATATAACGCATATCAGTTTCATCATAATCCGAGATCAGATGAATCGGAAGATAAATACACGGTTTCAAAAGTCCGACAATAATGGGGGATTTCAAAAATGCGGTGCTGTAAATAGGAATATTTCTGTGAATCCCCATTTCCTTCAAACATCGATGATACAGTCTGTGGACTTCCTGATTTTGAAGTGGAAGTGCAGATTTCTTCAAAGTGTGTAAACGGAGAGAGGATTTGATTACCAATATTATCATGGCGAGAATACCGACAATCCATATCCCTAATAGTATGTATCCTGCGATGGGTGGCGTCTCACTATTTATCGAAAGAGTCAAGTCGTTCATCCAATTTGTATTTCCGGTTGTAACTGCTTCTGCGGTGCCTGCAATATTGGTGCCAGCACTGGAAGAAGGAGAACTTCTCAGGCTGCCAAGCCAGGAGAAGATTTGTGGTAGACCGATGAAACGGAACGGTATAAATGGAACTGCTAAAAGTCCGAGCAACAGAAACCACAGATTATACTGCATCCGGCTGGACAGGCTGTTTTTGAATATCCGTTTGACAATCAAAAGAATTCCAATGATACCGCTGATAAACACATTGCATATGAAAAAGCGTATCATAAAATTAGCCACGTTAATTGCCTCCTTTTTTTGACCTCTTTGAAAGAAGGGAGCGGAGTGTGTCTATTTCTGTTTCAGACAGTCTGTCATTTTCGATGTATGCAGACAGCATGGCAGTGATATCTCCATCATAGTAACGTTCCAGAAAAGAGTTGCTTTCCTGGCCGATATATTCATTTTCTTTTACAACTGGGGTGTAAACAAATACTCGGCTTTGTTTCTCATAAGTCAGAGCGCCTTTGGTCACGAGGCGTTTGATTAAAGTCTGTATCGTTTTCGGACTCCAGTTTGTAGTCTGTAATAATTTGTCTGTTATTTCATTCGTACTAATCGGAGCATGTTTCCATACGATTTTCATAACTTCAAATTCAGCTTCTGAAATTTGTGGCAGATCGCTCATTTAAATCCCTCCTTAAATCTTACAGGTGTAATAAATATATTATAGACGCTATTTATGCAATTGTCAATTTCAGAAAAAAGATATTGACTTGAAATCTTACTTATATAATAATTTAAATATTACATAAGTAAGATTTTGAAATAGCAACAAAAAGAAAAGAACCAGAATCACAATGGATTAGCTGGTTCCTTTACTCGTTTGAATTGCCTCTTTTATGTATGAGCGCTAAGAGGTATTCAATTGCTGGAAGAATTTCGGCTGCCTCTTGTTCATTGCATTCCTGTAGTATCAATAACAGTTTTTGTTTTTTCAACCCGTCCGTGGCTGCGTCGGGGTGGAAAATCTGGTCAGCAGGAATGTGTAAATAAGCGATGATCTGGCACAATACTTCGAACTTGGGATGGGATGTGCCAACCGCCATGTGGAGAAAGAAACGCTGATAAAGGCTTATCTGATGGTCTGGAACGCACTGGTGGAGAACCGAGCAGATTTCATGGAGCAGTTGCAGAGCGAGAACCTGTTAGAAGACTATCGGGCAGAGAAGCTCATCGAATACACCGATGGAGCAGAACCTTTGATGGAGATGGATACGGATTTCATGCTGAAAACACTGGACCACATCAAGGTATTTGAGGACGGAACACTGCTGGTGGTATTCCTGGACGGAACGGAGATTGAATGTAAAAATGAGGAGGAGTAAGAAAATGTGTCGATTGGAAGTTGAGATCCTGATCGGCCTTTTTTCTTGCTCTTTCATCTAGTAAAGTGCAGGAGTTTGTGGTAATATTATATAAAAATGCACTTTATGAAGGAGGTCAGATTTTGAATAATTTTAGGTTTAACTTAAAAGGTCAATTAAATGAAGTGAAGTTGCCTGAATACAAGGCTTTATGGCCTCTTTTTGAAACCATTGTAAACTCTATTCAATCGATTGAAGAGTCAACAAATTCTCAAAATGGCCAGATAACAATTTTAGCTAATCGCTTAGAAGATAGGCAAGTGAATATGGATGGAAATGAAGAGTTAAATCCATTTTATGAATTTCAGGTAATTGATAACGGAGAAGGCTTTAATTCTATTAATTATAACTCTTTTTTGGAGGCTTATTCCAATTTGAAAGTTTCAAAGGGGTGTAAGGGAATAGGTCGCTTTTTATGGCTGAAAGCATTTACTAAGGTTAATATTGAAAGCGTATATTGCGAAAAAAATAGATGGCTAAAAAGAAAATTTGAGTTTTCAGCAGATAATGGGGTTGAGCCGGAAGAAAATGTAGAGGGGAGTAGTATCGCAGAATATAAGACTGTTGTTACGCTTTCTAATTTCATATTGAAATATAGGAAAAAGGCACCATTGTCGTTGGAGGCTTTAGCAAAAAAAGTTATAGAGCATTGTTTACCATACTTTTTGGGGGATAATTGTCCACATATCGTATTGAGGGATAGTTTGGGAGAGACTTATGATTTGAACAAATATTTTGACAATACAATAAAGGATTCGTTACACCGGGATGAATTTGAAAAAGATGGGAACAAATTTTCGTTGTATCATATCAGAATGGTAGAAGGTGCTGTGAAGCACGAACTACATTTTTGTGCTAGTAAACGAGAAGTTAAATCCTACGACTTAAGTCAATATATTACAGATTTGCAAAAAAGAATCGTAACGGATGAGGGGGAAGCGTTTTATTACTTAGGATATCTAACTGGAGACTATTTGGATAGAAACGTTAACCTTAACAGAACGGCTTTTGATTTTGAAGAAGAGGATACACTTTTTGCGAGTGTATCAGAAAGAGAACTCATTGAAATTGCAAAAGAGTATATTTTGGCTTATTTAATTGATGATTTAAAAAAGATAAAGGATGCAAAAAGAGATTTTATTGATTCATACGTTCAGAAAGAAAAGCCTCAATATCGTTATTTGTTAAATAGAAAACCAGAATTGTATGATCAGATTCCGGCTAATTTAAGTAAAGAAAAATTGGAATTAGAATTACATTCTGCCACACAAAAATGGGAGACTGAAATTCATTCTCAAGGCAGAGAGATAGAAAAGAAGGTAAAAGACAGTAAATTTGACAGAGAAAACTTCAGTAAAATATTCAATGAATATTGCAGTTCAATTACTGAAATTAGTAAATCAAGTTTATCAGAATATGTTATTAGACGAAAAGCAATATTGGATTTATTAGAAAAGGCAATAGAAATTCAAGAGGATAACCGATATTGCGCAGAAGAAACTTTGCATTCTATTATTTGCCCAATGCGGTATACGTCTGATGAAATTGAGTTTGAGGAGATGAATCTCTGGATTATAGATGATAGGTTAGCATATCATACCTTTTTGGCATCTGATAAGTTGATGAAGTCATTGCCAGTATTGGATACGTCGGTAGAAAAGCGTATGGACATTGCTATTTTTGATCAAGCATTTTCATTTTCTGATAATCAGGATTTTTTTAATTCAATATCTATTGTTGAATTTAAAAAGCCGAATAGAAATGATTTAAAAGATGATGATAAAAATCCAATTAATCAAGTGCTTGGGTATGTTAAAAACATAAAAGAGGGAAAAGCAAAACGTCCAAATGGTAGACCATTTGTAAATGTAAGTAATACAGCTTTTTATTGTTACGTGATTGCTGATTTGACAGATTCCATGAGAGAGGATGCAGTAAATGCTGGTCTTATGCTGACGCCTGATGGAGATGGTTATTTTGGATATAATCAGACAAGAGGCGCTTATATTGAAGTAATATCTTATGATAAATTAGTAAGAGATGCTAAACAGAGGAATCAAATTCTTTTTGACAAATTGTTTAATCCGAAAGTAAATGAGGTTTTGAATTCAAAGTTGTTAAACGAATAGGGTTAATATATAGTCATGGGGGCTGTGAAAAAAGAATAGTCCCGAAAAAAAAGACCAAGAGTTTATAATGAACTCAAGGTCTTTCTTTCTGTTATAATTAATTT
>OBYS01000295.1_pt1 | contig 43690 bp, 52 predicted proteins | sample 1476791 | NCBI WGS metagenome assembly OBYS01 (sample SAMEA2580205, study PRJEB22360) | human gut metagenome | biome: human gut; feature: human-associated habitat; material: faeces | place: Denmark | collected 2008/2010
GGCAGCCGCCGCAAGTGGAGCAGCTGCCGGTGCAGGAAGCGGAAGGCTCCTGCACGGTCATGGGGTCGCCGCCGTTCATTGCAGTGTTGATGATGGCGTCGATATAGTTCACGAGGGCCTCGCAGTCGCGCTTTGCCTCGTTGTAGGCCACCATGCCGTCATCGGCCATGATCTTGCCGTAGAGGTCGTTCACCTTCTGGTTCAGCTCGGCGATGCGCTCATCGCTGCGCTCGGGCTTGCCGATCTCGTTGTTCAGGTCCATGCGGGCCAGATTGAACTCGCCGATGAGGTTCTGCAGTTCCTCGTCCTTGTCGTTCATCTTGCGGGCCTGGTCCATAGCCAGATAGCGGGAGTCGGTCTGAAGTGCCATGGCGGCACGCTTGAAAAGGTCGATGCAATCCATTGTAGTAGTCTCCTTTTATCGTTCCTGTGTTATATATTAGGATAGTGTATCCAGAATATCATGATTCAACCAATTCGCCCAGCAGGACGGTGGCACGGGCGCCTGTGAGGCGCACCATCGCATAGCTGCCCATGAGGGCGGAGTCAGCCTTGAACTCGACGGTAAGGTTGTTGTCCAGACGGCCCGAGAGGGTGCCTTCATTGCGGCCATAGCCCTCCACGAGGACGCGGACGGTCTGGCCCACCTGAGCCTTCACGAGGGCCATTGCGATCTCGTCCTGAACTTTGAGCAGGCGGGTCATACGGTCGGTCTTCTCCTTGCGGGGGGTGGGGTCGGGCATATCTGCCGCCTTGGTGCCGGTGCGCTTGGAGTAGATGAAGGTGAACAGCTGCATATAGCCCACCTTCTGCACCAGCTCAAGGGTCTTCTGGAAGTCCTCTTCGGTCTCACCGGGGAAGCCCACGATAATGTCGCTGGAGAAGGTAATGCCGGGGACCTTCTTCCGGGCATACTCGATGAGTTCGAGGTAATGCTCCACGGTATAGTGACGGTTCATCTGGACAAGCAGACGATCAGATCCGCACTGCACCGGCAGATGCAGATGCTTGCAGATCTTCGGCTGGGCCGCGATGGTGTCGATGAGCTTGAAGCTGGCATCCTTCGGATGGCTGGTCATGAAGCGGATATGGTAGTCGCCCGGGACAGTGCAGAGCAGGTTGAGCAGGTCGGAGAAATCCACCTGCTCCTCGAGGCCCTTGCCGTAGCTGTTGACATTCTGGCCCAGAAGGGTGATCTCCTTGTACCCTGCCTCCACGAGACTCTTGAACTCGGCGAGGATGTCGCCGGGCTTGCGGCTCTTTTCGCGGCCGCGGACGTAAGGCACGATGCAGTAGGTGCAGAAGTTGTCACAGCCATACATGATGGGCAGCCAGGCACGGAACTCGCTCTCACGGCGGATGGGGATATTCTCCACGATGACGGGGCGCTGAGCCGGCTCCATGAGCACCCGCTTGTGCTTCTGCAATTTCTGAGCGATGAGCTGGGGCAGCGTGTCGATGCCGTCCACACCGAACACGAGGTCTACGTAGGGGTAGCTCTGGCGCAGCTTTTCCACGACGTGCTTCTGGTTGGCCATGCAGCCGCAGAGGCCGATGATGAGACCGTGCTTCTTCTCTTTCAGGCCCTTGAGGGCGCCCACGTTACCGAAGACACGCTGCTCGGCGTGCTCACGGACGGCGCAGGTGTTGAAAAGGATGAGGTCGGCGTCCTCGGGCTTGTCACACAGGCCGTAGCCGATGTCCATCAGCACGCCCTTGATGCGCTCGCCGTCGTTGACATTCTGCTGGCAGCCGTAGCTGTGGACGAAGGCCAGCGGCGGGGTGTCATAGGCCAGCTTGACCAGCTCTGCCGCCGCGTTGTTATGTTCAAATGCTATGTACTCCAATGAAACCATCCTTCTCTGCCTCCGGGGTCACACCTCCGGCAGCAGACATACTGATACTATAAAGAAAGCTCTTTATAGTATACCCTTTTTGGCCTTGGAGAGCAAGAGCTTATTTTTACTGAGCCTGCTTGGCGGCACACTCCGCGCACAGGCCGAACAGCACCACGGCGCAGTCCTGCACGACGCCCTTCTGGTTGCGCACCAGCTTCATCACCTGCTTTTCGTCCACGTCGGCGTCCACGACTCTGCCGCAGCAGTTGCAGTAGAGGTGGCTGTGCCAGCCCAGAGTATGGTCAAAACGGTCAGCCTTGCCCGGGATGGAGACGCGGCGGACGCGGCCTGCATCTACGAGGCTGTTGAGGTTGCGGTAGACGGTACCAAGGCTCAGGCCGGGACATTCCCTGACTGCGAGGCCGAAAATCTCCTCGGCAGTAGGGTGGTCGCAGAGCTGCTCCACTTTCTGCAGTACCAGCTCGCGCTGTTTGGAATAACGCATGGTCTTTCTCCTTTTTCTGATGGGGTGTGTATCGGGATAAAGGCCGGGTTCAGAGCTTGTCTTCCCCCTTGATCTTCGCCCAGTAGGCCCGGGCGGCCTGTTCGGCGCGGTTGTCGCCGAACGTATAGTATTTTACATCCTTGAGCAGGTCGGGCAGATATTGCTGGTCCACCCAGTGATTCTCATAGTCGTGGGCGTACTTGTAGTTCTGGCCCTTGACAGCAGCATCCTCGCCGTCGAAGTGCTTGTTCTGCAGCTGGCGCGGGATGGGGCCGGTGCGCCCCGCCTGCACATCGGCGATGGCCGCATTGATGGCGTCGTGGGCGCTGTTGGATTTCGGGCTGGTTGCCACGAGAATGACGGCATCGGCCAGCGGGAGCCGGGCTTCCGGCAGACCCACCATGTTGGCTGCGTCCACTGCCGCCTTGACGATGGGGATGATCTGCGGGTATGCAAGGCCCACGTCCTCACAGGCGCAGACCATCAACCGGCGGCAGGCCGAGGGCAGGTCGCCCGCTTCCAGCAGACGGGCCAGATAGTGGAGGGCGGCGTTGGGGTCGGAGCCGCGCATGGACTTCTGGTAGGCCGACACGATGTCGTAGTGGTCGTCGCCGTCCCGGTCGTACCGCATGGCCGTGCGGCGGGTGACCTGCTGTATCATCTCGAGGGTGATGTGCTTTCCGGTTCCGTCCACGGGGGCCGCCGTCACCACGAAATCGAGACAGCCCAGCGCCTTGCGCAGGTCGCCGCCCGCACTCTCGGCGAGGTAGGCGCAGGCGTCCTCGTCCATCACGACAGGCTGTGATTCCGACTCCGAGAGCTTTTTCAGGGCGTTGCGGATGCCCCGCTCCACATCGGCGGCGGAGAGGGACTTGAACTCAAATACCGTACAGCGGGACAGCAGTGCATTATAGATGTAAAAGTAAGGGTTCTCGGTGGTAGATGCAATGAGGGTGACAGAACCGTCCTCGATGCACTCCAGAAGGCTCTGCTGCTGCTTTTTGTTGAGATATTGTATCTCGTCGAGGTAGAGCAGGATGCCCCCTGCCCCGGCCAGCGTGCCGATGTCCTTCAGCACTGCTTTGATGTCGCCGGTGCCGCAGGAAGTGCCGTTGAGCTTATGGAGGGTCATGCCGCTGTTCTCGGCGATGATGCGGGCAACAGTGGTCTTGCCCGTGCCGGAGGGGCCGTAGAAGATCATGTTGGGGATACGACCACTCTCGATGGTGCGGCGGAACACCTGTCCCTCGGCCAGAAGATGCTGCTGGCCGCAGACATCGGCCAGCGTTTTGGGGCGCAGACGCTGCGCCAGCGGTTCGTTCATAGGTCTTCCCTCCAAAAATGATCATGAGAATCCTTCTCTTTTATAGTATAGCGCATTTTGCACGCCGCGGCAAGAGAAATAATGAAAATGATTCTCAGATAAACGGCAAAGCATTTACAAATTTCGCAAAACATGATATGCTTGTGCCATTCCAAGCAAGAAACGAGGGGAAATGTATGCGCGGAAAAAACATCTCCGCCGAAGACCTGACGGCCAAAAAAGAGCTGGCTCTGGAGGTCATCCGGCGGCTCAAGGCGGAGTATCCCGACGCAGGCTGCACGCTGGACTACGACCACGCCTGGCAGCTGCTGGTGAGCGTCCGGCTGGCGGCCCAGTGTACCGACGCCCGGGTGAATATCGTGGTGCAGGACCTGTTTGCAAAATATCCGTCGGTGGCCGCGCTGGCCGAGGCAGAGCCCGAGGACATCGAAGCCATCGTCAAACCCTGCGGGCTGGGCCGCAGCAAGGCCCGGGACATCTCGGCCTGTATGCGGATGCTGCGGGACAAGTACGACTGCAAGGTGCCGACCACCTTTGAGGAACTGCTGGCACTGCCCGGCGTGGGCCGCAAGAGCGCCAATCTCATCATGGGCGACGTGTTCGGCAAGCCCGCCATCGTCACCGACACCCACTGCATCCGCCTGTGCAACAAGATCGGCCTTGTGGACGGCATCAAGGAACCGCAGAAGGTGGAGATGGCGCTCTGGAAGATCGTCCCGCCCGAAGAGGGCAGTGATCTGTGCCATCGTTTCGTGATGCATGGCCGGGCCGTCTGCAATGCCCGGAAGCCGGAGTGCGAAAAATGCTGTCTTTCGGACATCTGCCGCTATGCGCGGGAGGAAGCATCCAACGTCTGATTTTACATATTTCAGGAGGTTTTTCTTATGTTCAGTTTTATCTTCAGCCTTCTCATCGGTGCGCTGGCCGGTTCCATCGCAGGCCGCATCATGGGCAGTGAGACCAGCGCCCTGCGCAACATCGTGCTGGGCATCCTGGGCAGCTTTGTGGGCGGCATCCTCTTCGGCCTCGTGGGCCTGTCCGCTACCGGCCTCGTGGGTGAGATCATCGTCTCGGTCATCGGCGCCTGTGTCTGCATCTGGGCTGGCCGCAAGCTGTTCCGGTAAGCAGTCCATCTTGAAAATGCCACAGCTTTCAGGGGTGAAAGCTGTGGTTTTTTCGTTTCTGACCGATGTCATTTTCTCTCAAACTATGCTATAATAGGGTTTGTGTTTGAAATTGGAAAGGAGCTTTTCTCATGGAAACTACGCATGAGTCGTCGAACCAGACTCTCTGCTCCGCACAGCCCGCCAAACCCTACGCTTTCAGCCGCAAGGTGTTCTGCGAGGGGATGCGGGACGGTGTGCCGATCGCGCTGGGGTATTTTGCGGTGTCGTTCTCGCTGGGCATCGCGGCCCGGACAGCGGGCTTTACACCCCTGCAGGGCTTCGTGGCCAGCCTGCTCAACAATGCTTCGGCCGGCGAGTACGCCGCCTTTGCCCTCATTGCCAGCGGCGCGACCTATCTCGAGGTAGCCATCATCACCCTCATCGCCAACGCCCGCTATCTGCTGATGAGCTGTGCGCTGGCCCAGCGGTTCGCCCCCGGCACTCCGTTTTTCCACCGGCTTATCATCGGCTATGACGTCACTGACGAGCTGTTCGGCATCACCATCGCCCGGCCGGGTTATCTGAACCCCTTCTACACCTACGGCGCCATCGCGCTGGCCGCGCCGGCGTGGGCTTCGGGTACGGCGCTGGGCATCATCGCGGGCAACCTGCTGCCCCTGCGGGCCGTCAGCGCACTGAGCGTGGCGCTCTACGGCATGTTCCTCGCCATCATCATTCCTCCGGCCCGGAAAGATAAGATCGTGGCCGCGCTGGTGGCCATCAGCTTTGCGCTGAGCTTTGCCTGCTCCTATCTGCCGGGCATCTCCGCCCTGTCGGACGGCACCCGCACCATTATCCTGACAGTGGCCATTTCCTGCGCAGGTGCGCTGTTATTCCCCGTCAAAACCCAGAGTGAGGAGGCCGAACAATGATCCGCAGCAACTGGCTTTACATCGCAGTGATGTTCGCCGTATCCTACACCATCCGCGTCCTGCCGCTGACCCTCATCCGGAAGCCCATCAAAAACCGGTTCATCCAGTCGTTCTTGTACTACGTCCCTTACGTCACTCTGGCGGTCATGACCTTCCCGGCCATCATCAACGCCACCCAGAGTCCGGCAGCTGGTGCGGTGGCGCTGGTGGTGGGCATTGCAGCGGCATGGTTCGGAGCCAGCCTGTTCCAGGTGTCGGTGGCCTGCTGCGCCGTCGTCTTCGTGCTGGAACTGTTCCTTGTTCACTGAGGTGACTGCCCTATGAAACGAGTTCTTGTGACCGGCGCAGGCGGCTTTGTGGGCGCGCGCATCCTCGATATGTGGCGGGGGCAGTTTGCGCTCTGCGCCTTCCCGTCCGACGCCCTGTGCACTGCCGACGAAAGCGCGGTGCTGCGCTTCATTTTGAAGGAGCACCCGGACGTCATCGTCCACACGGCGGCCCTCTCCAACACCCAGTACTGCCAGCAGGAGCCGGAGGACTCCTTCCGCGCCAACGTCCTGCTGCCCGAGTGGATGGCGAAGGGAGCGGAGGAGGTGGGCGCAAAGCTGCTCTCCTGCAGCTCCGACCAGGTGTATGCGGGCGTGACGCAGCGGGGGGCGCTGGCGGAGACGCTGCCCCTCTCCCCTTCCAACGTCTACGGACAGCACAAGCTCGAGGCCGAGGCCCGGGTTCTGGCCCGCTGCCCGGATGCTGTGGCGCTCCGCCTGCCCTGGATGTACGACCTCCCGGGCTATCATCTGCCCATCCGGGGCAACCTGCCGCTGAACATCCTGAGAGCGGCAAAGACCGGTGAAGTGCTGCACTTTTCGCGCAATGACTACCGGGGCGTGGGCTATGTGCGGGAGGTCATCGAGAACCTCGTCCCTGCGATGGAGTTGCCCGGCGGCGTCTACAACTTCGGCAGCGAGTGCGACGGAGATATGGTCGAGACTGCGCGATGCTTCGCCAATTTACTGCAGGTGGATGTGAAGATCGAGGAATCCGATCTCACCCGCAACCTCGCAATGGATACCGGGAAGCTCCGGGCTCACGGCATCGAGTTCTCCTCGACGTGGGGCGCACTTCGGGTGTGTCTCGGAGATTATCGGCTTGGATATTTGATGTAAAAAAGGGAAGGGGCTGCCCAAGGCGGCCTCTTCCCTTTTTATTATTTCCACAGATTTGCCGCGATCAGCTCCAGCACACTTCCCGCGATGCAGCGCGCCTTATCGGAGATGAGGAAGCAGTTTTCCAACTCCTCCCGGCGGGGGTCCACGTCAGCCACCTTGAAGCCGGGCGTGACGGGGTAGCCATCCCGCAGCAGACCGCGCAGGATGCCCGCAATGCGGGTCGTCACCGGAGTGCGGATGCCGTCCGGCGTTTCGATCTCCGCGATCGTTTCACCCGCCGACACAAGATCTCCGATGGCATACACATTCCGGAAGATACCGGCCTTTTCTGCGTGGATGACACGCTCAGCGCCATAGCCGCCGATGACTCCGGGGACGCCCGTGTTGGGGATGGCCGCACCCTCCCGAATGATACGGCCCAGACGGTGGCCGCGCTTGGTCTCCACCACGAGATCGACATCCACACCGGCGGTAAAGCCCGGGCCGAGCGCGATGGTCAGCGGAGCCATATCCCGCGTCGTTCCGAGATTTTTCTTTGCAAGGATGGCATCAACGAGCGCGGCAGGCCGCACCTGCGGGATGAGCTCCCCCTTCGGGTCCACCATCACCGGTACATCGCCGCGATGCCAGACCACAACGGCCTCATCCAGCGTTTTTACAAGGGCAGCGCGCATTCCCTCCACGACAGCCCCGCCCTCATACACGGCCTCACTCACCGAGACCTGGCGGCGGATGGCGGCAGGATGCTCTGCCTCGAGCACGAGCACCTTCAATCCCGCCGACCACAGCCGATGGATGGTGCCGGTGGCGAGGTCGCCGCCGCCGCGCACCAGGATGACGTCATCACGCTTCATTGTTTTCTTCCTCCTTGAGCAGCTGCAGGAACACGTTCATCGAGCCGCCGCAGGCAGCCAGCGCCGCATCGTCCTCTTTCGCACTGGCCGAATACTCTGCCAGCTGACAGGACGCTGCCTCGCCTGCCTGCATTTTTGATGCAAGCTGCTGCACACGGTATTCCATAATGCCGCCGCCCACACTGCCCACGGATCTGCCGTCCGGCAGCACCAGCATCTTTGCGCCCACCTCCCGGGGGGTCGAGCCGTGGCGGGAAACGATGGTCACAAGGACAGGAGCCTTCCCCTGTCCCGTGCAGGCATCCAGCGCATTCAGCAGCTCGGGCGGGAAGCCTTCCGTCTGCTGACGGCCATTTTTCACCTCAACGATCTCCGCGAGGATGGATAGTGCGATTTCCTGCGCTGTCTGCGCCTTGATGGCGAGGCCGATGGGAGCGTGGAGTGACTCAGCCTTTTCCGGGGCAGTTCCGGCCTCGATGAGCTGGCGGCGGACAAGGGCCGACCGGCTTCGGCTGCCCAGCATACCAACGTAGGCAAATCGTTTCTTGTATATTTCGGTAAGGCATTCCACGTCGAAGGAGTGGGCGCGGGTGGCGACAACAAAGCAGGTCTCCGCACTGCCCTCCACCTGGGTGAGATTTTCGGCATAAGGACCGCAGAGGACCTTTTCTGCCCCGGCACGGCGAAGGGCGTCAGCGTACTCCGGCCGCTCCTCGAGACCGGTGGCGGGCAGGCCCAGCATCACGGCCAGCCGGACGACGGACTCGGCCACATGGCCTCCGCCGCAGATGACGAGCCGGGGCGCGCCTCCGAATTTCTCGACAAAGATCCGCTTATTTTCCAGAGTCAGGATGCCGCTTGCACCACATCCGGCCAGCGCCGGAAGATTCCGGGCCAGCAGCCCATCCGGTCCTGCAGGCCAGACGGGTACGCCTTCACAGAGAAGAAGCCTCGCTCCGCTTTCCGGCCCTTCCAGTACGGAGGCCAGCGTATGCTGCCCCTGTGTGCTGCGCAAAGCGTCCAAAAACTCACGAATCGACATAGAATTTCTCCATTATGGTTTATTGCTCCACCGGTGTGGCAGCATCGTAGCCCGCATCGTTCAGCTGAGACTGCCACGCCTGCCAGTCCTCGGGCAGCATCCGCCAGCCGAGGCCGCAGCCTGCCGTGATCTCACTGGGCAGCGGGATGAGCCGCCCCGGGATCCCCCGGGCGGCACACTCTTTCTCCCAGCCCATCGCGCGGGCCGTAGAAGCAAACGAAAGAACGATGTATTGTCGTTTTCTGCGCATATCAGCCCTCCTCGGCCAGCTCACAGACCGCCTCGGCGGCTCTGAGCGCCTCGGCCTCTGTGTTCTGGTGGGAGAAGCTGAACCGCACCATCCCCTGCTCCACGGTGCCGAGGGCTTTGTGGATGAGGGGCGCACAATGAGCGCCCGCCCGGACACAGATGCCGTAGTCCTCCCAGAGGATGTCGGCGGCACGGGCGGCGTCCTCATCCCCGAAGTTCAGGGAGACGATGGGCGCGCGGTCTGTTTCGTCGAAGCTGCCGTAAATTTTCACACCGGGAGCATGGACGATTTTCTCATAGAACCGGCGTGTCAAAGCCGTTTCTTTTTCGTGCAGAGCCTCGACGCCCTGCGAAAGTATCCACTCCACACCTGCCCCGAGGCCCGCGAGGCCGGGAACATTCAGCGTCCCCGCTTCCAGCGCTGTGGGCATCTGAGAGGGATGCGTTTCGTCGAAACTGTGGATGCCGCTGCCGCCCACCACAAGGGGGGCCATGGTCAGCCCGGGGCGGACATACAGCCCGCCGGTCCCCTGCGGACCCAGCAGCGCCTTGTGTCCGGTGAAACAGAGAACATCCACCCCCAGCGCCTGCACGTCGATGGGCCGTGCGCCCGCGGTCTGGGCCGCGTCCACGACCAGCGTAAGACCGTGCTTTTTTGCGAAAGCGGAGACGAATGCAAGGTCCGTAAGATTGCCTGTGACATTGGAAGCGTGCGTCACCACGACAAGACGGGTATTGGGGCGGAGAATTTTTTCGAACTGCTCATACCGCAGCCGCCCGGTGTCGTCCACCTCCACAAAACTCACTTCTGCCCCCTGCTCCCGCAGGCGATAGAGCGGCCGCAGCACCGAGTTGTGCTCGCAGACCGTCGTGATGACATGGTCGCCGGGGCGGACGAGGCCGCAGAGCGCCGTGTTGAGCGCCTGGGTCACGTTGGCCGTGAAAGCAATGCAGTCCGGACCTTCTGCATGGAGAAGTGTTGCAAGTGTCTCACGGGCATGGTAGACGATACGGGCCGCGTGAAGGGTCGGCTCATGCGCCCCGCGGCCCGGATTGCCCGCATGTTCCAGCGCATCCAGCATGGCTTGCCCCACGCAGGGCGGCTTTTGCAGGGTGGTGGCGGCGTTGTCGAGGTAGATCACGGCTTGACCACGTTCCCGGCATTCAGCATCTTCTCGGCGATGACGTACATATTCGTCACGCCGCCCACGGCCAGCTTCTCGGTCAGGCCGTAGAAGTTCAGGCAGGTGCCGCAGGTGAGGATCTCGACGCCCTCAGCCTCCAGCGCCTTGAGGTCGTCCAGCATGGGCGAACCCTCGCAGGTGAGGTGCGCACCGCCGTTATAGAAAAGGATGGTCTTGGGCAGCTTGTCCTGCTGGGTCAGCGAGAAGATAAAAGCCTTCAGCAGGGTCTTGCCCAGCTCCTCAGCACCCTCACCCATCTTGTCGGACGCGATGGCCACCACCGTATCGGTACGGGCGTCAGGGGCGCAGGCCGGAGCTTCCTCCTCTTCTGCCGCAGGCTCACCCACGGTGAACAGGACGCGGTATTCCCGCTCGGCCAGCTTTTCGGCGGCAGACCGGCAGCCCTTCTGCTGGGCCATTTTGGTGAGGTTCTGGACAGCGATCTCGTTGTCCACGAGCACTTCGACTTTGCCTGCGCCATTCAGTTCAGCAATCGCTTTCTTTGCCTTTACTACAGGCAGCGGGCAGGCGTCCCCTCTGGCATCAACTTTCCGCATAGTTTTCCCTCTCTATCGTATGTTTTATTCAGGATAGGACACAACGATTTCGGCGTCCTGCTTTTCTGTGATTTCTCCCACGATTTGTGCGGGGAGGCCGGCTTTTTGCAGCTCGTCCCGGAGGCTTTCAGCCTCTTCCGGAGCCACGGCAAGCAGCAGTCCGCCCGAGGTCTGGGGGTCGAACAAAATTTCCTGCATGGCAAACGGCACATTTTCGAACCGGACGAAAGGCCCGGTGTGGTTTCGGTTGCGCTGACCGGCGGCGGTATAAAGGCAGTCGTCAGCGGCCTGCCACGCACCCGGCAGGACCGGCACAGCGCTGCCGTCGATACGGCAGGACAGCCTCCCGCCCATCATCTCGTGGAGGTGGCCGAGGAAGCTGAACCCCGTGACATCCGTGGCCGCGTGAACATCATAGCTTCGGCTTATCTCGGCGGCAGACCTGTTCAGAGTCGTCATGGAGGCCACGGCGGCATCCATGGCGCCGGGGGCAGCTTCGCCCACGCGGTTGGCCGTGCAGATGAGGCCCACCCCCAGCGCCTTGGTGAGGATGAGCTTGTCGCCGGGCTTTCCCGTATCATTGGCCGTGAGGCGGCGGGGGTCCACGAGACCGGTGACGGACAGGCCGTACTTCACGCCGGTGTCGGCGATGGAGTGGCCTCCCGCGAGGATGCCCCCCGCCTCGGCCACTTTTTCTGCGCCGCCGCGCAAGATTTCACCGAGGATGTTCAGATCCATGCTCTCGGGGAAGCAGACGAGGTTCAGTGCAGTCTTCACCTCGCCGCCCATGGCGTAAACGTCGCTGAGAGCGTTTGCCGCCGCGATCTGGCCGAAGGTGTAGGGGTCGTCCACCATCGGCGGGAAGAAGTCCACCGTCTGCACCAGCGCGATGTCGTCGGTGATGCGGTAGACAGCCGCATCGTCCCGGCTGTCGTAGCCCACGAGAAGGTCGGGGTCTTTCTCACCCCGGGGCAGCTTTTCCAGAATATGGCTCAGCACTCCCGCGCCGAGCTTGGCGGTACAGCCGCCGCCCGTGCAGAAGACGATTTTGTCCTCTTTTGCCATCAGGCTCTTTCCCCTTCCTCGAAGTGTGTCAAATATCCTGTCACATCGTAAGTTTCTTTCAGGATGGCAAGTGTCTGTTCCCCTGCCGCACGGCGGGCCTCGTCGTCGGCCTGGTTGAGGACGGCGTAGAATTTCCGCGTGCCGACGCTTTTTCTCCCACCTGCTTCGCTTGCCAGCAGCTTTGCCAGCAGAGCGGGCGTCAGGGGCGTCTCGGGCGGCACGGCCAGCAGGGTGCAGGCCGCTTCGAGGCGGAAGCAGACGTCTCGCAGTGGTTTACCCACCGCCGACAGCCCAGCTGCCGCCAGCACGATGTCGCTTGACCGCAGGAGCACCGGCTCATGAGCGGCCGGGGCCTTGCAGGGATGATGCTTCGCGCCGTCAGCCTCGAGCAAAACAGTGTCGGCCTCGGCCATCCAGTCGGCCAGATGGGGCGGCATGGTCAGCTTCCCGCCTTCGGCAGGCACCCCCGCCACGGCGTAGGTGCCAGCCTGCCAGAGGGCGTCCCGCGCCGCCTCATCGGGGGCGTAGTTCGCGTCCGGACGCCGGATGTGGGTCGTGGTGGAGATGAGCACCCGCTGTCCCTGCGCCGAATAACGGCGGGCCAGCGCATAGAGCAATGTTGTCTTCCCTCCGCCGCCTACCAGAGAAATAACGTGTCCAGTTTCTCCGAGGAATGGCAGAGCCTCGAGGCCTGTCATCCGACCGCGCCCTCTTTTTCGGCCACTGCCATTGCGATTTTTTCGGGCGTGATGGGCAGCTCGTAGAAACGGGTGCCGATGGCGTTGCAGATGGCGTCCGAGATGGCGGGAAGCGGCGTGTTGATGACCACTTCGCCGATGGATTTCGCGCCAAACGGGCCGTTGGGCTCGTAGCTGTTCTCGAACTCGACCCGGACCCTGCCCACGTCCACACGGGTGGGGATCTTATACTGCATGAGCGAATTCTCCATGGGCCAGCCGCGCTGGTCGTAGGTGACGTTCTCGGTGAGGGTCATGCCGATGCCCTGCAAAATGCCGCCCTCGGCCTGCACCCGGGTGAGGTTCGGGTTGATGGGGGTGCCGCAGTCCACGCAGGCGTCAAATTCCAGCAGCTTTACTTCGCCGGTCTCGGTGTCCACCTCCACCTCGGCCGCGCCCACCATGTAGGGCGGAGGCGACAGGGGCGACATATGGGTCTCGGTGACTTCCAGCGGGATGTCGTGGCCGAACATGGAGGCCGTGGCAATATCACCCAGCGAGACAGATTTAGACGGGTCATCCGAGATAAATACCGTTTTACCGTCAAATTCCACATCATTTTCGCTGCAATCCAGCAGCTGAGCGCCCAGCTTGCAGATCTGGCTCCGCAGCTTCAGCGCGCACTTCTCGACGGCTTTGCCGGTGATGTAGGTGGTGCTGGACGCGTAGGAGCCGGAATCGTAGGGCGAGGTGTCAGTGTCCGCGCCGAAGACCGTGATATCGTCGAGGTCACATTCCATCACCTCGGCAGCAATTTGGGCCAGCGTGGTGTCGCAGCCGGTACCCATATCAGCGGCACCGATGAGCAGGGTGTAGAAGCCCTCGTCGTTGACCTTCAGGGTCGCGCTGCCCACGTCCATGCCCGAGATGCCGGAGCCCTGCATCGCCATGCCCATGCCGACGGCACGGATCTTCCCGTTGCCCATGTCGCGGCGGGGGTACTTTTCGTCCCAGTTTATCATCTCGTGGACCTTTGCAAGGCAGCGGTCGAGGGTGCAGCTGGTGTTCACCGCGCCGTAGTAGGCGGGCATGACGTCACCCTCGTGGACGATGTTCATTTCTCGGAGCTTGAAGGGGTCTATATGGAGCTTCGCGGCCAGCTCGTTGACGGCGGATTCCACCGCGAACAGGCCCTGGGTCGCGCCGTAGCCGCGGTATGCGCCCGCCGACATATGGTTGGTATAGACCACATCATAGGTAAAGCGGAAAGCCTCAGCGCTGCTATAGAGCGGGATGGATTTATGTCCCGAAAGTCCCACCGTCGTGGGGCCGTGCTCGCCATAAGCGCCGGTGTTGGAGAGGGTGTAGAGGTCGAGGCCCCGGATGCGGCCATCCTTGTTGGCGCCGAGGCGAAGATGGATCTCCATCTCATGGCGGGGCGTGGAGGCGGTCTGGCTCTCCTCCCGGGTGAAGATGAGCTTCGAGGGCTTTTTGGTCTTCCAGGTCACGAAGGCCGGGTAGACCTCGCAGACAGCCGTCTGCTTCGCGCCAAAGCCGCCGCCGATGCGGGGCTTCGTCACACGCACCATGGATTTCGGGATGTGGAGCGCGTTTGCAATGATGCGGCGGGCGTGGAAGACGATCTGTGTCGAGCTCAGGACGTTCAGCCGGCCATAGAGGTCGATGCTGCAATAGGTGCGGAAGGTCTCCATCATGGCCTGCTGGCAGGCTTTGGTATGGTAGATATGGTCGATGACCACATCGCAGTCGGCCAGCACGGCGTCGATGTCGCCGCTGCCGCACTCGTCGTGGGCGCAGAGGTTGCGCTTGTTATCGCCCCCCACAGGGCAGAGGCTCTCCCAGTTGTCTTCCGGATGGACGAGGATGGGGTTATCCTTGGCGGTGTGGTAGTCCAGCACAGGTTCCAGCACCTCATACTCGACCTTTATCATTTTCAGCGCCTTATCGACGCATTTATCGTCTTTGCCTGCCACGATGGCCACCACGTCGCCCACAAAGCGGACGTGGCGGTCGATGAGAAGGCGGTCATAGGGGCTGGCCTCGGGGTAAGTCTGGCCGGCCTGGGTGTAGCGGCGGGCATCCTGCGGCACGTCCTCCCAGGTAAAGACGGCCTCAATGCCCGGCACCTTCTTCGCCGCAGCAGTATCGATGCTCTTCACGATGGCGTTGGCGTGGGGAGAGCGCAGGAGCTTCACGATGAGGCAGTCGGCGGGGACGAGGTCGTCCATATAGACGGGCTGGCCCGTCACCAGCTGCATGGCATCCTTCTTGCGGAAGGGTTTGTTGACTGTGTTCATTCTGCCGCCTCCTTTTTCGCCTTTTTCCACGCGAGGAAGTTCTGGATGCCCCGCAGCTGACCCTCATAACCGGAGCAGCGGCAGAGATTGCCGGAAAGATACTCTTTTATTTCCTCGTCGGCAGGGTGCTCCTTTTCCCGGAAGAGGGCGAGGGCGTTCATGATGAAGCCCGGGTTGCAGAAGCCGCACTGCTCTGCGCCCTGATCCGCGATGAAAGCCCCGAACTCGGCGGCTTCGTCCTGCAGGCCCTCCAGCGTGGTCACTTTATGGCCATCCGCGCGGGCCGCGAGAACGGAGCAGGACAGCACCGGCTTGTCGTCGAGGAAGACCGTGCAGAGGCCGCAGTTGGAGGTCTCACAGCCCCGCTTGACGCTCAGACAGCCGTGGCTGCGCACGAAGTCGATGAGCAGGGTGTCGGGGGCCACGTCGGCGGTAAGCTTTTTATCGTTCAATGTAAGTGTTATCTGCATGGTGTCCTCCTCAGCCTTCCAGACGACCGACGGCGCGTTTCGTCAGCACGCCGGCCAGATGGCGGCGGTATTCGGCACCGCCGCGAAGATTGCTTTCGGTCTTGATGTCGGCCTTTACCTCGGCGGCAAAGCGGGCGGCAAATTCCTCGGCGGTCTCCCCCGCCTCAGGCGCGGCGGTGTAGAGCACGGCCTTGCCCGGACGCGCACCGATGGCGGCGCGGATGCTGCCGTCCGCCAATTTTGCGGCGGCACAGGTCAGCACCGGGAAGTCCGTCTGGCTGTTGCGCACCGACTGGTAGACAAAGCGGGCGTTTTCCTTCGGCACGAGGACACCCACGAGGATGTCCCGGTCGTAGGGGCGCCGGGCGTACTCAGCAAGCGGCACGACGCCCCCCTTATAAAGCTCTACGGAAGCGTTCAGCGCAAGGAACATGGTGAGCACATCGGAGAAACCGAAGCGGCTGTAAATGCTGCCGCCCACGGTGGCGAGGTTGCGCAGCTGGACGCCCACGATGTGGCGCACCGACTCCCGCACGGCACCGTCCGTATAGGCGGCGAGGCCGGGGTGCAGCTCGAGCTGGCGCAGCGTCACCATCGCTCCGATGGAAAAGCCATCGTCCGTCTCCTCGATGGTGTCGAGGCCGAGGCCCGACAGGTCGATGGCCGTGCCGACATTGATATTCTCCATCTTGAGCCATATCATGCCGCCGAGGACACGGTTGGGGCGCTTCTGGTTGAGCCGCCAAGCCTCCTCGAGGCTTTCAGCCCGCTTGTATTCCCGAATGGTCATCATATGCAGTATCCTCTCTTTTTCCTGTGACCTTTTTCTTTTATTTTATCACAAAATCCGCTATAATACTATCGTCAGAAAGCATCAATTCGGCAACGAACAACAGCGGAAATTTCGGGAGGTCTGTGGGATGGAGCACACGGAAAACACGGCGGTGGGCTGCGTCATCATGGCGTCGGGGCGGGCGGTGCGGTTCGGCTCCAATAAGCTGCTGGCCGACTTCGGCGGCGCGCCCCTCATCGCCCGGGCGCTGGACGCAGCAGAGACGCCCGCCCTCGCGCCCCGGGTGGTGGTGACCCGCTCACCGGAAGTGGCTGAACTCGCTTGTAAGGCGGGCGTGAAAGCCATCCTTCACAGCCTGCCGGGCCGGAACGACACGGTGCGGCTCGGCCTCGAAGCGCTGCTTTCGGAGCTGCCCGGCCTTGCGGGGTGCATCTTCCTGCCCGGGGACCAGCCGCTCTTGCGGAAAGAAAGCCTCGAGGCGATGGTGCGCGATCTCTCAGCGCTGGACGAAAAAGAACGGGCCATCCTCCGGCTGGGCTTTCGTGCCGGGGACGGCACGGAGCGGCTGGGAAGTCCCGTTCTGTTCGGAAGCAGTTATTTCGACGCCCTGTGCTCCCTGCCCGAGGGCAAGGGCGGCGGCGTGGTCATCCGCCGGCATCCGGAGTCTGTGCGGGCGGTATATGCGGCACGGCAGGAAGAGCTGGAGGATGCAGATACCGTAGAAGAGCTGGAGCGGCTGCGAGGACTTTTGTAAATGCTTTACCACAAAAAAGCCGCCCCGGCAGCAGCTGCAAGCTACACGCCGGGGCGGCGTATTACAATGACTGGAGTACCCTTGCTCAGACTTCCGTGTTGAAGTAGCGCTTCAGCAGGCCCTCGAAGCCGCGGCCATGACGGGCCTCATCCTTTGCCATCTCGTGGACGGTGTCGTGGATAGCGTCGAGGTTCAGAGCCTTAGCCTTCTTGGCCAGGTCCATCTTGCCGGAGCAGGCGCCGCACTCGGCCTCTGCACGCATCATCAGGTTCTTCTTGGTGCTGTCGGTGACGACCTCGCCCAGCAGCTCGGCGAAACGGGAAGCATGGTCTGCCTCCTCGTAGGCATAGCGCTTGTAAGCCTCGGCGATCTCGGGGTAGCCCTCACGCTCGGCCACACGGGCCATTGCCAGATACATGCCGACCTCGCTGCACTCGCCCTCGAAGTTGGCGCGCAGACCATCGACGATCTCCTGAGGAACGCCCTCAGCCTTGCCGATGCCCACAACATGCTCGGTGACGTAGGTGTTGCCGGTCTTCTCGACGAATGCGGAAGCGGGAGCCTTGCAGACGGGGCACTGCTCGGGGATGGTGCCTTCAGCGATGTAGCCACAGACGGTGCAAACGTACTTCTTCATAAGATTTATCCTCCATTTGGTTTGTTGTTTTTTTAGGGGTCTGCTCTGGTACAGCAGATCTTGTTCCTGACTCTATTATAGCCAATGATTCCTGGTTAGTCAAGGCTGATTTTAAGAATTATTCTCATTTATTTGAAGCCTTGCACATTGCCCAAAGAACATTTCAAAAAGCTGTCACTTCTGCCGAAGAAGGGGCTTCCCTGTCGAGGTCAGACCTGCAGATTGCCGCTGGAAGGAGCACCGGCACCATCGGCAGAGTCGAACTCGTAATCGTTGCCGGGGAGGACGGCGTTGAGCAGGATGCCCACGATAGCAGCGATGGCCAGACCGGACAGGTTGATGGACACACCGGCGACCGCGAAGGTCAGGCCGCCCACCGAGTTGAAGCCCAGAGCAGACACCAGAATGACAGCGGCGATGATGAGGTTGCGGCTGTTGGTGAAGTCCACCCGGTTCTCGACCACGTTGCGGACACCGATGGCGGAGATCATGCCGTAGAGCACGAAGCTGATACCGCCGATGATGCCGGTGGGGATGGTGTTGATGACGGCCTCAAACTTGGGGCTGAAGCTCAGGATGAGGGCCAGCACAGCGGCGATGCGGATGACGAGGGGGTCGTAAATTTTGCTCAGAGCGAGGACGCCGGTGTTCTCGCCGTAGGTGGTGTTGGCCGGGCCGCCCAGCAGACCGGCCAGAGTGGTGGCGAGGCCGTCGCCCATCAGGGTGCGGTTCAGGCCGGGGTCGTTGATGTAGTTGTGGCCGACGGTGGCGCTGATGGCGGCGATGTCACCGACGTGCTCCATCATGGTAGCCAGAGCGATGGGGATGATGGTGAACAGGGCGCTGATGAACTCGGGGCTGCCGTCGATGGCAAAGAGGCCCATGGCCTCCCTGTGGAGAGGGATGCCGAACCATGCGGCGGAGGCAATGCGCTCAAAGTCCACGGCACCGGTCACAAGGGCGACTGCGTAGGAGACGAGAACGCCGATCAGGATGGGCAGGATCTTGACCATGCCCTTGCCCCAGATGTTGCAGACGATGACCGTACCCAGAGCCACAAAGGCCAGCAGCCAGTTTGCCTGACAGTTGCTGATGGCCGAGGGGGCGAGGATGAGGCCGATGGCGATGATGATGGGGCCTGTGACCACCGGCGGGAAGAAGCGCATGATGCGCCGGATGCCGAAGGTGGAGATGAGCAGGCTGACGGCCAGATAGACCAGACCCGAGAAGGCCACGCCTGCGCAGGCGTAGGGCAGCATCCGGGTGTTGGCGATGGTCAGATTGCCGTCGGCGTCAGCCAGCATGGGGGCCACGATGGAGAAGCCGCCCAGATAGGCAAAGGACGAGCCGAGGAAGGCCGGGACCTTGCCCTTGGTGATAAAGTGGAACAGCAGCGTACCCAGACCTGCGCAGAGCAGGGTGGTCGAAACGCTCAGACCGGTGAGCAGGGGGACCAGCACGGTGGCACCGAACATGGCGAACATGTGCTGGACGCCCAGGATCAGCATCCGCCCGGCACCCAGCTGGCGGGCGTCGTAAATGCCCTTGGAGTAATCAATATTCTGACTCATTATTTCCTCCTTCTATCTGCGGCCCAAAAAAAGAGGCACTGCCGCGGGAAAGCGGCAATGCCTCAAAAATCGGGACCAAATCGGAAACGGAAAATACAGCCGATGCGTGCAAAGGACGATTTCTTTTTCAGCATCCCGCTCTCCCCTTTCCTTTCATTCTTCGGCATAGTATAGCATAAAAGAAGGACGCTGACAACCTTTTTCCTGTATTTCGCGGCGATTTTCTGTCGGCGGAGGCCGTACGGCCTTGAAATATGCCGCATTCCGCACTATAATATAACCTATTGCCGCAGTTGGTCACCGGGCCGGCGGCATCCGAAACGACAGCAGTTGTACCACTTATTATAGAAGGACACTTATGATATATCTGGATTATTCGGCCAACACTCCCGCAGACTCCCGGGTGCTGGAGCGTTTTTGTGAGGTAGAGCGCAGCTGCCCCGGCAACGCGAACTCCCGCCATCAGGCAGGCCGGGACGCAAAACTGGTCATTGACCACGCTACCCAGAGCATCGCGGGGCTGCTGAGCGCACAGCCCGCCGAGGTCATCTACACCTCGGGAGCCAGCGAGGCCAACAACTTTGCCCTCAAGGGGCTGGCAAAGCTCTCCCGCCATCTGGGCAGGCACATCATCTCCACCCCGCTGGAACACTCCTCCGTCAGCGGCACCCTGACCGCTCTGCAGGAGCAGGGCTATGAAATCGACCTCGTGGACATCAGGCGGGACGGCACCATCGACCTCGAGCACCTGAAAGAGCTTCTCCGCCCCGACACCATCGCTGTGGCGGTGACGCTGGTGGACAGTGAGCTGGGCGTCGTGCAGCCGGTGAAAGAAATTTCGGAAATTTTGCAGGCATGGCCCAACTGCCACCTGCACGTAGACGCCACCCAGGCCGTGGGCAAGATCCCCGTCTCCTTCGAGGGCGTGGACACCATGAGCCTGACGGCCCACAAGTTCTACGGCCTGAACGGCATCGGCCTGCTGCTCAAGCGGCGGCGGCTGGCGCTCGAGCCTCTCATCCACGGCGGCGAAAGCACCACCATCTACCGCAGCGGCACCCCTACAGTGGCTCTGGCGGCCTCTCTCGAGACGGCTCTGAGCTCTGCGGTAAATGAGCTGCCGGAGCGTTCTGCCCGGGTGAAAGAGGCAAACCTGTATCTCCGCACCGCTCTGAGCAAGTACCCAAAGGTCCGCATCAACAGCCCGGAGCGTGCCATCCCCCACATCCTGAACCTGAGCGTTGAGAACGTCAAAGGCACCGTGTTCCAGCGGGAGCTGGACGCGGAGGGCGTCTGTGTCTCGGTCAAGTCGGCCTGCTCGTCGGACGGCCTGCCCTCCCGGGCGGTGTTCGCCGTCAGCCGCGACCGGAAGAACGCCCTCTCCTCGTGGCGCATCAGTCTGAGCCACCTGACCACGCAGGAGGAGCTGGACGGCTTTCTCCGCGCCTTTGACGCCTGCTACACCCGGCTGACCCAGCTGTGAGAAAAAAGAAAGGACAGAGCCATGAAACGCGAAATGGAACCTTACCAGCTCATTGAGCGGAGCATCATCAAAAAATACCGCAAGGAGCTGTGGACCCCCTTCATCGTAGCGGTCAAGCGCTACGAGCTCATCAATGCCGGGGACAAGATCGCCGTCTGCATCTCGGGTGGCAAAGACTCGATGCTGATGGCAAAGCTGATGCAGGAGCTTCAGCGCCACAGCGATGTGCCGTTTGAGCTGGTCTTCCTCGTGATGGACCCCGGCTACAACGAGATAAACCGCCAGAAGATCGAGTCCAACGCCGAGCTGCTCCACATCCCTGTGACCATCTTCGAGAGCAACATCTTCTCTGTGGCCAACAACACCGACAAGAACCCCTGCTATCTCTGCGCCCGGATGCGCCGCGGCCACCTCTACAGCAAGGCCAAGGAGCTGGGCTGCAATAAAATCGCACTGGGCCACCACTTCAACGACGTCATCGAGACGACCGTTATGAGTATGTTCTACGGCTCCCAGCTGCAGGCCATGCCGCCCATGCTCCACAGCACCAGCTTCCCCGGCATGACCCTCATCCGCCCGATGTACTGCATCCGCGAGGAAGATATTCTGGCGTGGAAGCGCTACAATGAGCTGGAATTCATCCAGTGTGCCTGCCGCTTTACCGAAAACTGCACCATGTGCGACAACGGCGGCGGCGGCTCCAAGCGGCAGGAGACGAAAATCCTGCTCCGCCGCCTCAAGCGGGACAACCCCAACATCGAAAACAGCATCTTCCGCAGCATCCACGCAGTGGCGCTGGATACCATGCCCGGCTACAAGTCCGAGGGTGTGGAGCACAGCTTCCTCGAGCGGTTCCATGCGCAGGAAGAAGCATTCAACGAAGAGTAATAAAATACCCCCTTGGATGAGTCATATACCGGTTGGCGGTATCGCCTCCTTCCCGTTTTATCGCAAGTCAGGAAAATAACGCAGCCTTCTCCGCCAGCACCCGGCCGACCTGTTTCTTGCCCTTTTTGACTTGCATTTCAAAAAGCTTTCCCGGAAATTAGGGCAATCAGCGCCCACATCCCCCTCGAAGGGCATTTTCGCAGACAAACAAAAATCCCCGAAAAGCCAGGCGCGAAGCCGCTTTTCGGGGATTTTACTTTGGAGCTACTGATCCGATTCGAACGGACGACCTGCTCATTACGAGCTATAAAAGGGACTTTTAACGTGTTGTGTCGTGTTGCTTCATTGTCAAATAAATTGCGTGATGCAATCATTTTATTTGTCTGATGCTGTATCGTGCAATCTCGTTAATTACTTCGATTTTTCGAGGATGTTGCGGTTTTTATTGCGGTCAAGTTGCGGTTTTTAAGCATCCTGTTTATAGGATGAATATGAGTCATCAAGAGACGCAACGAAGCAGCATTAAATTCAAGCCTTTCTCTTTTCTGGCTGCTTCAAGGCTTCTCTTACGGTCTGACCGACCCGACGGATGCTATCCTCATTGGCATGAGCGTACATCCGCAGCGTGGTGCTGCTGTCAGAGTGTCCCAGCCGTGCGGCGACGCTTACCACGTCGGCACCGTTGGTGATGGCAAGGCTGGCGGACGTGTGGCGCAGCTTGTGCGGGTGGAAGTGCTCTATCCCATACCGTTTGCCAAATCGCTGGAAGTAACGAGTTGGAGTGTCTGGGTGCATAGGCTCCGGGCTGTCGTCCTGCGTAAACACCCAGCGCACCGTTACCGGCTGACTCCGCCGCAGCTCCTGCAAAAGCGCGGCCACGTCAGACGAGATGTCTACAACGCGGGTCTTGCCGTTTTTGGGCAGGGTCTCGTACACGCCCCGCTCGGAGGTGTACTGTAGATTCCTCTCGATGGTGATCGTGTTGGTATCAAAATCCACCGACTGCCATTGCAGCCCGCAGGCCTCGCCCCGGCGGCAGCCCGTATCGATAAGCAACAGGATAAACGCCCGCCACTTGAGCGGCTCGCCATCCAGACAGTGCAGAATATACCGCGTCTCCTCTGCAGTAAAAGCCTTGTGCTCTGTAGGAAGGGCCGCATCCTTCGACTTCCGGGGGCGCGGCACCTTGTCCATTGGATTCCGGTCTATCGTATCATCCAGCAAGGCAGCCTTAAACAGGTTATGTAGTACAGCATACACCTTTGTCACGCTGGCGAAGGCAAGCTCCTCTGACAGACTGGAAAGTAACGCCTTTATCATGGCCGGAGTTATTTCCGGCAGCAGCACATGGCCCAGAGCCGGAAAGACATGCTGTTCCAACAGCTGGGTATAACTGGCCCGGGTCTTTTCCGCCAGCGTGGCGGCTTTCTCTGGCAGATAGACGGCTTCAGCATATTGCCGGAAGGTTTTGATTTTGGCCGCCTCTACGGCTTCCGCAGCGGCCTTTTGCGCAGTCTCTTCACGGGTCAGCACTTCCCCATCCGCCAACTGCTGCTCCAATTCAGCGGCGAATTTCTGTAGCTCCCGCTGAATGGTGCGCTTGCTCCATGTCGGCTCTGGGTGGAAGGTGCGCCAGACACGCCGCCCTCGCCCATTGCTGGCCTGCACCTCGTAGATGCGGTTTCCGTTTTTGTCAAGTTTCTCCTGGAAACTCGCCATAAAAATACACCTCCATATGGGTACACTTTGACAAGCCTGCCCGGAGGTGGTACAATACAGGTGTTCATGTTGGATTGTACCCTCTGGGGCAAGCCACTCTATAAACGCTCTCGGTGTTACCAGCACCGGGGGCGCTTTTCATTGCTGCCCGCCCATGTTCCAGCATGGGTGGGCTTTTTTACTGTTTCGCCTTTTCAATAGCGCTGATAATTTTTCTCAAGATAAAAATTATCAGTGAAATCGGAACAAATATCATCAAAAAAACAATAACAACCGAAACAAACAAAATAGCGCCACTTGTCATATTCTCAGAAATACCAACATACATCGTCAGAATTGCGAATGCAGCTGCCGGAATAAACGCAAACCAATATGGACTAACTGCTTTATGGCTTGTTTTTTCTCCGGTTTGCAATTCCATATTGTAAGTTTTTTTATCTTTCATATCCATCCTCAAAAATCGTTCAATTCACTTGATGTTTTGCCTGTTCTTTGAGTTTCAGGGATTCACGATACTGTTCCGCCGGGGCGAGCTCTACGAACTCAACCGACTTATCATAGTTATCCTTAATCACCTGTTTGATTTCGTCCAAAGAGACGTTGAAGAACTCGCGGCGCTGGTTAACAAAATTCAATTTACGATCAGCAAAGGCGTTGTGAAGCGCAGCTTCCAGTTTGGGGGCATCGTTGGAGAAGATCATCGCATGTATATCGAAGTTAAACGGCACTGATGCATCACCCAGTTCATCCACACGATCCTGCGGGTCAAGGCGGCGTGTCATGCCAATTTTGTAGACATTTTCGCCAAAGGCACCAATGTTGGAAATGACATACACATAACCGGCACGCTGGTTTGCTTCGCGGTAATCAACATCCGCAAATTCCTTATCAATCTTATCAAGCTGCGCCATGAGCTCTGCCTTTTTCTCCTCAATGGCCGCGCGATCAACATCCGATGCCGCTTCAAGCTGTGCATTGATACGCTGCAATGCATTCTGGTAATGCTGCTGTTCTTTTTCCAGCTTTTTGCGTTCCTCCTCAATTTCCTTTGCCAGTTTGGCTTCCTCGCGCATTCTGGCACGTGCTTCCTTCTGCTCTTCCTTTTCCTGCTGCTTTTTCTGGGCATATTCAAAAGCAAGATGAAGTTCCTCGATTTTTAGACGGTAGTATTGCGGCTGGATGCTGACTTCCATAATGGTCCCCAGCTTGGAAATTGCTTCCCTAGAGGTAGTAATACGCTTTTCACTGGCTTCGATATTATTGTATTTGACGTGTTCAATTACATCATCGCATTCAGAATTGAATGCACGAAGGAGAAGTTTCTGCATATCAGAGACCATCTTCTTGCCTTTGGACGCATTTCCATTGACTGTCCAGTTCATATTGCCACTGACTGCCGTTTTATTTTTGATCATGTCCTTCTGCTTCGCGCGAATCTCCAAAAGGTGCGCCTTATACTCGTCCGCATTCATGAACGAATATTGTGGAGTGTACAGACCAAAGCTCTGCATCAAAACTTCTTCGTTCGTTTCAATGAGCTGGTCTTTTGCCTGTTGAAGTTCTTCCAAGGCATCTTTCAACTCGCTGTTGCGGCTTTCAAGGTTTTCTTGGACACGAGCGAGTTCTTCACGCGAAGCTTTGATTTCACGATTGATGTCGTCCAGTGTGCGGCTTTCGGATGGCATTGCGTCCCGCAGGCTCTGCATTTCCGCATTCAACCGCGCAATCTCTTCCTTTTCCTTTTTGCCAAATAAAGACATTTTACAATTCCTCCTCGTCATTTTATCGGAACACCTTCCGGCACTCCACAACCAGTCCTGCAATTCGCACCGGCGAGCGATTTTTTCACCCCACCCAATGCGTCCAGCCCACGGCCTTGCCCTCAATGTGCACCTCTTCCAGCTGGGAGCCGGTGTAGACCATGGGCGCATAAGCCGGGTTTGCGGGCATCAGGGTCAGCGTTCCGGGGTTGTAATATACCCGCTTGAGGGTGGCTTCGCCATCAATGCGCACCGCCGCGATCTCTCCGTTCTCTACCACCGGCTGTATACGGATATACACCACATCTTTATCGTGGATACCGGCATCCACCATGCTGTCACCGTGGCAGGTCAGGGAAAAGTCGCACCGGATGTTCTCCGGCACGTCCACCATCTTTTCAATGTTCTGCTCTGCTGTAATGGGGTCGCCGCAGGCTATGCTGCCGATCAGGGGGATCTTCTTCATCTTCGGCATCGGCTCAAAGCCCGGCGGGATGGGGGTGGGAGAGGTAGATTTGGAAGTGGGCTGCTCTTCCCAACCCATCAAGTAGGCGGGAGACACTTTCAGCCGTTTGGCGATGGCGTCAACTTTGTCTGTCGGTATATTGGTTACAATATTATTTTCATACTTATATACTGCCTGCTTCGATACGCCGATGTAATCGGCAAGCTCCTGCTGGGTTACATCTCGCTCTTGACGTACCTGTCGAATACGATCACCTACAGTCACCATGAGCACCTCCTTTAATGTCTATAGTATAGCAGATAAACCGGTAGTTTACAATATTTTTAATTCAATTATCAAGAATAACTTGACAGGTTACAAATATGATGCTATTATACTTGTGACCTCACAAGTTACAAGGAGGCAGTTTGGAGGTGAAAGTGTGGTAAACGTCAATTTACTCAAGTCGTACATGGTCAAGGCTGGCTACACCCAAAAAATGTTGGCTCAGGAACTCGGAATTTCGGAGCAAACCTTAACCCGCAAGCTCAAAAAACGTGTTTTTGGCACGGATGAGGCCTCAAAGATTGTGGAGCTTTTGAGCATCGACAATCCGCAGGCTGTATTTTCCGGCCATTAAGTAACTTAACAGGTTACATTTCCAAAGGAGGTGAAGAAGATGAAGAACAACATCCAGAAAGAAATCCAAGAGCGCCGCGAACACGCCGAGCGCTTAAAGAAAATCGCCCTCAAGCTGTTCGAGCAGCTCAAGAGCGAAAATGTCAGTTTTTCGGACGCAGAGCGAATCATTAGTCTGCTTTCTGCATCCGTAAAAACTGAGCGTGATGACCGGATTATTTAATCCATGCTGGAGGGACTATAAATCTTACTATCCTCAAGATTGATTAGTTGCTCCAGACAGTCGCTGTACCAAGAAGCCAGTACGCAGGCCGCCTGTGCAGGGTCATTCAAGTCAAGACCCTGCGGACGCTCACCGCGCTGCAACGCAATCTGCAATTTGTTGTTTGCATAAGCAAGTGCCAGATTGTGCCGAATTTTATTTCCATCACTCATGATTTCCACCTCCCTTCTGCCCTCTATTCTACCGCAGAAGGGAGCCAGCCACAAGGAGGCACAAAACCACATGAACGACTTACAGATCTTCTCCAACCCCGCGTTCGACCAGAGCATGGCCGACATCTTCACCACCGAGAAAAAGGAGTGACCGCTATGAGGAAGCATACTCCTCCCGTCCCTTCTACCCCATTCATGAATGTCCGTGATGTTGCCCGGGCTACCGGGCTTTCGGAATACTACCTGCGCAAAGAGCTCGATAAAGGCACCATTCCTCACATCAAGAGTGGCCGGTGCATCATGATCAACGTCCCCGCCCTGCTGGTGCAGCTGGGTGTGCCGCAGAAATAATAAGGAGGCATCCGCATGAAATCTTATACCCTCGCCTCTGAGCGAACTGCAGCACCCACTGGGTGCGCATATGTCGCGCCGCTGTTTTGGATGCATTGGTTTCGTTGGACTGACAGCCGAGCATCTGGCGACTACCAGCTGGGCGCACGGGTCAAGGACGAAAACCACACAGGCTTACAAATTTTTGCCGACGGTGAGTGGCATCCAGTCAAGGCGTTTACATCTGATTTATGCGAGCCGTGGAAAACCTGCGAAGCCGAAAACATTTTGGGAGAGGAGATCGCGGAATGAAACTTGAAAGCGAATACCTTTTGCACACCGCCGTCATGCTGACGCATTCTGCATCCGATGGCGTGAGTTCGGCTAATTCCGTCAACAAATACGGCGGGGCACCCGAGGCCATTGATAATGCCCGCAAAGAGCTTCAGGAGGCCAACGACAAAATCAGCCATGTCGAAGCGCTTCTTGGAATGATTGCTAGTTTGGAGGGAATGGTTTTATGAGAATCAAATCTGGCGTCTTTTACTGGCTGGCGGTGGCCAGCGGTGCCGTCGGGATGCTGTACGCACTTGGCTTTGCAGGCAGCATCGAAGCCATCGGGGTCATCTCCGGCACCGACTTCATCACCGCGATGGTGCTGCTGTTGCTGGCGCTGTTCTTTGCCCGGCTGGGCGACCATGCCGCAGAGCGCGAGGCTCAGCGCCGCAAGTACATCGACCGCCGCCACGCCCGCCCCGAAGAGCCGGAGTACCGACAGAACCGGAGGGACGCATGAACGCAAAAAAGCCCGTCGGTGCTGGAACACCGGCGAGCCTGCAAAGGGATGATGGTTTGAACGCCCATCACCCCGAAGAATAACACACTTTGGAGGTTTTAGCAAGAGATGAAAGGTATTCTTATCGAGCCGGGCAAAGACCCGGTCGTGACTACCCTGCCGGACACGCTGCAGGGCATGGAAGCGCTTTTGCAGTGTCCCTGCGAGCAGAAAGTTCTGCCCCGCACCCCGGCGGTGCTGGTGTACGCCATCTACGGCAAGAGCCTGAACCGTACTTATCGCGGCCAACCAATCTATGGCACTATCCTCTGCTACGGCTGGCGAAATAACCGCTTCCAGCCCCTGAACAAAGACCTGCAGGCCGAGATGCTGGACCGCCTGAAGGACACGGAGGTGAGAGTGTGACTGCCTATATCTGCAAATGCGGACGGCGAGTAAAGAAATCCACCGATGCCAGTACCACTGGCAACCGCCTATCCGGCTATGCACCCGGCCATGAGTGCTGGGGATGCCCCTACGCCATGCCATACGGAAACTATCAATGGGATGAAAGTGCTAGAACTGTCAGCCGGGAGACTCAGGGCTACGAATGCCGGATGAGTAAGACCCTCACCTATGCGTCAGAGTTCGCTGGCTCTATCAAGGATAAATGCACTTGTCGAGTGCATAGTCTGGACTTCGACTTTCTGTCTCAGGTCTCCTCCTGGATCAAAGACACTTATCCAGACAGAGAGATTTTTGGCTCGTTTTCCAAAGATATTCGTGCATCGGACTATGGATCTGATGGCCGTTACTGCCTGACTATCACCTGCACCCAGAATCTGAAAGGCGTTGCCGCAAAAAGAGAGCTGCTTGATCAGTTCTTTACTCCGAATGGTAGCCGCAAGGACATGACACCGCAGCAGGAAATGGAAAAGATTCTTGCTGACATCAAAAAAGCAAAGGAGATTTTCTCATGTACACCTGCCCAGAATGCGGATGCTGCTGCGACCATGACAAGCCCTGCTGCCAGCAGTTCGGCGGCGGCAACACCGACCACCTCGGCGGGCGAGGCGGCTGCAAAAGGCTTGACCCCCGCGCTGTCCCCGCAGAGCAGCGCATCGGCCCCTGTTGTTCCTGCGGAGACTTCTTTTGCATCCGCAGCTGTCCCTACCTTTGACTTCTCGGCTCTGGGTGATTTGTCCCAACAGGCCACCGAAGCCGACCAGCAGTTTGATTTGCATTACGACGCGGCGCAGGACGAATACCTGATCTCCTGCATCTACCTCGCCCGCATCCACGCTCTGACTGCCAAGGCGGGCCGGTATGGCGGCGGTACATGGACAAAGTGGTATGAGAGCAAGGGTATGAGCAAGTCGGGTGCATGGAATATGGTGCAGACCGGAGAATCTTTTAATGGTTCAACGATTGACCAATTAAAACAGCTGCCCGAGCTGACCCGCAAAGATTTGAACCTCATCGCCCGCAGCGGGTGCGCTGGGCAGCTGGTCGAAGCCGCCGGAGACAGCCAGCGGGTGCAGGAGCTTTTGGCGCAGATCAAAGCCGAGAAGGAGCGAGCCAATGCCGCCGAGAGCCATCTGGAAGCCGCAAATGCCGACATTGATGGGTTACAAGAGCAGTGCGCTCAGATGTCGCAGCGGGCAAACGACGCAGAAGAGGCCCTGAAGCACCAGCCCATCGTGGGCGTCATCGACGAAGAAGAAGTTGACCGTCGCGCTGCAGAAAAGGCACGGGGCCTTGCAGATGCCCGGAACGCAGAGCTTGCCAAGGACAACGCAGACCTGAAAAAGCAGGTAGCGGCCCTCCACTCCAAAATCAGCGACGCTGCACAGGCAGATTTCGAAAACGCCAATAGCATCGCCTTCTCCTGCCGCCGTGCATGGGACACCGGAAAGGGCAGTTACTCCCGCCTGGTCGGCGAGGACTTGGAAACGACCTTTGCCAGCTTATGTGAAACCTTGAACAGCATCCGTGAGGAAGCGGCCCGGCTCTGCCGTCAGCCGCCGGAATATGACGGAGGTGAGGAAGATGAGTAATCCGCTTGCCCGCAGAGCCCGCATCAAAGACCTTTCCAACAAGGCCGAGGGCATTTTTCAGTACGTTGGGAACGACAATGTGCTGTTCCGACTCATCAGCATCGGCAACAAGCTCACCAGCGACGTCAACTATGCTGTGGCTCTGTTCACCGGCTTCGCCCGCAGCCATCAGCTGGGCAGTCAGGAGACCCGCCGCACAATCGACTCGATTTATCGCCGGGTCGGGGAGCTCATGTGCCTCATCGACATCGTTCATGCCGCCGCTGGCGAAGAAATCATGCCCGAGCCGTATGAATCCATAGATTTTTGTTACATGACCGAGTATCGCACCATGCTACGGGAGGCCGTCATTCGTGGGATGCCGGACAACTACAAAGGCCCGGCGCAGAACCCCTACACTGTCAGCCTTGTGCAGCCGGGCGTTGGCCACGGTAATGGTTACACACTGGACGAGTACGATGACGATTTCTTCGCCCGATTTACTCGCAGAGAAGAGCCGCGTGACCGGAAGCTCGTCTTCCGCTGCACTAAATCCGAGCTTGACGCCATCAAGCGTTACGCCAATATCATCGATATTAAATTTACCGAGGAGGAAATTCATCATGCCTGAGAAAAACCAGACCCCTATCGAGATGCTCGACCAGAATGCAGCTGTCGTCCAGAGTGCAGAGGTGCCTGCGCCTGCAGCACCTATCCAGCTGCAGCAGCGCCAGAGCTACGCCGAGAAGGTGCAGGGATTGACCGTTGACGAGCGCAACTGGATGCTTGCAAAGTCTAAAGCCGCCGCTATGGCGCAGCTTCCCGCAGGCTTCTTGCCCCAGACCTACACCGGCAATCCCGGCGCGTGCGCTATCGCCTGCGAGATGGCCCTGCGCATGGGCGTTTCTCATCTCTTCGTCATGCAGAACCTTTACGTCGTCCATGGTATGCCCACATGGAGCGGCAAGAGCTGCAAATTCTCTGGCACCTGATTGACCATCCATTACACTATATGGAGTTGCAGCGGCTGATTCCAAACGCCACGCCGAAGATGCTTTCACAGCAGCTTCACGATCTGGAAAACAACGGCATGATTCATCGTGAAGTGATTCCAGAAAAGCCGCCCAAGACGGTATATTCCCTTACTTCATTTGGACAGAGCATCGTTCCCATTCTGGATGCAATGTGCCAGTGGGGAAACAGCTATCTGGACGGCCCGGATGTGTAGCCACCATGCTGTCAAAGCCGCAAATAAAATGCTGGGCATAGCTGACGAAAAGCGGCTATGCCCAGCTTATATTTTCTGCTCTAAATTTGTGACTGCCGGACGTAATTGCACAACGCGGCAAAATCAACATGGGGATTCTTACTTAAAATCTGTTGCAGACTATTCTCGGTCTTTTGATGCAGCTTCGGCTTTTTCAGATCGTCCAAGCGGAAGAAGATATTGAGCCGCCTGCCGACAGCAAATAAAAGCCTTTCGTCCGGTGGCAGGGTCAGAAAGCGGTCAATCGTAGAGAGCATTTCCTGTTTCTCTGTTCGCAGATTTCCCCTGACCTCCAGAAGCAGATTGACAATGTGCTCATTCACATAGTAACTGTCCATCACATGTAGCTGCTGCAAGAATAGCTTTTGCTCTACAACGATTTCTTCCTCCGATTGCAGAGTAAACGAGCCATCCCTGACAAACTCGCCCAGCTTGGACTCCGGCTTAATACCCGTGGCATGGACACGGATAAAATCTGGCTGGATGATATTCAACGCCTTTGCTGTTTGAACAGCATTTTCTTCAGACAACTCCTTGCCGCCGATTCCCAGCAATATGAACTCCGACAAGATCATGTCCGCTTCTTTTGCCATGCAGCCGCTTCGGACAACAGTATCCGCGTCAAAACCTTTGTTGATAAGTTTCAGTATCTGATCCGAGCCGGTTTCCATTCCGCTGTAAAGATGGTTTAGGCCCGCTTGCCGGAGCGCCTTTAGCTCTGCCGGACTTTTCCGAGTGATACTGTCGGCGCGGGCATAAGAAGTGATGTACTGCATATCAGGAAAGCTCTGATTGATCGCTTCCAAGATACGGAGCAGATAATCTGTTTTCAGCACCAGAGCATCCCCATCCTGCAAGAAACAGGAAGTAATCTTTTTTCCCCGGTTGAGCTGGGCCTGCCGCTTAATATCTTCGATGGTTTCATCAATGGGCCGCATGGAGAAGCGCATGGATTTATAAAGCCCGCAGAAATAGCACTTGTTCCAATGGCATCCCCTTGTGACCCGAATCAGCAGGCTGTTACTTTCAGAGGGTGGGCGAATAGGCCCGATTTCTATATCTTTCATGGTGGTTATCCTTTCAGTGTATTCATGTTAAGGGTAGCATTTCACAGCGGGCTTAACAAGAACGCACTTTTAGGGTAGACACTTCCCGTATGGGTAGCGCCCAAACAAAACTGGCAAGCAGGGCATTCGTCTATACAAATGCTATTTTGCTTTGCAAAAATGCTTGTTGGGCTATGCCCAAACCCCATTTGTTCTGCATCGTGCCGATGCAGGCTGCGCGTTTGTTCCAAACACTTTTATAACAAAAAAGATAGCCTAGGACTCTCCCATGAGGGAAGAATCCTAGGCTATCGTCGTTTATCGGGATTTCGTTTTTTCAGTGCCGTCCTTTTCTTCTGCAAAGAACAGTTCTACGTTTCTCCGCGCACGAAGAAGTTCCTGCATTTCTTCTTTCGCTTTGCGGTAGTCCGGGTAGAGTGCTTTCTTTTCTGTCAGCAGTTTGGAATATTCCGCGTCCAACTCCTTGACCTTGGGAAGCGTTTTCAAATTGGATTCATCAAATGCTGCTTTCGCTGCCTTGTGCAGCGTGATCTCTGTGTGATGCGCCTCCAGAAATCGCTTGCTATATCCTGTCTTTCGGTAGGCATCATAAATCGGTCGCGTTTTGGCGTAGTTGATGATGTGCGCTTTCAGCACTGCAATTTCTGCCAACCGATTTTCAGAGGCTTTAATGGAATCACCCAGTTCATGATAACGGGAAGTGGCAGCGTCCACACGCTCCTGCATTTCTTCGATGCTGACAATTTTATTTTCCTGCAAAAAAATCAGGGTCTTGGACATCTCTTTCAAATTGTAGCGTTTCGCCCACCGTGCATAGCCTTCGCTTTTGCCCTCGGAGAGCTTTGCCTGAATGTCCACCAGCATCTGAAACTTTTGTTCCGGTACGATGCGGTTCTGCTTTTGCCGGGGATGGTGTTCGACTTCTCCAGAGATAACCACTTTCAGTTCTTCTTCACTGTATCCTGCACCCAAAGTGCGGAACCGGATGAATCGTTTCTGCCGTGTGCCTTTGACGGAGGTGTATTTCCCTCGCTTGACCTCGTATCCCTGCTGCTCCAGCTTTTGCAGAAAATCTTCGTAGTCTTTGGGTTTTTCCGCCAGAATGTTGTCGATCACGCCGCATAGACAGTCACGATTGCTTTCTTTGGGCGAATAAAGTGTGCGCTTCTGCCGCTCCCGATAGGGTTTTATCTCAATGACGGAAAGCTGATGCATTCCGTCTGCTCTACGAAAAGCTGCTGAAAGATTTTAGCGAATTTCAAGGCACCAACGTGTTCCGTTTAGACGAAATGTTGCAGCTTGCATCCGAACAAGGTACTGATATCATCAAAAATCTGGAAGAAACGTTTCGTGATCTTGCAGAGACGACCCGTTACGGACTTTATGCAGAACTTCTGAAGTATAAGCCAGATTACTCAGACTATGACCACGGCCTTGTCTCCGCCAGTTTTTTGCTCAGTGCCAGCATGGGGCAGTATTATATCTTTGAAAAGTCTTCTCAACTACGGCGTCAATGCCAACATATCTTCGATCCGGAGAAGCAGTTCATTTCTCTTTCTGAGGCCATTTTTGCAATTGCACTGCACAACATCTATTGCAAAAAATGTGCTGATTTTGGTTTGGACTACACGATTGACCTAGAAAAAAATCCATTTGCCTATTTTAGCGCATTGAGTGATGTGTTACAGCGCTGGGGTCGCAACAAGCAATTGGATTATTCTGTGGTAAAACTTCCAGAGGATCATTTTTTGGAGGATGAATATAGCATCCATTTCCGGGATCATAAAATTATCGCATATTATCATGCTTCTGATTATCAGAAAATCCTTAATCAGTATGAGAACTACGCAAAATACATGAATGGTATTCGCCGTATACTGCAGATCGAACTGTTAGAGTAATTCACAGCATTAGTCCAATTTCCGCCCTAATGGGTATTCCGAATTCAAAGAATCGCGGAACATTCGAAGGTTTAAGGATACTTAGAACAAAATAGCACTTTATGCTCCGGACAAGATCAGAAAAAGATTTTAATAAAGCGAAACAAAAATAGACCTCCAAATGCGTGCACATTGATTTTCTCTTTCATAAGGCTACAGTTTAATGGTGTAGACAGTAAAGTTCTTCCGGTTTCTAAAAAGAACTTGATGGCGCAAGACTTTTTGATGCTTCGTGACTTGGATAAATCACTTTGCATCAAATTGTGCTTTTCGTTATATCGCATTTTATTGCAAATCGGGATGCGATACATCTGAACCCCATGTGAGCTATATCTCAAAGGCCTGTAGCTCACTTGTCCGCCAACCATATTACGCCCCAAACAGCTTCATCCTGAAAATCAGCGGCTTGGTGGTCGTACTTACAGTCAGGAAAGTCCATTGGGCTGGCAGGACATTTTATATGGACGAATATACGTTGATTTTTCTTTTCTCGCAGTGCATGAGGTGTGCACAAAAGCGAGACTGTTGGGAGAGCGTTCGGTTCGCATCCGAGAGGTCAAGGGTTCGAATCCCTCTAGGTCCACTTTTAGCAGCAGCGTAATTTTAACGCTGCTGCTTTTCTTTTGCGTACACATGAGTCACACGCCAGCTTTGGGACCCAGAGGGATCCGAACAGCACGGCCCTGCTGCAGGCAGGGCAAGCTGCCAGCCCGGTTCCCAGAACTATAAGCAGGAGAAGCGAAGCCGTCCTTATTTTCTGTTTCATTGCAGGGTCTCCTGTTCTTTATCCAGTTATCTAAAAATTGCATCTGCTCCTTTGTATGAAACCAATGCTCTCCGCCCGGCATAACGGTCAGCTCTGCGTTGTTCTTTTCCGCAAAGGCTTTTATGGTTTCCATGGAGGTCAGAGCATCCTTTTCCCCATACAAGATGCGGGTAGGGATTTTCCATGAAATCGGATGCTCTCGGACATAGCAGAGATATTTCCACGACAGCGTTTCGCCAAATGTTGTGGGAATTTCCAGTTTCTCTGCAAGTTCTGCTTCGGAGACGTCAGCCCATTGCATCATGTTGCAAATCAGTTGCTCCATATCGACTACTGGAGAAATAAAATAAGCGGTATCCACCAATTTATCATTCAACGAGAACAAAGATAAAAACGCACCAATGCTATTTGCCACCAGTGTGAGCTTCCCGCAGCGTTTCCGCACTGCCGTAAAAAATCCGGAAAATTCCTCCGTGGCTTCCCATGGAGATTGTGCGTGGTAGTCGAAACCAATTACTTCACAATTAGGGAATAGGGCTTTATAATGCTCGGCCTCTTGTGCCGAACCACCCTTTCCGTGAACATATACAACAATTTCTTCCATATAAAATCCTCCAAAAAACGCAGCGCACCCCCATTCTATGGGCTGCACTGCGTCTGCGCGTCTGGCGTCTTGCCTGATTCAATTATTCTGCCGCCAATTTCAAAAATTTCTTGTCCGACTGGATGCTCTGGGTCACAAATTTCCCATCCCGGAACAACGCATAGGTTGTGACAGGTGCAGGCACATTCTGGGCCGTCTCTTTCTCGGTGATGTGAACGGCTTTGAACGGGATCCCATGTTCCTTTGCAGCCTCCTGCACCTTTGGCACCCAATAATAGGTGTAGGGGCACTGGTCGGTATAGTAGAGGACAAAGCCGCTTTCCTCTACCTTGGGATGCTTGGCACAGTCTTTGAATTTTGGCGGCCGGGCATTCTCTGCAAGGGGCAGATACATGAGGTTGATGCCGCAATCGGAGATGTCTGAGACCTTGAAGCCCTTATGGGTCAAAAACTTGGAGTCGGCGAGATAATCCCGTTTGCGCCCCTCGGCACACAGGATGCAAACGCCGTTTTTGCCCTGCGCCTTGGCATCCCGAAGGCATTCTTCCAGCAGCTCGCTGGAATAGCCGTGACCTTTCAGGGAACCGGAGACCCACAGACAGTTGATATAAAGCCAGCCTGCTGCATCAATGGGTACCCATGCGTTTTCTGCCGGGATGTACTCGATAAAGCATTTGCCGCGCTCTGCACTGCGGTAAAAAACAAGTCCCTCCTCAAAGCGCTGCTTGAGCCATTCTTTTTTGGCAAGGCTCTGTTTGCCGGACATGGCACAACAGATGTGTTCCCTGTCGATGTTTTCTTTGGTAACTCTGATATAGTCCATCGAAGCACTCTCCCCTATCTTTGTACTTTTTCATGCCTTCTCCGGCACAGTTTCTTTCAGTTTTCCATCTGTGCCGCAGAGCACTTCTCCGACACAGCGACCTTTTCGTTTTTGGCTGCGGCTTACCGCATCCGTCCATCGCCGCCTTTGCGTACCCAGACGGCCACCGGCTCGTAGTCTTCCAGCAGGCCCTTCTTCCATGCGTCGGCCACGATATTGCCGAGGAAACCACAGCCCACGATGCCAAATTTCGTTTTCATGTTTCCGTTTCTCCTTTTTCCCGCCGGGCTGGCCGATTTTTCTTTTCCAGTATACCATACCTTGTGCAGAAAAGCAAAACCCGGCGTTTTTCATGGTTTTTTTGTCATTCACGCACGAAAAGTAGCATTTCATGCAGTTTTGCTTGCTTGACTCCCCCCAGAAATGCTATAATTGTATCAATCGAACGTCCATATTTTTTCAACATCCAAAGGAGGTTTTTGTATGCTCTCTTATCGTAAGCTTGCGATGCGTGTTCTGGGTCGCCCCCTCCATACGGGGGGGGTATCGATTCACCCCGTCCAGCCTCTCAGCGGGCAGCGGCGTTTATCCTGACTGCCGCAATGCTCACCACCCTTGCCGCCCCGGCCTTTGCAGGGACATGGTACATCGAGGATGGTGACATCACCGTGAAGGCAGGCGAGACCGAAGGGACAAACAAAGTCTCACAGGGGGCGAATCAGGAGGTGGAAGACACCGACACCATCATCAAAAATCGTGAGGACACCGCTTCTTCCAACACCGTGACCATCGAGACCAACGATAAGAACGATAAGGTCGAGGTCACACTCAAGGATGTGAACATCGACACCAGCAGCCGGAAGAAAGCCGCCGTAAGCGTGACCGGCGAGGGCGACACCAATATCAAGCTTGATGGCGACAACGCGCTGAAGAGCGACATCTACCGCAGCGGCATCTACGGCAGCGGCAGCGGCAGCCTCACCATCTCCGGCGGCGAAAATGACAGCCTGACGGCCCAAGGCGGCAGCGGCGCAAACGGCATCTCCAGCAGCGGCAACCTCACCATCTCCGGCGGTACGGTCACTGCCAACGGCGACGACGGCGGCCGCGGCATCTACAGCCGCGGCGGCGTCACCATCTCCGGCGGTAGTACGGTCACTGCCAACGGCCGAAGCGGCACCATCTCCGGCGGCGACGGCATCTGCAGCGACAGCGGCGGCGTCACCATCTCCGGCGGTACGGTCAAAGCCACTGGCGGCAACGGCGATTACAGCGGCGGCGACGGCATCTCCAGTTCCGACCGTGTCGCCATCTCCGGCGGTACGGTTACTGCCAACGGCGGCGACAGCAGCTCCAGAAAGGGCGCCAGCGGCATCTCCAGCAGCGGCGTCACCGTCTCCGGCGGTACGGTCAACGCCAATGGCGGCAACGGCGATTACAACGGCGGCAGCGGCATCTCCAGCTTCGACCGTGTCGCCGTCTCCGGCGGTACGGTCACGGCCAATGGCGGAAGCGGCAACTTCTCCGGCGGAGATGCCGTAGCGCCACAGCGTCGGCATCGATCTGGCGGGCAGCCTCGAGCTGACCGCCAAGGCTGGCAAGGGAACCCAGAGCAACGGCAAGGCCCTCTCGCAGAACGGCAGTGAGCTTGAGCTCGACACCATCAAGGATAAGCTGGGCCCGGGCGCAAAAGTCACCGCCACCGATGCCGACGGCAAGGTCATCGATCAGGTCCCCACCCCCCGCCCTGTGGAGCCGGAAGGACCTGTTATCCCCGAGGAGTCTTCTTCCTCTTCCGGCGGCGGCTCTGCCGCCCCGTCCGCACCCGCCTTTTCCCTCCCCGGCCTGACTGTCACCGACAAGAGCGGCGCGGTCATCGACTCCATCAGCACCCAGAGCGGCAATACCCTCACCGTCTGCGTCGGACGGCTCACAGCCTCCTTCCGCATCTCGCTGGCCGCGCTGCGTCAGCTGCGGGCTGAGGGCATCGAGACCATCACCTTCCAGACCATCCTCTGCTCCACCACCCTCTCGGTGGACGAGCTGCTGGCCATGGGCGGCGAGGATGCCGAAGTCGTTCTCACCCACCACATCCGTTCTTCCACGCTCACGGTGGGCGGCAAGGCCGTGTAAGGCTCCCTTGTTCCCCGATGATTTTTGTGGTACACTAATCGCAGAAATCTATAAAAATCGAGGGAAAGTAACTTATGGCTGGCGACCTTCATACTCATTCCACCTGTTCTGACGGCTCTGTTCCCATCCACCGCCTGCCCCTGATGGCAGCGCGGCTGGGGCTGAGCGCTCTGGCCCTTTCTGACCACGATACCACACTCAGCGCCCAGTACGCCTACGACCACCCGGTGCAGGACGGCGTGCGGCTCATCCCCGCCGCCGAGCTCACCGGCTACGACTTCGAGCGCAGCCACCGCGTCCACCTGCTGACCTTCTGGCCCGACCTCGACTGCCCTGCCCTGCGCCAGCACTGCGACATCATGCGCCAGCGCCGCAACGAGTGCGCTCTGCAGAGCTGCCGGGAGATCGAGGCGCTGTACCCCCAGTTCCGCACCGAGCAGGCGCTGGAATATGCGCAGGACAGCGGCGTCCTCTTCAAGAGCGGCATCATGCAGGCGCTGCAGCAGCTGGGCCTGTGCGACGGCATCTACACCGGGCTTTATCACGAGTTGTTCGGCTGGGAGCCGCGGGGCAAGTGCCTCCACTCCCCCACTTACCCTCCGGTGCGGGAGGTGCTGGCCACGGCAAAGGCCGCTGGGGCCGTGGTGGTGTTCGCCCACCCGACGGTGTACAAGAGTATGCCCCTGCTGCGGGAACTGGTGGCCGAAGGGGCCATCGACGGCATCGAGGTGCATCACCCCCGCAACAGCCCCGAGGACAGGGCCGAGTGCGCTGAGCTCTGCAAGAAGCATGACCTCATCGTCACCGGCGGCAGCGACTTCCACGGTGCGAACCACGGCAAGCCCCACCCGGTGGGTGCCTGCGTCACCGAGGACGACCAGATCGCGCGCATCGAGGCACTGGCCCGCAAGCGCCGGGGCGGCGCTCTGTGACCGGGCCACATTGACTTCCTCGTCTGACAAGGATATAATAAAGATACTGCGCGAGTCCGCTCGCCTGTCAGTCGGATATAAAGAGAGGAAGTTTGAATATGAGCAAGTCTTTCAGCTACCCCAACAAGGGTACCTGCTCCAAGGAGACCCACATCGTGCTGAACGATGACCACACCATCGAGTCCATTGAGGTCATCGGCGGCTGCAACGGCAACCTGAAGGGCATCAGCCGCCTGCTCAAGGGCATGAAGGCTGAGGACGCCATCGCCCGCATGGAAGGCACCACCTGCGGCCCCCGCCCCACCAGCTGCCCTGACCAGATTGCCCAGAACCTCAAGCGCGCTCTGGCTGAGCTGTAATTCACAGTCCGTTCAAAAGACCACCCTCCTGCCCTTATTTCCTGCGGGCAGAACGGTGGTCTTTTTTGTTTATCGCAATTTTCAAAAATAGTGCCTATCGAAACGGCATCTTTGCGATAGGCAATTCAACGCTGTTGCTGCTGCATTAAAAAGTTGAATTGCTGTAAAGTAAAATTTGATTTTCTACGCTGCCGACAGAGGAGTTTCTGCTCCCGACCAAAATCGAGCCAAAAAGCGGTTGACAAAACCCGTGTCCTTTGCTACAATAAATGAGTAAACGCAGGGTTAGCTCATCCGGTAGAGCGACTGCTTCCCAAGCAGTAGGCGGCGGGTTCGAGTCCCGTATCCTGCTCCACAAAAAGAGCGCTGATTCGTCAAGAATTGGCGCTTTTATCATTTCAGCAAGTCTAAAACTGAGAGGGACGTCATGATTTTTGTACCCCTTCTGCACTATTTCAAGTGCAAGAATCAATACAGCGGCAGCGAGGACGGGATGCGCTATCTGCTCTCGCCCGGCAAGCGCAGTGTGCCTGACCCGGACGGCGGCGAGGGCGCACAGAAAGAGGAAGCCATCCTCACGGTGGACATCTGGCCCGACCCCTGGGCGCTGGACCGCACAGACCCCGCCCTGCGCCGACAGATGGTCTTTCCGCTGACGGACGAGGGCCGGGCCGCAGCGGCAGAGTATCTGTCCTCTGCCTACAGCGCTGATCTGGCGCTCTGGAAGCAGCGGCCCTCCATCCTGGACTGTGAGCCCTGGTCACCGCCGCCGAAGGACGAGGACGCAGAAAGCGGGGAAAGCAAATGATATACCGTCTCAAAGAGCTCAGGGGCGACACCATCCCGGTGCCGCAGCTCATCTTTTCCAAGCTGGGCATCGCCGAGGAATACAACGTCCGGGTAGCGCTGTATGTGCTGGCCACCGGCGTCACCGACCCCGAAAAAATTTGTGCCGACCTCAAACTGCGCAGCCGCATCTCTGCCGAAAGCGCCCTCTCCTTCTGGGCCGGTGCGGGGCTTCTCGAGCGCTATGACGAGAACGCCGCGCCGGGAGCAGAGCCCTCTGCCCCTGCCCCCATGACCTGGGCGGAGATCGCCGCCGCAAGCCGCACCGACCCCATGATCTCGAGCCTCATCGACTGCGCTCAGACCGGCTTTGCCCGCCCGCTGACCCACAGCGAGATGGAAAAGCTGGTCAACCTCTACGTACAGGAGGGCTTTGCCCCCGAGACCGTCATGCTCTGCGTGGCCTATGTGGCCAGCCGGGGCAAGCGGACCATGGCCGCTGTCCTCCACGAGCTGAAGGTCTGGCGGGCCGAGGGCGTGGAGACCGGCGAACAGGCCGACGCCCACCTCAAGCTGCTGGCCCTCCGCCAGACCCGGGAGCAGTATGTTGCCTCCCTGCTGGGCATCCCGGACAGCGAGCTCACCCTCGGCGGGCGGAAAGCCATCGCCCGGTGGTATGAGGTCTACGGCTACGATGACGCCATGGTGCAGGAGGCCGCTGTGCAGGCCGGGTCGAAGCGCGACCTGTGGTACTGGAACAGCATCCTCAAGACCTGGAACGCCAAGGGGCTGCGCAATATCCACGATGTGCGCACTCCGGTGGCCGCTGCCGGAGCCAGCCGGAACATCCGGGTGGACCGCGAGACCCCCAGCGGCAACGACTTCCTCAAGAACGCTGCCCGCCGCCGCACCCTCAAGAAAAAGTCCGAGTGACCCCCGGCATAAGGAGACACTATGCGTACCAAAAACGAACTGTATCAGGAAGCCCTGCGCACCGTCGCCCGCCGTCGTCAGACCGCACGGGCCAAGGCGGAGGACGCCCGCGCTGAGGCCGAGGCCGCTGTCCCCGGGCTGCGCCACGCCGAAGAAGAGGTGCGGGTGCGGGGCATCCGCTGCGCACTGGCCGGTGCGGCGGGCAGGGACCGCACCGATGCCGCTGCGGCCCTCACCGATGCCCGCAAAAAGCTGGCCGACCTGCTGGCCTCCAGCGGCCGTCCCGCCGACGCACTGGAGCCGCACTTCGCCTGCAGGCTCTGCGAAGACACCGGCATTGTGGACGGACGCACCTGCAGCTGCGTCCACAAGGTGATGCAGCAGCTCCGCCGGTCGGAGATCGAGGCTCTGTCCAGCCTCTCCATTTCCAGCTTCGATACCATGGAGCTGCGCTACTACCCCGCCCGGATGGACGCCTCCCTCGGCGAGCCGGTGCGGAGTTATATGTCCACCCTTCTGGACGACCTGCGCGGCTACGCCGACGAATTCGATACCACCAGCGAGAGCCTGATGCTCCTCGGCAACGCCGGTCTGGGCAAGACCCATGCCGCTCTGGCCATTGCCGGAGAGGTGCTGGAAAAGGGCTTCGACGTCATCTATGTGTCCAGCCCCGACTTTTTCTCGAAGCTCGAGGCCCTGCACTTCGGCTCCGACCCCGCCGGGGAGGAAGAGATGCTCCTGCGCACCGCCGCCGGGGCCGACCTGCTCATCCTCGACGACCTGGGTTCCGAGTTCAACTCCAGCTTCCTCATCAGCACCCTTTACAGCCTGCTGAACAACCGTCTGGGCGCGAAGCTGCCCACCATCGTCACCACCAACATCACCGACGGCGCTCTGCTGGAAAAGCTCTACACCGAAAAAATCTCCAGCCGCCTCTCCTCTTTTGTCCCCTTCCTCTTTATGGGCGACGATATTCGGGCGCAAAAGGCAGAAGAAGCGTAAATAGGACAGAAGCCAAAGAGAGTTCTTATTCAGGAAAGGAATTTCAAATATGGGAATCGTAGTCATCGGCGCAGTTTTCGTGGACATCAAGGGCTATCCCCTCTCCACCTACATCCCCGGCGGACGGAACGCCGGCCGCATTGAACAGGTGCATGGCGGTGTGAGCCGGAACGTGGCGGAGGACATCGCCAATGTGGAGCTGCGCCCCACCTTCGTGGGTCTGGTGGACGACACCGGCATGGGCCAGGACGTCATCAATAAGCTGGACAACCACAAGGTCAACACCCGGTACATCCAGAAGGTCCCCGATGGCATGGGTACCTGGCTGGCCATCTTTGACAACGACGGCGACGTCCATGCCGCCATCTCCAAGCGCCCTGACACCACCCCGCTGACCACCCTGCTGGAGGAGAAGGGCGACGAGATCTTCAAGGACTGCGACGCCATCGCCATCGAGCTGGATCTGGAGAAAGACACGGTCAAGCAGGTGCTCCGCTATGCCAGGAAATACAATAAGAAGGTCTTTGCCGCAGTCTCCAACATGAGCATCGCCATGGAGCGCCGCGACTATCTGCAGCAAATCGACTGCTTCGTCTGCAACCAGCAGGAGGCCGGTCTGCTCTTCTCGGACGACTACGAGCATCTCGCCCCCAGCCAGATGGCTCAGGTACTGGCCCGGAACGTCCACAGCGCCAACATGCCCAGCATGGTGGTGACCATGGGCGGTCAGGGTGCCGTCTACGCCCAGCACACCGGCGAGTGCGGCGTCGTGCCCGCCAAGAAGGTGGACGTCATCGACACCACCGGCGCAGGCGACGCCTTCTTTGCCGGCACGGTCATCGGCCTGACCTACGGCAAGAATCTGGCCCAGTCCTGTGAGATCGGCAGCCGTCTGGCCGCGTCGGTCATCTGCATCACCGAGAATGTCTGCCCCCGTTTCCGCCCGCTGGAATTCGGGCTGGATGTGCCGGTAGTGGACTGAATCTGCATCTTCATGCGCAGAGGTCTCTGGGCCTCTGTGCTTATTTTTTAATGCTGCCGTTCGATTCTTTCGATACATTTCGCGGTTTTTATCGGAAAATCTGTTGAATCCCGCCTGTGGCAGTGTTACACTGGACTTATTCAAATTTGTGAAAAGAGGAGAATCCAATGAACCAAAATCAGCACAAGCGAAGCGCCTTTTCGGGCAAGATCGGCTTTGTCCTCTCGGCGGCAGGCGCTTCGGTAGGCCTCGGCAACATCTGGCGTTTCCCCTACCTCGCGGCAAAGTACGGCGGCGGCATTTTCCTGCTCATCTACATCATCCTCGCCTTCACCTTCGGCTACACCATGATCGTGGCCGAGACGGCGCTGGGCCGGATGACCAGGAAAAGCCCGGTGGGCGCATTCGCCGCCGTCCGCAAGGGCGGGCGCTCCTTCGGCGGCTGGATAAACGCCATCATCCCCATCCTCATCGTGCCTTATTACTCGGTCATCGGCGGCTGGGTCATCCGGTTCGCGTCGCGCCCCCTCAGTGGGAGAGA
>OBYS01000311.1_pt1 | contig 41271 bp, 28 predicted proteins | sample 1476791 | NCBI WGS metagenome assembly OBYS01 (sample SAMEA2580205, study PRJEB22360) | human gut metagenome | biome: human gut; feature: human-associated habitat; material: faeces | place: Denmark | collected 2008/2010
TTCAGCGCTTGGTGGTGGCGCCGGAGAGGATCGGCCCCTCCCCCAGCCATACGGCGGGTGCCGCCCGCATTGGATATACGGCTCAGAAGCTGCTGGGCGATGTCCCCGCCGAGGCGGACATTGGGCTCTACGGCAGCTTTGCCACCACAGGCCGGGGCCACGGCACCGACCGTGCGCTGGTGGCGGGTCTGCTGGGTCTCCGCCCGGACGACCCCCGCCTGCCCGACAGCTTCGCGCTGGCCGAGGAGGCCGGCATGAAGTTCACCATCCATCCGGTGGAGCTCCGTGCCGCCCACCCGAATACGGCGGTGCTTACCTTAAAGAGTAAGGCGGGCCGGACCCTCGTCCTGAAGGCGGCCTCTGTGGGCGGCGGACGCATCCGCGTGACGGAGATCGACGGTGTGCCTGCCGACTTTGGCGGGGACAGCAACACCCTTATCATCCATAACGAGGACACCCCCGGCTGCATCGCCGAGGTCACTATGTCGCTGGCCCGGCGCCGCATCAATATCGCGTCCATGCAGGTGTTCCGCGCCGCGGCGGGCGGCTACGCCGTTATGGTGCTGGAATGCGACTCCCACATCCCCCACGTGCTGGAACAGCAGATGGCCGTGATGCCGGGCATCCGCAAAGTCACCTGCCTGAACATCGACGAGCCGGAAGAATGCGAGGAGGGCTGAGAAGTGTCGTTTTTATCCTGTGAAGAGATGCTGGCCGCTGCCCGCAGCCAGAATATTTCCCTTTCGGAGGCCATCCTCCGCAGCGATTTGGCCGAGAGCCGCCTCACCGAGGCCCACAGCCGGGAGATGATGCACCACCTCTGGCAGGTGATGCAGGCCACCAGCCGGGACTATGACCCGGCCCAGCGCAGCCGAAGCGGCCTTTCGGGCGGCGACGCGGCCAAGGTGGAGCAGGCCCATCAAGAAGGAAAGAGCCTTGGCGGCGATTACCTCGCCGCAGTGACTGCCGAAGCTCTCAAGACCGCCGAGTGCAACGCCTGCATGAAGCGCATCGTCGCTGCCCCCACGGCGGGCAGCTGCGGCGTCCTGCCCGCTGTTCTGCTGCCGCTGGCCCGCAGCGGCGAGGCCGACGAAGAGTCCATTTGCGACGCCCTCTATGTCGCCGCCGGGTTCGGTCAGGTCATCGCGGCCCGCGCCACTCTCGCGGGCGCGGAGGGCGGCTGTCAGGCCGAGGTGGGCGCGGCCAGCGCGATGGCCGCCGCCGCTCTCTGCCACCTCAAGGGCGGCGCGCCGGAGCAGTGCGCCGCTGCCGCCGCAATGGCTCTGGGCAACCTGCTGGGCCTCGTCTGCGATCCCGTGGCCGGCCTCGTGGAAGTTCCCTGCGTCAAGCGGAATGTCGTCGGCGCCGTGAACGCCGTCTCCTGTGCGAATATGGCCCTTGCCGGGGTGGACTACGCCATCCCCTGTGATGAGGTCATCGACGCCATGGGCCGCGTGGGCAGCCTGCTCTCCCCCGACCTCCGGGAGACCGGTCAGGGCGGTCTTGCCGCCACGCCCACCGGCGTCCGCATTGCCCAGACCCTCGCAGAGCAGGGCTGATGGATAGAAAATAAAAGAAAAGTGGATGAAAAGACGTTCTTTCTCGGAAATCTCAAAAATATTTCCGAAAAAGTGTTGACAAAACCCCGGATGAATGATAAAATACATCATGTTCCGAACGGAACGTATGCGTTGGTAGCTCAGTTGGATAGAGTGACTGACTACGAATCAGTAGGCCGGGGGTTCGAGTCCCTTCCATCGCACCAAATCAAGAAAATCCGAACCTTTTTCCTGTGGGAGATGGGTTCGGATTTTTCGTTTTCCTGGGCGAATTGAATCTGGGAACAAATCACAAGATCCATAACCCAGAAAAACGGTCAAGGAATTATCTCAAACCAGATAAAAGATAATACGATTGATGGCCGCCAAGCAGTCATCTTTGCGGTGGACAGCGACCGGCTGCTTTTCTATCAGGCAAGGGCTGCTCATTGACAATGATCAGGAATTATGCTATAGTAGGAGCACTATCAGCAGGAGACATAACAATGATTGAGTTCATCTGCAATCTGAATATGAATCTCAATCTGTCTGTGAATGCAAATTGCGAGCATTCTTACGGGCTTACATTGTTATGGTCTTTTGTCGGATAGCCCATCGAAGCATTGACAGCTGGGATCAACGGAAGACACAGTGCAAGCTCAACCATGCAGGTTGGCTTGCACTTTTTTGTTTTCCAGGGGCCGGCAGGCCCATGGCTGTTCCGGCTTTCTGTGTTTCAGGACGGAAATCCAAGAGAAGAATCAGACGCATCCGTTAACAGGAAGGAGATTGATCATGCAAAAACCGATGTCATCCAGGGCTCTGCAAATTCGAATAATCTTGTTTGAGCTCTTGTCCACCCAGGCTCTGATTACCTCTGTGAAGACCTTGTATCTGCTTCACTTTCTGATGCAGAATGCAGACATTTCTTTTTTCAAACTGGTCTTTACGTTTTTTGCATTTGGGTTTGAACTGCCCAGCGGGTATTTCTCGGATCGATACGGCAACCGCTATGCCGTTCTCCTGTCACGGATCTTGATTGCAGCGTCTTTTGTTTTTTATCTGGTTGTTCCCAGTTTCCCGGGCTTTCTGCTGGCCAATGTGATTTTGGGCATGGCCGATGCCTGGGAGTCAGGGGCAAAAGACTCCTATTTTCTGGCCTTGTGTACCGAACGAAAAATGGACTATCAGCAGCTGAAAATTCAAGTAACCCAGTATGGTTATGGGTTCAACTTTATTTTAGCCTTTTTCAGTACAATCCTGTATACCCAAAACATCTATCTGCCGATTCTCATAACCATTCTTTTTTATGTGGCGGCCTCCGTCCTGCTTCTGTCCATGCCGGTGGATTCTTACTCTGGATCTGCCAAAGGCTCCCAAAGCTTTCTGTCCCTTTCAGGGCAAATCATGGGGAAAATTTTCCGAAACAAGCTTCTAATGATCGAAATGTTGTTTGCCACCACCTGTACATCCATTTTAATCTCAAACTTTGACTTCTTCTCACCTGTTTTTGAATCTGCGGGTATTTCAGTTGAAATCATTGGAATGATTTATTCTTCTTTTAGTCTGATCAACATTTTGGGAGTAAAACTCTATGACCGATTCCGCTCCACTGTTATTTCCAAAATGATCCTCTTGATTATGCCATTCAGTTTTCTTCTTCTGGTGAGCGGAAAGGTCTTATTGATTTTGGCGGGGGTATTTTTGCAGGAGCTGTGCTTTTCCTATTACAGTCTGAATCTCAACCTTTGTGTGATTGACAGTATCGACGACTTGACAAGCAGCTCCTATTATCAATCTATGATCAGCTTTATGACCGTTCTAATGCGAATCGGGTTGACTGTGTTAATCACGATTGCGTTCAAGATTTTAGCGTTTCATACAGTCTATTCTGTTTTTATGGTATTGACTCTCTGCGTCACGATATTTTATTTTTGTTTCAAACGTATGAATTTCAAGCACTAACCTTTGATTTGGAATTGGATTTTCAAAAGAAAAAGGATGAGCCTCGCAGGGTGCACCCAAACTGAAAAAGTTATAGCTGTATATTGTAAGGAGATAGAATGAGATGCTTAACGGAAATGTAAACGAATTTGTAGATAGAATTTATACATGCCAGGACACCGTGTTTATCTATAAAGGTAGAAAGTATTGGTTTCAGGGATATATGCCCAATGAAAACACTGTCCATATGGAAATTTTCCAAATAGATCCTGCTGCGGAAGACTGTGTTTGGGAATACAACGGTTCGTCCATCAAGGAAGGCCAGGAAGCATTTCAAACTGCCCCTATTTTCGATAGGAAGACTTTTTGGGAAGTCGAGCAGGAAATGGAATGGGTGGATTGCTGATCATACGGACACATCGAAAGCTAGATTAGGCTGGTTCATCTTCTTGGTTAAAAATAAAAAGGGTGCGCCCCAAAGGACGCACCCAACTTGAAAAAAGCTGTGTATGGATGGCAGGGCGTTCCCCATCGGGAACGTCCTGCTTTTCTTTTGCCAAACAGCGGGCCTGCTCTGCCTGCCATGCGGCAAATGCTTTCTGGTCCTCCTCGTTGTTGAAGCTTTCCAGAATCGCTGGATAGAAACATCGGGCCAGCCGCTCAATGACTTCATCCGGGTAGCAAGAGTGGTTTACAGCTTTTTTCTTTTTGTTCAACGACACCTCCTGTTCCGGTCCACACACCCAGTTGATACGGGATTTTGGAATCCCAAGTGTGAAAAATCCAGCCCCCATCCTTTGGAAGCTGGAAAAATTACAAGCAGGAATGCAAAAATACCCGCCCGATCCGCCCTACCCGCCCGGACGTACCCGGAACCGCCCTCCTGGGCGGATGATAGGGCGGCAAAGCAAAAAGCAAAATCTTATAAAAATAACGTTATTACATCAAAAGATGAGATGCCTTTTTGCAGGCGGGCGCGTAGGGCGGAAGATTTTCACTTCCCGCTCTTTTTTATGAGCGGGCGTAATCCGGGCGCATCAGCCTGCCCTGATCTCATCCTGCCAGAGTGGGCTGGAAGAAAAGCTAGGCAGATTGTTCACGTTTTGATTCCGTCATACCCGACAGATCAAAACCTAACGCCGCCAGATACGCAAGATGCTTTTTCAGAATAACCTGAACGGCTTTTCTCTGTTCTGAGTCAGTCAGCAGTGTGGGCATTTGCTTGAAGATGGTGCCCCAACGTTCCTGCATGGCCGTTGAGGCATCGGCCAGCTGGCTGTAAAGGGAAGATGCCTCCTCAGGGACCAGCTTGCTCTCGCCTTGGTGTGGTGCCAACATCGGCTCGCTTGATGAACTTTTCTCCGTTTGAAACAATTTCTGCTTGGCGGCAGGCTTTGCTCTGGACTGAGGGTTCTTGATCTGCTCCAGAAGGGCGTCATAATCCTCCAGTCTAGCCTTGGCCAGCCGCTCAAAGAGTGCATCCGGTGCTTTCAAATCGCCGGAAAGAACCCGCTGTCGGATGCCAGGACACAACTCCTCTGCGAGGTCCACGCCTGCGGCGAACAATGCTGCCCGGCGAACAGCACTGGCGCTGACATGGTTCTCCTGCGCGATCCGTTCACAGGTTTTCTCAGCGGTCTGCTGATGTTCATTTTGAGCACCAGCAGACGGGACCGGGCGCGTGTGCTGGTTTCCATGAAATCCAGCGGATTGCTTTTCAGCGTCGTACTGCTTGCCCATCAGAAACTTTTTCTGTTCGGGCGTCAGGTTCCGGCGGCCAAGTTGATGTTTGCAAATCCAGACGAGAACTTCCTCCCGCGTTTCCAGCTCCAAGTCCCGAACGCTGCACGGAATTTCTGGATGGCTTTGCAGAATTTCATAGCGGTTGTGCCCGTCCACAATGGTGCCGTTCCAAACAAGGATCGGGGCCAGCAGCTCCCCTTCTGCCAAAATGTTTTCTTCCAGTTGCCTTCGTTCCTCCTGGGTCAGGGGCGGAATCTGTGCCTTGAATTCGGGGTCAATGCGCAATGTCTGTGTCATGCAACCCTCCTTCCTGTATCTGGTGGCGTTCGTACTGCCGAAGCATGGACGCCAGATTTTGCTGTGCGGTGCTGAGTTCTATCCATGCCTTTTTTGCTTCACGGTACGCCTCATAGAACCGGGCTTTTTCCGAGATCAGCTGTTCACGTTCCGTTTCCAGCTGTTTCAGGCTGGGCAGTTTCGTTATCTTCTGAGCCTTGAAATAGGCGGCTGCCGCCTGGTAAGCTGTCAGTTCGGCACGGTGCTGTTCCCGAAAGACTTCCGGGTTCTTTGCTGTCTTGATTTGCTGGGCAAGCTTCTTGTTCTGGACATAGGCCAAAACATGGCGGCTTAGTTCCTGGTTGGCTTTGATACGGTTCTCCAGGTCTTTCACCACCTTGTGGGCCTCGCCATACTTTTCTGCCAGTTCTTTGACGCGAGTATCCAGTTCTTCCTCGCTGTTCAAGTTGTACCGGGTGAAAAGAACCATGGACTTTGCCAGCTGTTTGAGATTGAAAATCTTGGCCCAGTGCTCGTAGCCTGCGCCCTTGCCTGCGGCTAGCTTGGCCTGAATGTCAATCAGGCGGCTGATGCGGTCGGGGTGAGGATCAGAACTGTAGAGTTTGGCGGTTTTCTTTCGTTCGGCATTCTCTGCGAGAACAGCCAGAACTTTATCTTTGGAAAAATCATCGCCCAGCTTGCGGGAGGAGATGGGCTTGGTGCGGCCGGCGGTGAGGTAACTGAACCGGCCGCGGCTTTCACGAACCGTGACGCCATACTCCTGCAAAAGCTGAGTGGAAAATTCCTCCAAGCTGGTAACCTTGGCCAGAACAGAACGGATTTGCCGGCGAAGGGTCGCTTTCTCGGTTTCATATTTGGTTTGCCGGATGGGCTGACCGGGAGCGGCTGCCTTCTGGTTGGCATACTCGAGGCGGCGCTGGCCGCGCCGCTGCGCCCAGTATTCCTTTTCGGTAATCCGTTCGCCGGTGCCGTTCAGCAGGTCGATCTGGTAGAGGCCGGCCTCCTGGCAAAGCTCCATGGTCTCGACCCGCAGGTGCCGGAGCATCGTGGCTGTACAGCGATGCTTCATGCCCTCCTGCCACTCACAGGGCTTTTCCATATAGGGCTGCCTCGGGATAGTCCGTATTCGGACGCTGCCGATGACAATGTGAACGTGGATATTCCCAGCTCCGTTGTGCCCGTCAGGGTGGGCGCAGACAATGGCGGGATGACCCGGAAAGTTTTCCTTGCAGAATTGCAGGCCAAGGGCCTGGGCTTTTTCCAGGGTCAGTCCGTTGTCCGCAGCGTCCCGCGGGTCGAAGCTAATGATATACTGGTGGGTCTTCACATCGTCGGGAGAGAAGTTCTTTCCGTACTTCCGGTTTGCCAGCAGGCAGGCCATGGCAAAGGACTGCCCGCCGCATTCCAGGGTATCCAGTAAGTACTCCTCCCGCAGTTTGGGCCGGCCGTTCTCATTCAGAAGGGGGAGACCGGTGTACTCGTTGTGCTGAAAGGTCAGATAGTGTTCAGGTGCCGTAAGATCGGAGTTCTTCGAGCTTGTATGCTTGATGGTTGCCATACAGTTCTCCCATCTTTTTCTCGGCGTCCAGCCGAAAGAGTGTGAGTGCAGACAATTCGGTCAAAAGCTGTGCCCGAATTTGTTCTGAATCTTTGCCGCCGCTGTTGAAGTGGCGGGCAAGCTGGTTCAGATTGCTGCCGATCCTGCCGCATTGTCCCAGCAGGTCGGAGAGAAGTTTCAGTGCATCTTCTCCGCCGCCGGTGACAACAATGGTTTGCCTGATGGGGTTGGTGCATAAGCAGCGACGAAGCAGGGTGGACATGTTGACGTGAAGAATCTCGCACATGATCTCCAGTTCTCGCTTTTCTTCTTGGGTAACTCTGAACTTGATGAACTGCGTTTTCCTCGGCGGGCCGTCTTTCTGAATGGTGTTCTGGTTCGGACAGGTTTTTGTCTTGGTCATTGTATCTCCTTGTCGTTTGGGCAGCTCCTCCTTGGAGCTATGTAGACAAAGACGGCGCAGCCGGGAATCACGCGGAGCGTGCAGAGCAGGGTTTGGGGAAGGCACTCCCCAACAAGTACGACCGAAGCGTGGGGCGCAATTTCAATTTGTGAAATTGTGGCCACGGGTCGATACTTGCTTTCTGCTTTTTCCGTAAGTTTTGAAAATTCAGATTCAAAAGTGGATACAGGTTTTCAAAACCAGGCATGGGAGTGTGAATGTGGATAGAAGTGTCGGTGGTTGTTCGCCGTTCACCCCGGATCGAGTTCCTGCCCCTGTTTTGAAGCGGCGTTGTCAGGCTCGCCCGTAGTTCTGCGAGGTCATGGCACTGTATCCAGTCCGGACGGCTGATGCGGTTGTCAAGGTGCGTATGAAGAATTGCGAACCGGTTGCCCGGCTGCAAGTCTCTCGAAAAGAAAAAGGCTCCGCAGCACCAAAAGATTTTGTCGTGGGTGGATGGCGGCAAAACAGTTCGGTGAAGCTGCGGAGCGGACAAACAAAGTTATGTAGTAGCTTTCATTGAGTAAAGCGGCTTTGTTGTGGAACAGGGTACCACTGAAAAATGCAAATGTCAACGATATGTCGAACGATTTGGAAAATCCTACAAGAATAGATTTAATCCGTTGGACAGAATAGAAACTTTGGGCTTCCATTGGTGAACGCATAACAGCTTTCAGGTATTTACCGAATCAAGATTCGGTGATAAGATCTATCTTTAAGAACTTGAGAAGTTTTCTCTGCTGTGTTATAGTATATTTGACCATAATAAGATTCCATGAACGCGGGATTTTAAGCAGAACAGCAAGAAGCGGTTCAAGGAGATGCGGCAATGAGTTACAAAGATGAATGGCTTGTAATCGAGGCCAACGATGACATCGATGAGATGGAGCACCGTGAACCCAGCGAGGAATTTTTGTTCTACCGTGCCGTGGCCAACGGCGATGTGGATGCTGTCCGCAAAAATTGCGAGCAGGGCCGTTTTATGGATACAGAAGGGGTTGGCGTTTTGTCCAGGGACCCCATCACCAACCTGAAATATCATTTCGTGGTCACCACGGCCATGGTGACCCGGATGTGCCGCCAGCACGGCATGGAGCTGGAACAGGCATTCCGGCTGAGCGATTTTTATATCCAGAAGCTGGACGATATCCATACCGCCGACGAGATCAAGCACCTGCACGACGAGATGGTGATGGACTACACCGAGAAGATGCGCCGTTACCACCACAGCAACACCAACTCCAAGCACATCAATGCCTGCAAGGAATACATCTACGCCCATATCAAGGAGCGGATCACCATTGAGGATCTGGCGGACGCGCTGGGGGTGTCTTCCAGCTATCTGTCCCGGCTGTTCAAAAAAGAGACCGGGGTTTCGGTCAGCGCCTACATCCGCAACCGCAAAATTGATATGGCCAAAAACCTGCTGCGGTTCAGCAACGACTCCATGATTGACATTGCCAACCGGCTTTCTTTTTCCTCCCAGAGCCATTTTATCCAGCAATTCCGGGAGGTGGTGGGGATGACCCCCAAGAAATACCGTGACACCTACTATATGGTGGAATGGGGGGCAGAGTCTCCCCGCCCGGATCTCGCCGGGAACGGCGTCGGCCTGTCTAGATAATCCGGAAACAAAAGCACCGCCGGGTGCTGCCTTCTCCCCAGAGGCAGCACCCGGCGGTCTTTTTTGTGGATCACATGGTGAGGATAATGTCGTTTTCGTCCTGAAGGGCGGAAGCGGGAATGTAGTTGTCCGGCATGGTCTGGCCATTGAGGGTCAGGCTGCGGCAGCCTGATTCATGATGGCCGGGGTTCTCCACCCGGATGTGAAGCCGGCGGCCCCGGAAGTCTTTTTCCATAGTGAAGCTGTCCCACTCTTTGGGGATGGCAGGGGCCAGGCGCAGGCCGTCCAGATCAGGCCGCAGGCCCAGAATGCCTTCCACACAGCCCACCATCACGGTGGAGGCTGTGCCGGTGAGCCAGTGGACCTGAGAACGGCCGAAGTGTTTGCTGGCCGGCCCTTCGGTGAACTGCCCGTAGCAGTAAGGTTCCAGATGGCGGATTTCGGCCCGGTCATTCTGGGCGGCAGGGGCGTTCTCGGTGAAGTAGCCGAAAGCCCGCTCTCCGTGACCGCACAGGGCCTCTGCCAGGATCAGCCAGCCCTGGGACTGGGAGAAGATGCCGGCATTTTCCTTGGTGCCGGGGTTGTAAATCACGGCCAGTGCGCCGTCAAAAGCGTGGGCATGGTAGGGCGGGTCCATCAGGACGGCGCCGTATGCAGTGTTCAGCCGCTGGCTGACTCCTTCCATGATGGTGTCGGCCTGGTGGGAATCCGCCAGACCGCTGATGACGGCCCAGCTCTGGGGGTTCAGCCAGAAGTTGGCCTCGGGTGCGGCAGCTTCGCCGATCCGCTCGCCGGCCTCGGTGAAGCCCCGGATGAACCGGTCGCCGTCCCAGCACAGCTCCTGGATGCGGCTCTGATACTCGGTCAGCTTTTCATCCAGCCAGCGGACATCCTGGTCGGCGCCGCGGTGGGCGGCAAACTGCCGCAGAATCCGCATGGCGTAATAGAACTGGAAGGCCACAAAGGCCGACTCGCCGTTGGCGCCCAGCCGCAGACAGTCGTTCCAGTCGGCATACAGGCCGGCCGGCAGGCCGTGGGGGCCCAGGTGGTTCAGAGAAAACTCCACCGCCCGCTTGAGATGCTCATAGACGGTTCCCTGGTCTCTGTTGGCAAAGGGAATCACCTCATCCAGAAAAGCGAGGTTGCCGCTTTCGGCCACATATTTGTAGACGGTGGGGAAGAGCCACAGAGCATCATCGGCCCGGTAGGCGGGATGACCGGTTTCCTTCACATAGGAGGGATCGTCGGGGGTGTCCTCATGGCCGGGGTTGTGGGTGAACTTGACCAGGGGCAGGCCGCCGCCATTGTCCACCTGGGCCGACAGCATGAAGCGAATCTTCTCACAGGCCATTTCCGGCTCCAGATGGATGATGCCCTGAATGTCCTGCACCGTGTCGCGGTAGCCGTAGCCGTTCCGCAGGCCGCAGTAAATCAGGGAGGCAGCCCGGGACCAGATAAAGGTGATGAAGCAGTTATAGGCGTTCCAGGTGTTCAGCATGGTGTTGAAGGCGGGGTCAGGGGTCTCCACCTGCAGGTGGCTGAACCGGCTGTACCATTCCGCCTTGAGGGCGTCCACTTCCTGCTGCACCTGAGCGGCGGGGTCGGTATAGCCCGCCAGGATGGCAGCAGCCTGGGCCGAGGGTTTCATGCCGGTTGCAAACAGGATGGTTTTGCTCTCGCCGGGAGCCAGCTTCACCTTGCAGGAGAGGGCGCCGCAGCTGTTCTCGTTGTAGCTTTCCAGATTGCCCAGATCCCCGGCTGCCACCCCCTGGGGGTTGCCATAGCCGTGATACGCCCCCAGAAAGGCCGTCTTGTCCCCGCAGTAAGAGGAGACCGGCGCACCGGCCAGGCCGAAAAACCGCTCGGTTACCGTCTTGTCATCCACATCTTCTCCCTGGGCCAGGGCGTCCAGGTTGCCGTGGATCTGCTGGGTGATCCGGTTGCCTTCAAACACAGTCCGGCCGATGAAGAGGGAATACTGGAGGTTGACCTGATCCTGCTCGTAGTTGCTGTGGTTGGTGAACTCAGCATAGCCTGTCAGGGTCAGGCTGCGGTCCCGGTCCGAGTCATTGGTGACGGTGAGGGCCCAGACTTCATAAGCTTTGCCCTGGGGCACATAGTAGACGGCCTTGGAGGAGATGCCTGCATAGCTGGCTTCCATCCGGGTGTAGCCCATGCCGTGGCAGCACTTGACCTGGTAGTCGTTCAGGTCTTTAGCCACCGGCTGCCAGGAAGCGGACCAGAAATCTCCGCTCTCATCATCCCGCAGATAGATATACCGGCCCGGCTGGTCAAACTGGTTGAACACATACCGGAGAATCCGGCCGTTGGCACCCGACCGCTCGAAGCTGTAGCCGCCGGCGTTGTTGGAGATGATGGCGCCGTAGGCCGGCGACCCCAGATAGTTGACCCAGGGGGCGGGGGTGTCGGGGCGGTCGATCACATATTCGCGGGCTTTGTCATCAAAATATCCGTATCTCATACTCGTTGCTTTCTGCCTTTTGGGCGTTATCAAAAAATCATTCCTGCCTGTTTTATCCCAGATATACAGTGAAAACCTGTTTCTGCTCGGCGGGCAGAGCCTCGATCACCCGGCGGGGGATGATGACGCTGTCACAGCTGCCTGCACACAGCTCGGCGTCGCCGCAGAGGACTTTCTGAACCCGGTACTGCCCGTATTCCAGCCGCCCGGGATTCTGACAGCGGATTTCCAGCCGCCGCCCTGCAAAGGTCACATGGACCGAGGCACTGCCCTCGGCGTCAAACTGGGCCGCGGTGAGTTTGGGCTGGAGCAGGAGATCGCCTGCTTCGCCCCGGACGCCGAAAACCTGGGTGATCATGGTCATCATGTACCAGCTGGCGGCGCCGGTCAAATAGTGATACATCCCCCGGCCGTCGGCCCGGAAATATTCCGGGATGCCGGGATAGATGCGGCTGGTGTCGAAGTCCAGAGCGGTGTCTGCCAGGGTCTTGAGAGCCTTCCAGCCCTCCTGCACAAAACCCCGGCGGTACAGGGCGTTGGCATACATCACCGCCATATGGGAGAAGACCGCCCCGTTTTCTTTTTCACCGTAGGCAAAGCCGAACATCCGGCCTAGGTCGAATTTCTGCTCATGAAAATCGGTGTTCAGCCGGTAGCCGCCGATTTCCCTCCGGTAGAGATAGTGGTCAGCGCTGGCTGTGATCCGCCGGATCTGCTGGTCGGTGGCCACGCCGCCCATGATGGCGAAGACCTGGCCGGTCAGCATCATCCGCACGCCCTCGGGGAAGATGCCTTCCACCGCACGGCCGTGATTGTCATAGTAGCTGTTGTACCAGCCCTCCGCCGTGCCGGCGCAAATCCACTCGTGTTTCCGGAGCCAGCCGGTGAGCCAGTCTGCCTTTTGCTCCAGGCTGTCGGCCAGATCCGACAGGCACACTTCCACCCGCTTGCCGCTGATCTGATGGGCGCAGCGGGCTGCGTATTGGGTCAGGATGGTTTGCTTGGCCCGGGCGTCGTCAAAGGTTTCGGTCTGGTCGCCGCACAAAACCAGCAGCTCTTCCAGCACCTGGGTGGTTTTGGACCCGGTGGTCTTTTCCAGAAGCCGAATCATCCCGGCCAGCTCCCGCAGGTTGCCGGCATAGGCGCAGGTGAAGGCGACGCTTTCGCCCCGCTCAGCCGCCATGTCCAGCGCGTCGTTCCAGTCGGCGCCCCGAAGACGGCAGATGTTGTGTTCGCCGACTTCATAGAAAGCGGCCAGCTGCTCGATCAGCAGATGCTCCAGGATGGTGCCGGTGTAGACTTCGCCCTGGCTGGTCCGCTGCCAGCCGCCCTGCTCCGGCTGGTATTCGGCGTCGATTTGGGTGCCGCGCACAGCCTGAGCGTCCTTAAAATAAGGTGCCTGCCGGTTGAGGATTTCCACGTCGCCGGTCTGGTCGATGTAGAGCTTGGTAGTCATCTGGGGCCAGAGAGCGTGGTCCATCCAGACCCGGGCGATGCCGTTGCGGTCGGCGATGAAATTGCCGTCGCCGGCCCCAATGATGGTGGCGTTGGTGCCGTCGATCCGGACGCCGCCGAAATTTTTCTCAATCATCCGGCCCACGTCCCCGGGTTCCATCAGCAGCAGGGACAGGCAGTCCTGCCACAGATCCCGCCAGCCCCGGCCGCCCCGGCCGTAGTCATGGTGGGGGAGGAAGGAGCAGCCGAAGAGCCGCCGCAGGAAGGGCTGGAAACAAACCCATTTCATCAGGTTGTCAAAGTCCGGGTCTCCGGTGCGGAAAGAGACGTTGACCTTCTCTTTCCAGTAGCTGCGGGTCTCATCCAGCGCGGCCTGCACCTGTTCCCAGCTGTGGTACTTGTCCCAAATGGCGTTGACGGCCTCTTCGCTGTCCTCCACCCCCAGCAGCAGGACATAATGGGCCTGCTGCCCGGGGGCCAGGGTGATGGCCGGGAAGCGGAACGCTCCCATGGCCTCCCGGCCTTCCGCCCGGCTGCCCGCTTTGACCCCGGGATACTGCTCATAAACAGCCCGGGGATGGAGATAAGTGCCGCCCTCGCCCAGGAAGGACTCCACGGTGGGGTAGAAAGCCTCCGGCTTCTGGCCCTCCGGCCCAAAGCCTTCTACATAATATACCTTGTGGTTGGGCCGGTGGCCCCGCTCGTCAAAGGACATGGTGGGCCGGACCATGACGCCGTTTTCGGTGGTCCAGATCCGGTGGAGCATCGAAGTCACATTCCGGTGGTCCCGGATGTTGTCTGCGCTGCGGCCGTAGAGGGGAACGGCTGCGATGGGGGTGAGCCAGCGGGGCTGTTCCTGCTGGTTGCGCACCGTGATGCAGAGGATTTCCACATTGTCCTGCCGGGGACAAAAGGCGGTCACTTCGGTATCGAGGCCCAGGTCCTGGGCGGTGCGCTCCACCGTCTGCCACATCAGGCCGGCGGTGAGCCGGCTGTCATCCTGGGCCGGGGTGAAGCGGTCGGCCTCCTGCCGGGCCGAAGCGCCGGACACCGAAAAAGCCTGCCCGTCCTCATCCACCAGCCAAAAGTTCCGCACACCGCGGTTGCTGTGGAGGTTTTCGGCGCTGACCGGTTCCAGCAAAAAGGTCTCCTGGTCAATTTTGGCGTCCCCTCCCAGATTGGGGGTGAGGGAGCTTTTCAGCCCTGTCTCGGAGGCCAGCGGAAAGTAGAGATAACTGACATTTTCCGGCTTGTCCATGGTGAAGCTGCCGTACTTGTCCACGAAATGCAGGTGGTTCATGATACTTCTCCTTTCTATGGTAGGATGTCGGTTTTTATTATATAGAAAGGCGTCTGCGGCAAAAATCAAAACCATGCATCAAAGTGTCAGAATCATGACCCTATTTATCTATCAGCACAAAACGTTGTCAAGAATTCGATATTTTTTATGGAATAATTATATATCCGGCGGGATTTCTTTCGCTATAATAGGGGCACAAAAGACGCCGGGCACCGAGGCCCGGGCCATGAGATTACAGAGGAGGTTCGTACTATGAATGAGAAGAAATCCTGCGCCATCAGCCGCCGCTCGTTCCTGAAGGGCGCCGGCGCCGTGGGCGCTGCCAGCGTTTTGGCCGCTTGCGGCGGGAATTCCACTGCTGCATCGGGCAGCGGCGCAGAGGCTGCGGCGGAAGGCAAAGTGATCAATATCTACAGCTGGAACGACGAGTTCCGCACCCGTCTGGAAGCCGTTTATTCGGAAGTGGCCAGCACTTCGTCCGACGGCACCGTCACCACCCTGAAAGATGGCACCGAGATCCACTGGATCATCAACCCCAACCAGGACGGCGTCTATCAGCAGAAGCTGGACGAGGCCCTGCTGAACCAGGCTTCCGGCTCTGCTGATGACAAGGTGGATATCTTCCTGTCCGAGACCGACTACGTCTACAAGTACACCGACGCCGAGGCCGATGTGGCCATGCCCCTGACCGACCTGGGCATTGACCCTGACACCGACCTGGCCGATCAGTATCCCTTTACCAAGACCACCGCTTCGGACCAGAACGGTGTCCAGCGCGGTTCCACCTGGCAGTGCTGCCCGGGCCTTCTGGTCTACCGGCGGGATATTGCGAAGGACGTCTTTGGTACCGATGATCCGGCCACGGTGGGCGAAAAAGTCAAAGACTGGGACACCCTCAAAGCCACCGCGGAAGAGCTGAAGGCCAAGGGCTACTTCACCTTCTCTTCCTACGCCGACACCTTCCGTCTGTACGGCAACAGCATCAGCCAGTCCTGGGTGGCCCCCGGCGAGACGGTCTGCAAAGTGGACCAGCAGATCATGAACTGGATCAGCGATTCCAAGGAATGGCTGGACGCCGGCTACCTGGACAAGACGGTCAAGGGCCAGTTCAACGACGACTGGAACAAGGCCATGGGTTCTGCTTCCAAGGTGTTTGCCTTCCTGCTGCCGGCCTGGGGCATCGACTTCACCCTGGCCCCCAACTGGGACGGCCCCGAAGGAGCCTGGGCTGTCACCAATCCTCCCCAGGAATACAACTGGGGCGGCTCTTACATCCACGCCTGCACCGGCACCGACAACCTGGAGCATGTCCGCGATATCATCCTGGCTTTGACCTCCAACAAAGACAACCTGCTGAAGATCTCCAAGGACTATCTGGACTTCACCAATACCATGAGCGGGATGCGGGACGCTGCCACCGACGACAGCTTTGCTTCCAGCTTCCTGGGCGGCCAGAATGCCTACGAGTACTTTGCACCGGTGGCTGAGAACATCAAGATTGCCCCCCTGTCTTCCTACGACCAGGGCTGCGTCGAGCTGATTCAGAACGCATTCAGCGATTACTTCCAGGGCAACGTGGATTTCGACCGGGCCAAGGAAAACTTCGAGACTGCCATCATGGAGCGCTATCCTGATATCACCGCAGTCGAGTGGGCAGAGTAAGCTGCCTCTCTTTTGGAAGGCCGGCCGCCGCGCACTTTTGCGGCGGCGGTCTTTTACGAGAAAGGAACGGTGACCTATGAAACAACCAAAACGCAAACACCTGAGCTATGCAAAATGGGGATATATCTTTATTATCCCGTTTTTCCTGAGCTTTTTCATCTTTTCCCTGATCCCGCTGGTGGATACCATCCGCTACAGCTTCTATGAGTACTACCGCTCCGGCATCAAAGAGATCGGCCCCAACTTTGTGGGCCTGGAAAACTACAGGAGTCTGCTGGAGTCGGATCTGCTCAAATATGCAGGAAATACCCTGATCCTCTGGCTGATCGGCTTTGTGCCCCAGATCGTCATCGCCCTGCTGCTGGCCAACTGGTTCACCGATATGCGGCTGAAAATCCGGGGCAAACAGTTCTTCAAGGTGGTCATCTATCTGCCCAACCTGATTATGGCTTCGGCCTTTGCCATGCTGTTCTTCGCCCTGTTCTCCAACAGCGGCCCCATCAACTCCATCCTGATGAGCCTGGGGATCACCGATGCGCCCATTGACTTCATGGGGACAACCTTCGGCACCCGCGCCCTGATCGGGCTGATGAACTTCCTGATGTGGTTCGGCAACACCACCATCATGCTGATGGCCGCCATCATGGGCATCAGCCCCGAAATTTTCGAGGCCGCCGAGCTGGACGGCTGCGGCAGCGTCAAGCGGTTTTTCTCCATCACCCTGCCCCTGATCCGCCCCATCCTGGCCTACACCCTGATCACTTCCATCATCGGCGGCCTGCAGATGTTCGACGTGCCCCAGATCCTCACCAACGGCCAGGGCGCTCCCGACCGCACCTCCATGACCCTGATTATGTTCCTGAACAACCACCTCAAGAGCCGCAACTACGGCATGGCCGGCGCTCTGTCGGTGTTCCTGTTCATCGTCAGCGGCATCCTCTGCTTCTTCGTCTACCGGATGACCAACGGCAAGGATGACACCGCTGTCAAGCCCGCCAAACAGAAAGGAGGCGCCAAGGCATGAGACATCATAGAACCAAGACCGGTGAGACCATCCTCGCTTATGTCGTTCTGGCCATCCTGTCCTTTTTGTGCCTGTTCTTCTTTTACATTCTGATTGTCAACTCCACCCGTTCCCACGCGGACCTTCAGAAGGGCTTCTCCTGGCTGCCGGGAAACTACTTCCTGGAAAACCTGAAGAACGTGGCCAACGACGGTAGTTTCCCCATGTTCAAGGGCATCCTCAACAGTCTGATCGTGTCCTCCAGCTCGGCGGCCCTTTGCACCTACTTTTCGGCTCTGACGGCTTACGGACTGTACGCCTACAATTTCAAGCTGAAAAAGTTTGCCTTTACCTTCATCATGGCCATTCTGGTCATGCCCACCCAGGTCACCGCCATGGGCTTCCTGCGGTTGATGACCAACATGGGCCTGTATGATACCCTGTGGCCTCTGATTATCCCTTCCATCGCTTCGCCGGCGGTCTTCTACTTCATGTACAGCTACTTGAAGTCCTCTCTGCCGCTGTCCCTGGTGGAGGCGGCCCGGATCGACGGCTCGGGCGAGTTCCACACCTTCAACCGAATTGTCCTTCCCATCATGAAGCCGGCCATTGCAGTCCAGGCCATCTTCTCCTTCGTGGGCTCCTGGAACAACTACTTCGTCCCGGCTTTGATCATCCAGTCCAAGGATAAGATGACTGTCCCCATCCTGATCGCTACCCTCCGCGGCGCCGATTACATGAACTTTGACATGGGCAAGATTTACATGATGATCATGGTGGCCATCGTCCCCATCATCCTGGTCTATCTGCTGCTTTCCAAGTACATCATTGCCGGCATTACCCTCGGCGGCGTCAAAGAGTAACAAGCTTCTCATCGCGTTCTCCTTCATCTTCTTCATCATTTCTCCACACAGTGCTGAGGAAAGCCGCCATAGATTTCTGCTATGGCGGCTTTTCTCGTGTAGTGTCATGTTCAGGAGGTTTTTATGGCATCCATTTCTGCCCACAGCGGCACGCATCAGCCAACCCCGTCTGCCCGTGAACGCGCCCATGCCGCCCTGGCCCGCCGGGCTGCGGCATCGGGAATCGTCCTGCTGAAAAATACCGGTGTTCTGCCGTTGGAGCCGGCCTGTTCCGTAGCTCTGTTCGGCACCGGCGCCAGCCGGACCGTCAAGGGAGGCATCGGCTCGGGCGATGTCAATAACCGCGCCAATGTATCGATTTTCCAGGGGCTGCAGGCGGCCGGCCTCACCATCACCAGTACAAGCTGGATCGCAGACTACGAAGCCCGCTACAAAGCTGCCCGCGCTGCCTGGAAAGCCCAGGTGCTGGAAGCAGCCAAACAGGTGGAAAATCCCTTTGACGCCTACGCTTCCCATCCCTTTGTTCTCCCCCAGGGCCGTCCCGTCCTGCCCCAGGACGTGGAAGGCGCCTCGGTGGTGGTCTATGTCCTCAGCCGGATTTCGGGGGAAGGGAAGGACCGCCGGCTGGAAAAAGGGGATTACTACCTTAGCGACCAGGAATGGGAGGAGCTGCGCAGCCTGAACAGTGTGGGTCTGCCCATCGTTCTGCTGCTCAATGCCGGCGGGCCCATTGAATTGGCCGGTCTGCTGGATGTGGCCACCCATATTGAGGCAGTGGTGCAGATTTCCCAGCCGGGACAGCAGGGCGGAGAAGCCGTGGCGGATGTCCTGTTGGGAAAAGTCACCCCCGAGGGCAAACTTACCGCCACCTGGGCCCGGCGGTACAGCGACTATCCCGAAGCCGATCATTTCGGCATCCTCAGCGGCGACCTGACAAAATCAGTCTACCGGGAGGGCATCTATGTGGGCTACCGGTATTTTGACAGCTTTGGTGTAAAGCCTCTGTTTCCCTTCGGATACGGCTTGTCCTACACCAGCTTTGAGATCCGTATGACCGGGCTGCAGGTACAGCCCGGAGCCGTGGAAGTAAGTGCTTCGGTAAAAAATGTGGGCTTCTGTTTCTCGGGCCGGGAGGTGGTGCAGGTCTATCTGTCCTGCCCCCAGAAGGGCGATGCCCGGGAGCTGCGCCGATTGGCCGGTTTTGCCAAAACCCTTCTGCTGGCGCCGGAACAGAGCCAGACCCTGACCATTTCCATCCCCCAAAAAGTCTTTGCCTCTTTCTCTGAGGAAAAGCAGGGCTGGATGGTGGAAAAGGGACTGTATGGCATCTGGATCGGGAACAGCAGCGCCGCGCTGACGCCCTGCGCCGTCATCCAGGTAGGGGAAGACGTCTGCATCGAAAAGACCCACCCCATCTGCCCGGTACAGGTTCCTTTGGAGGAGCTGGGGGCTGCCGAAGCGGCCCGGCAGGCTGCAGACCCGGGAGAGGATTTGCCGGTCTATGACTTTGCACCCCGGCCTGAGCCGCAGCCGGTCTGGGTCGAATCGCCCCGGGCAGAAGGCCCTGTGGAGGAATTGATTCCGCTGCTCTACGGCAACATCACCAAGGGGACCAGCACCCTGGGTTCGGCAGGGGTCCGGGTGCCCGGTTCGGCGGGAGAAACTTCCGAGTCCCTGGAAGATACCATGGGTATTCCCTCTCTCATCATGGCGGACGGGCCTGCCGGGCTGCGGCTCCGCCAGAGCTATCAGACCGACCGGGCCACCGGCCGGGTCTATGGCGTGGGTGTGCTGGGCTCTCTGGAAAACGGCTTTTTGGAGACGCCGGTCCAGCACAAGGATGCGGATACCTGGTACCAGTTCTGCACGGCCTTCCCGGTGGGAACGGCCCTGGCCCAGAGCTGGGACATCGGCCTGATGGAGGAGTTCGGCCAGGCTATCGCCGCCGAAATGAAAGAGATGGGGGTGGATTTGTGGCTGGCCCCCGGTATGAACATCCAGCGCAACCCCCTGTGCGGGCGCAACTTTGAGTATTACTCGGAAGATCCGCTGCTGTCGGGCCTGCTGGCAGCAGCCGTCACCCGGGGCGTCCAGAAGGACGGCCGGCGAGGCGTCACCATCAAGCACTTCGCCTGCAACAATCAGGAGGACAACCGGATGGGTGTGGATGTTCAGGTCTCGGAGCAGGCGCTGCGGGAAATCTATCTCCGGGGCTTTGAAATTGCCGTCAAGGAGGCCACCCCCGCCGCCATCATGACCTCCTACAACCGGATCAACGGGATCTACTCCGCCAACAACCGGGATCTGTGCACCGTGGTGGCCCGGCAGGAGTGGGGCTTTGATGGCTTGATTATGTCGGACTGGAACACCACAGTCCCCGCCGATGGCAGCATTCCCTGGAAGTGTGCCTGGGCAGGCAACGACGTTATTATGCCGGGTAATCCCAATGACGATGCCAATATCCGGGCTGCTTATGCTCGGGGCGACCTCTCCGAGGCGGACATCCGGACCAGTGCAGGACGCCTGATGGCTTTGACCCGGCGACTGCGCGGCTGATCTTCGTTATTAAAACATAGAAGCAAAACGCCCCCGGCTACCAAAAGATAGCCGGGGGTGTTTTGATGATGAGCGTTTATTCGTCTTTCTGGTACACTCTGACCCAGTCTACCCAAAGGGCAGCGTGGTCCATGTCGGTTGTCATATCAGGGCTTCCGGGCCAGTCGCCTCCCACCGCCAGGTTCAGAATGATGTAAAAAGGCTGATCGAAGGGGGCGGGGTAGGGAACTTTCCCTTTTCCGTCGGTGAAGGAATACCACTCCGTCTCGGTAAAGAACAGTTCCCCGTCCAGATACCATTTGATTTTGCCCGGTTCCCACTGAACGGCATAGTTGTGGTACTCCTCTGCAAAACCGCCGGACGGAAGGGTGAAATGGCCCTGGCTCTGCTGGTGAGGGTTGCCATAGTGGATGGTGCCGTAGGTTTTTGTGGTGTCGTGTCCCAGCACCTCCATGATATCAATTTCGCCGCAGCGGGGCCACTGACCATACCGTTCTTCCTCGGTGGGCATCATCCAGAAAGCAGGCAGAAACCCCCGGCCTGCCGGCACCTTGATCCGTGCCTCAAAAATGCCGTACAGGAAATCGTGCTTGTGCTGGGTGTTGACCCGCCCGGAGATATACGACACCGTCCCGTCTGGATTTTTCTTTTCCACCGGTTTCAGCACCAGGCTGCTGTTTTGGATGTAGATGGTCTGGGGGGAATCTATGTAGGCCTGTAGTTCATGGTTTACCCAGCCGGGCTCGTGCAGCTCCACATTCCAATCTTCCCGATTCAGCTCCGGGCCATGAAAGTCGTCCTCCCATTGCAGTGTGTATCCATCGTAGGATAGCGTTTCGCATTTTGCAGGAATAGTGGTCGGATTTGTGGTTTTAGCTTCCATTTGAGTCTGCCTCCTTGATTTTGTTTCGGGTTGTGGGATTTTTATGCAGGGAATTCCGGATTAAAAAGACCTCAGCCGTTGGACAACAGCTGAGGTCGCCTGCAATGAAATTTTAAACAGCAGGAGCTTCGATCTTGTCCAGATGGATCTCGTCGATGCAGATACGGTGCTGCTGACCGATTTGTTCTCCGCCCACGGCTCCCATCGAGATACTGAGCACAGCTTTCATATCAGTGGGATAAGTCATCTGGAAGCAGACCTCATAGGTCTGATATTCCTGACCCAGCTGTACGATGGTTTCGCCCGAATAGGGGGTCCAGTCATTGTCTGCCGTGCCGTTCCGTTGAATCGCAAACATCAGCGGACGGTTCAGAGAGGATTTGGCCTGGAAAGACAAACGATACCACTGGCCTTCCTCCAACTCGATGTTGTTCTGTTTGAGTTGGATTTTCCAGGCTTCGTCGCCGGTATTCTGAATGGTGATATCGGCAGCGGTATCCTCGTTAAGGCTGTCCACCACATAGCTCACATCGGATGTTGTGTAAGCGTACAGTTCGTAGCCTGCAAAACCTGCATTGAAACTGCCGTTTTTGATGAGGCTGTCCTCTTCCATTCGCACGTTGTCGATGTAATATACACCCGGCTCACAAATGACAAAGGCAATATCCCGGCAAACAGGCTCTTTCTCCAGAGAGAGCTTATAGCTATAAGTGGTGTCGGAACCGTTGAGCACGGCCTGGAAACGACGCCCAGCGGCCCAAACGGAAAGGTTTTTGTCGGCAGGGCCTTCTGCGTCAAAACTCAGCTCAAAGTCGCCGGCTGTCAGCGCCAGATCTTTCTGATACACCACAACCGGGTTCAAGGCAGAAGTCCACTTGCCGGCAGTAATCTCCAGGCGACGGACGTTGTTGTCGTTGGTAACACGGATGCGGGAATCGCCCAATTTCCAGATGTTCCAGTAACCGAGGCGGTTTTCGCCCTCCTGGAATCCGCCGTTGTATACATAGTTGCCGTCAGCAAGGACGACCTTTTTTTCCTTGCCTGGATCATTCTGACCGATCTTCTTCAACGAGACATTGCGGAGGGAAACGCCAGCCGTGGACCCGGCCGCGCCCAGATTGAATTCCAGACGTCCGTTGGCGTCATCGTCTGCGGTCATGGTGAAGGTATAGGTGTAGGTCTGGACCTCGGGCGTCAGCTGGACGACGGTATCTTCCATGTACCGCTGATAGGAGCGGTCTGGGGCAGAGATGTCCACTTTCATGGTTCGCGGCGCATTGGCGGATGCGTCAAACGTTACCTGATAAACGCCGCCCTCTTTCAGAGGCAAATTGGGCTGGACCAACTGGACGCTGTAGTCCACCGTGCCCTCGCTGGACGTGATGATATGCAGTTCGTGGCCGGAGATTTCCGCCTGAGCCTCACCGCCCAGTGCGGTGAGAAAAGTCCAGTCCTGCTGGTCCGACAGGCTCTCGGGTACTGCAAAATTACCGTTGATAATGTAGTTGCCCTCTGCGTCCGGGTCACGCAGAACCACCGTTTTTTCAGGTTTAACCACATCCTCGCTGTAGCTGTCCTTCTGATAGACTTTCACATAGTCCACATAGAGAGCAGCGCTGGCAATGTCGGTGGTTTCGTCGGGGTTGCCCGGCCAGTTTCCGCCCACAGCCAGATTGAGAATGAGATAGAAAGGCTGGTCGAAAGGAGCGGGGTATGTGATTTCACCCTGGCCCTCGGTGGCAGAATACCAGTCGTTCTCAGTATGGATCAGACACCCGTCCACATACCAACTGATTCGGCCCGGTTCCCATTCCACTGCGAAGTTGTGGTATTCCTCCGAAAAACTGCCTGCCGTCAGCTGATAACTGCCCTGACTTTCGCTGTGAGGATTCCCGTAATGGATGGTGCCATAGGATTTGTCGGTGTCGTTACCCAGTACCTCCATAATGTCAATCTCGCCACAGCGGGGCCACTGCCCGTACAGATTCTCGTTGGTTGGCATCATCCAGAAGGCGGGCAGGAACCCTTGGCCTTCAGGCACCTTAATCCGTGCTTCAAAGATACCGTACTTGAAATCATGCTTGTTTTGGGTATTTACCCGGCCGGATGTATAGGACACTGTCCCATCGGGATTCTTTTGTTCTATAGGTTTGATGACCAGGCTTCCATTCTCAAGATAAATATTTTCGGGGGAATCCACATAAGCCTGCAGCTCATTGTTTACCCAGCCAGGGGCATGCAGTTCGATATTCCAGTCATCCCGGTTTAGTTCTGAACCATTGAAATCGTCTGCCCACTGCAGAGTATATCCGTCATATAACAGTTTACCTCCCAGAGCAGGTGTGCTGGTCGAATTTTGTTCCAGTTTTATTTTCTGGTCTGCATTCGGTTCAGCCATGCCGCAAAGCCCTGCCATCAGGGAGACAGCTGTTAAAACAGCCACTAGCCTTTTTGCTTTCATTACGACACAATTCCTCCTTTTTGTTTTTTGCCCGAATAAACCTCTTGATAGTTGCAAAATTATGTATATTTTGCAGTTCTATTTTATCTAAATGATCAGCGTCTTTTATATCAGATACATGCTCATTCTGTTGGATTTTTGTCTTTACCAAAGAGTCTGCAATAGCTTGAAGTTGTAAAAGCACTTAAAATATAGTTTATAATAAAAATTGCCTTGCGAATGAGCGGGAGATATGGTATGTATTATACGAAACTGATTTTGACACAGCTGTCTGAAAGGAGGCTGCTATGACCGCCGTCATCTATGCCCGCTACTCCTCCGACAACCAGCGGGAGGAGTCCATCGAAGGCCAGATTCGCGAATGCACTGCCTACGCCGAAAAGAACAGCATCGCCGTGGTCAAGTACTACATCGACCGGGCAATCTCGGCCAAAACGGACAATCGCCCCCAGTTCCAGCAGATGATTAAGGACAGCGAACGGAAGCTTTTTGATATGGTTCTGGTTTGGAAACTGGACCGCTTTGCCCGGAACCGCTACGACAGCGCTCGTTATAAGACCCAGCTCAAAAAGAATGGGGTCAAGCTGATGTCGGCGACTGAAATCATCTCAGACGGACCGGAGGGCATCATTCTGGAATCTGTTCTGGAAGGATATGCCGAATACTATTCAGCAGACCTCTCGGAGAAAGTCATTCGCGGTATGACAGAAAATGCGCTAAAGGGCAAGTTTACCGGTGGGGCCGTCCCGGTTGGTTATCGGATCGATGAGAATCAGCGTTTTCAAACCGATCCTTTCACAGCCCCACTCATTGCCGAAGCTTTCAGGATGTATAACGAAGGCGCTACCATGACCGAAGTACGGGACTGGCTGAATGAACACCAGGTCAAAAATCCTCGCGGTGGCCCCATGAGCTACAATACTGTCCAGCATATGCTGAAGAATCGCCGCTATATAGGTGAATTGAAATATCGGGATATCTTGATTCCAGATGCGATTCCACCGATTGTGTCGCCGGAACTATTCGAGGATGTGCAAATCAAGATGGCCAAAAATAAAAAGGCCCCTGCCCGGCGCAAGGCAGAGGATGACTATCTTCTGACTACCAAACTGTTCTGCGGTTACTGCGGTTCCTTGATGTTTGGGGAGAGTGGTACCAGCCGTTCCGGGGATGTGCACCGGTACTATAAATGTGCAACAGTTAAAAAGAGAAAGTCCTGCCAAAAGAAAACCGTCCGCAAGCAGTGGCTGGAAGATTTGGTGATTGCAAAAGCCAAGGCTCTTATTATGGACGATACCGTGATTGATTCCATTGTTTCCAGTGTAATGGAGCTGCAAAACAAAGAAAATACCAACCTGCCACTCTATGAGAAGCAGCTTCGGGACACAGAAACTGGCATCCAGAATATGCTCAACGCCATTCAGGCTGGTATTCTGACTAGTTCCACCAAAGAAAGACTGGAAGCCCTGGAAACGCAGAAGAAAGAGCTGGAAGCCAAGATCGCCGAAGAGCGGCTTGCAAAGCCCAAGCTCAGCGAGGACTTTGTGCGGTTCTGGCTGACCCGGTTCCGCAAGCTGGACCTTTCTCAAAAGGAACAGCGTCAAGCACTGATTGACACTTTTATCAACGCAATCTACCTGTACGATGACAAAATGCTTATCACCTTCAACTACAAGGAAGGGACGGAGACCGTTTCTTTCGGCGAGGCCACCGAGGCTGCGGCAAAGGAAAAAAGTTCGGATATGGATTGCCTTGGTGCACCAAGAAAACCAGTACACATTGTGTGCTGGTTTTTCTTTTTTTGTTTGCGCGACGGAAAGGGCTCGAACAGGGCGGCGGCGCATAGCGCCGCAAGCAATCAGCCCAGTGGGCTGTTGCTTAGCCCGCGGGTTCCAACGTGTAGGAATGTCTACCGTGGAAGCTGTAAATCGAAAGATTTCATGGCTTTTTTGTTTTGTAAGCCATGGGTGCACGGTTTCTGCACGGTTTTTGCACGGTCGGTGTTTTCTATGTCCGATTATGTAGGGCGCTGTATTGCATTGCAATCAGTGCCCTTTTTTGCATCAGGTGAGCAGGGCCAGGCGCAGCTTTGCCTTCATTTCCGGGTCGGCATCCTTGAGCAATTCCAAAAGAGCCGTCATGGAGATGGTGGGTTCGCCTGCGGCGGGAACAGCCTGCGGGCTGGAGGTGTCGGGCTTGGCATAGAAGCCGCTTTCAAACTTCTTGCCAAGCTCCACACGGGAGGACTGCTGGATATGGGCGTAGGTGTTCATCAGCATATCCGCGCTGGCGTGTCCTGTGGTCCCCTGCACCGCCTTGATGTCACCGCCGGAGATCATCAACTGGTAGGTGGCACTGGAGTGGCGCAGACCATGGAACACGATGCGGGGGAACTCCGGGTGTGCATCCTGCCATTTCAGGAACTTCTTGCGGATGAGCACCGGCTCCACCGCCAGACCGTTGGGCAGCCGCAGCAGCATCCCGCTGTTGCGGTACCGCTCCGGGTCGAGGGCTTCTTCCCGCTTCAGCTGTTCCAGCCACTGCTTCAGCTCCTCCCGCAGGGCAGCGGTCATAAAGATGCTGCGGCAGGAAGGAGAACGTACACCATTGGTTCCCCTGCAAGTCTGCGCTGGGTGGCAGAGACCATCAACCGCCATGCCCATCCGCGCATCCTTCTGCCGCAGAACAGGTGCTTGCCGGAGCCTCTCGCAGCCCCTTTTCCGCATCAGCCGGAACCAAGGTGTAACACACTAGACTTTGCAAGCAAAGTCGTGTGCCACGAAACCCCGGCACGGTTTCTTTGGATTCTTCCGGCTATTGCGTTGCTTCCCGGTTTCAGACAATAGAAGATGCGGGCGTCAACTCGTACACATGATCGAACTGGGCTTTACGTTCGTCGCTCAGGTGATGGCTAATCAGGATCAGGGTCAGGTCAGGGTTGGACAGCAGGCTCTTCTCCACGATGTCGGCGTTCTTCTGGTCCAGGGCGCTGGTGCCCTCATCCACCAGCAGGATGCTGCGGTTATGGATCAGAGCACGGGCGATGGCCACGCGCTGCTTCTGGCCGCCCGAGAGGGCGTTGCCTTCCTCGCCCACCGGCGTATCCAGACCCTTGGGCATATTGGCAAGGTCGCCTGCCAGGGCGCTGTCACGCAGTGCCTTTTCCATCTGCTCGTCGGTAAAGTGCTCACCCAGGGTAATGTTCTCACGGATGGTGGTATTGAACAGGAACACATTCTGTTCGATGTAGCTCATTTTCTGCTGGAGCTGCTCGGGCGTGTAATCCCGCACGTCTCTCTCGTCATAAAGGACCTTGCCCTGGTAGCCGGGCAGCCAGCCCAGAAGAATCTTCAGCAGGGTGCTCTTGCCGCAGCCGGAGGGACCGGTGAGGGCGTATTTGCCGCCTTTCTTGAATTCCGCGTTCATGTGGACCAGGATCGGCTTCTTTTCATCGTAGCCGAAAGAGACATCCTTGACCGTAATGCCTTCCTGCAGGGTAGGCAGACCGAAATCAGGAAGCTGCGCCTCGCCGGCATGGATGGTAATCTTATCGAAATAGGGCTTGCTGGCCGAGAAGGACACTGCAAGTTTGGACACCTGGTTCAGTCCATTATACACGCCGGCGCAGATGGTACCGGTGCCCATAAAGGTGGCCAGAGGAATCATATCATTGAGGATCAGGACACCCAGCAGGATGACAACGGCCACTTGGCAGACGGCGCTGACATAGGCCAGACCACAGCCGATGCCGTCCTTGTTGATGGTCAGTTTGTACTTGGCCTGCTCCATGCTGTCGCTGGCTGCATCGACTCCGCTGGTAAACCGTTCATCCTTGCCAAAGAAGCGAAGCACATCGTAACCTGCCAGCAGATCCTTGATTTTACTGACGCTGTCAGCCTGGCTGGCGGCACAGGCTGTGCCAACGGTTCCCAACCGTTTGCTGAACAGACGAGGAACGAAGATCATAACCAATGCGATGACCAGAGAAATCACCAGAAGCAGCCAATGAATGGATGCCAGTGCAACGATGCCGAACACCACCTGTGCCGCAGAACCCATGATGGTGAAAAACGGAGTCCAGGCCATCTGCTCAATCTGGTTCACGTCGTTGGTAAACTGGGAGAGGTACTCGCCGCTCTCCTGCTTATGATACTCCTGATGGGTCTTGTGCAACAGGCCCGCTGCCATATCCCGGCGCAGAGCGTTGTTCATCCGGCGCACGGCCCGGCCCTGGAAGAAGGTCTCTGCAATCAGGCAAAGGACCACGGCCAGCCAGGTCAGCAGAAGAAGAATGATCCGAATGGTGAAAGCCCGCAGATCACCGTCCAGCAGTCCCTGGGTGATCTGAATCTGTACCAGACTGGTGCAGACCTGCAAACCATAGGCAACAACCATACAGATGGAGGCCGCTGTAACAGTGGGCCAGCACTTTTTGAGATAATACTTCATGATTTCCACCTCTTCTGTGATCGTTCCATCTGTCTCTATGAACAGTGGATTGTGTGCTTTGCTCTTTCTGATTCAAATTGTAGCACACAGGATGAGGAATAAACATATCGTTTTGTGTTAGTTAACTGATTACACACATTCTGATTTTCTATAGAGGCAAACTGTCTTTCCATCAATAATTTCAGACTTTTTGCACTGCATATTCATGCAGCGCAAAACATTCCGGCAGCTACGACACTCGGGCTTCAGATCAGAAAAGCTCCACCGGCAGTTAACCTCCGGGTCGATCACAATACCTTTTTCGGGATCAACCCAACCTAACTGGTTTTGCGGGTGGTCAAGCGCCACAGTGCATTTGCCAATTTTTCCATTGGCCCGGAATACCATGCTATGTGGATAGGAAGCGTAGCACACCTGTGCAAGGGCTCCGTTTCTGTGGTTATGACACGACATCCCGATCTTATCCAGATATGCAACATGTTTTGCTACCAACACATCTTTTGTATCCTGATGAAGGATGGATAGACTGTGGACGCCTTCACCACCCCAGTCACCAACAGCACGAACAAGTACGGCGAAGCGTTTGTCATGCCCAAACAGACGGTACAGATAATCATACCAACTGTAGTCCTCATCGTCGGCCAGAATATTGTGGCGCAGCGTGATATGAAAGGAATACTCTGCCGGCGGCAACTTGGAAAGAGAGGCCAGATTGTTAATGATGGTCTGCAGGGTTCCTTTGCCGGATACATGGGGCCGAGTCTTGTCGTGATTCCAACCATCAATTGTAATTTGATAGCTGGTGATCCCTGCCTGATAGAACTGCCGAAATAGCTTGTCATTCAGCAGATAACCATTGGTGGTCATATTGGCAGCATAGTGAAAGCCATACTGTTTCTGCAGATTTTGCACAATGTTGGACACTTCCAGCACAGTGTCTTTGCAAAGAGTAGGTTCACCTCCAAACCATGCAAGTATGACCTGTTTATAGCGCGGCGCTTGTGCAGTTATATACTCCTCAATTCGGTCCAGTGTGTCACGAGTCATACTGACCGCATGGTGATCTTCATAGCAATATGGGCAGCGGAAATTGCAGCCTTCCGTCGGCATCAATGTTACCATGAAGATATTATCCAGCAAAGATCTCACCTGGTGCAGCGCATGGTCCAGTTCTTCCTCGGTTACCAGAAGCTCTTGCTCATGCAGATAGCGTGTCAACGGCGTATTCAGTTCCGCACAGCCGCCGCAACGGGTGAGATTGATGAACTCCTTCTGCAGGCCATGATCGGTCAGCCGGACGGTATTGCGATACAATTCTGATGTAATATAAATAGCATCTTCTTCCGTGCGATAGGTCACATAGCTGGGTACTGTATACATATTAGCTCCTCTTTATCTATATAAAAATCCTGATTACAGGATAATTGTTCGAAATAAGGGGCCCGGAACAATCCGAACCCCTTATTAAAGTGGTAATTAACCCTGTTAGCAGAAGATATTAATGTCGATATTGCAATCAACCTGTTCTTCAATGGGCTTCTTCTCAGCGAGGACTTCCATGATTTGTTTCTCCTCTCTTTTTGGTTTTATTCAGCTTGGGAGCTTTCGTTTGTTCGTATCCCTTGCTGTGACTGTATTGTAGCACATCCTGCCGACCGGCAACATATCGTGCCGAGTTACTTGAAAATAACACAAAACGATAAGTTTTCAGTAAAAGTTGAACCGTTCACTGGAAATCCGCTGTGCCATCCTTTATAATAATAGAGATATTACTTCTATAGGAGGGTTTAGGGATGAAGAATGTCTTTCTTGGCGAGTACGTCAAGCAGCGGCGGCTGGATCTGGGTTTGACCCAGGAGCAGCTTTGCGATGGAATCTGTGAGCCTATGACTCTTTCCCGGCTGGAAAATGGGAAACAGACCCCCAGCCGCAACCGGATCAATGCCCTTTTGCAGCGTCTGGGCCTGCCGGATGACCGCTATTTTGCTCTGCTGAGTAAAAATGAACTGGAGATGGAAGCTCTTAAGAAAGAAATTGTTGCCTGCAATGTGACCGAAAAGGTGCCGGAGGGATTTGAGAAGCTCGCACAATTTGAAAAGCTGGCAGATCCGGATGATCAAATTTCGCAGCAATTTGCCCTGTGTTCAAGGGTACTTCTGGGACGCTTGGATGGACGCTACACGCCGCTGGAACAAATCGATCTGCTAATGCAGGCAATTCAGCTGACTGTGCCCCGCTTTGACCTAGAGAGTATAGAAAGTTTCCTTTATACAAGAGATGAAATCACAATTATCAATCAGATTGGGCTTGCTTACTCTGATGCTGGCCAAAATAAAAAAGCAGCTGAAATCTACTATCAGCTGCTTAAGTATGTGCGTAAGCATTTTAAGGAAACCATAACATCTATTGGGGTGTTGCCTTTGGTCCTTTATAATTATGCTCGGGTACTGGATTTGTGCGGTCGCTATGAGGAAGGAGCTGCACTCGCTAAAGAAGGACGAGAAGCCTGTATTCAATATGGACATTACCAAGTATTGCCCCGATGTCTGGAAATTGAAGCGGAATGCCGACATTTTATGGGCGATGACGAAATCAGCAAAGAATTGTACTACCAATCGTATTATCTCTGCAAAGTCATTGGATATCAAATCGGGTTAGAGGTTGTCAAAAAAGAAGCGAAAGAATACTTGAACATCGATTTTATGAGTTAACCCATGTCTCCAACGCCCGGCATAGCATCACATGGCTGGATAGAAGGTCTGTCCGGATTCTCAGGCTGATCAGAACCGTCAGGTTGTTCCGTTTCGGTCACACCAGGCTGCGGCGTGGGCAAGTCTTCAGGCTCAGCGGCAAAGCAGGGGACAGCCAGTAGACTGGTGGCCAGAACAATAGAGGTAATCAGGGTAAAGATACGTTTCATCATTTGTTTTTCCTTTCGTTTTATGTTGTTTTCTTGTTGGCAAAAGGATACCACTACAAGGCCATACAGACCATATCGTGCTGTGTTGCTTTTTTCTAACACAAAACGACGGGTTATACTGAGAATGAGGTCAGATGCTTTCCAATCGGCTTGTGATGTAGCAAGTACTAAAAATAAGAGAATGGCCACCCAAACCAATGCCGTCAAGTCGTTGTCGGATGAAGTGGATTTTAGTTTGTCTGGGAGTAAGTGCACGGTTTCTGCACGGTTTCAAAACGTGCAAAGGGTGCAAATCGTTGCAAAATCGGACAAAGGGTGCAGAAACTCGAAGTTCAAAACCTGCGATGCATCGCCGAGAAATAACGTTAAAACGTAACTTCCAAAAATTGAGGGAATCGCCCGGTGTGCGCTGCGAATCAGTAGGCCGTGGATTAGAAGATTAAAAAGTAATGGTCTGTTGAACAAAAATGTTCGGCAGACCATTTTTTCATGGATTTAGAAGTGCTGTCAGTTCCAGCCATACAAAAACTTTGGGTTCAGCAGATGGATCTTTGCACCGGAAAAATCAAGGATACCCTCATCGCGCATCCGGCACAGCTCACGGGAAAGAGCACTGCGGTCCACACAGAGGAAATCCGCCAGTTCTGTCCGGGTGTAGGGCAGACTGTAACAGCCTTTTTCATCGGGTGTCAAGGTTTGAAGATAAATCTTCAGACGATCTCGAAGTCGTTTTTGTGCTAAAATACGCACTTTGGTGTTAAAAAAGAGGAGCTGCTGCGCCATATCCTGCATAAGATTTGCTGTGACCTGCATCCGGCAGGGACAGGTCAGCGTTTTCTGTGACATCAATGCGCTGAAATCCAGCAGCATTACGGTACAGTCCGAACTGGCGCGCAGACAGACCGGACTTACCGTCCAGCCAGTACAGGCCAGTTCTGCACCAAATACTTCTCCGGGACAAAAACGGCAGATGCTGATTTGATTGCCACTTTCATCATACAAAAATTCTTCCATCGTGCCATCCAGCAGAACACCCGTATTGTGGCTCTGCTCACCCAGCTCGACGATGTGCGCACCACGGGGATATTCACGGACAGTCGCATTCAAGCAACGAAGGACTTCCTTATATTTTCGCGGCTGGATGCCGTTGAACATGCCGCATTGCTGTAAAATTGAATAATATTGCTCCATCTTAAAATTTGCTTTGCCGTTGCCATAACAACGGAAACTCCGAGGTAGTTGTGTTAAACTCTTGGTTAGAGATGCCTAATTAAAAGGCATCATTATTATACGGTATAAAGTTTGAAATGTCAAACCCTATAACTTGCAGGGTTTGTCTTGAAGGAGTGACACAATGCTTTCGTTGGGTATGGATATCGGCACTTCGACGGTCAAGTTGGTGCTGCTGCGGGATGGTGCAATGGCAGAGCGGTGGATGGCGGTGCATCACGGCAGGCCGTTCGCCTGCCTGAAAAAAGGACTTTCTGCATTGGAACTGGATGCAGACACACCGTTTTCGCTCTGTGTGACCGGAAGCAACACGGAGGCTCTGCTGGAGCAAGATTCAGCCATTCCCTCTTTAGGCGATATCCCGGCTGTCGTCGAGGGTGTGCGCCAGATTGTTCCGCAGGCTGGTTCGGTCATTGAAATCGGCAGTCAGGGTGCGCGATTCATCACGGATTTGCAGAGCCGTGCACCGCAGTTCGCAGTCAACGAACACTGTGCAGGCGGCACGGGCTCGTTCTTTGAAGATCAGATGTCCCGCGTAGGCTGCAAACTAGAAGATTATTCTTCACTGGTCGAGCAGGCACAGAGTGTTCCCCGCCTTTCCGGTCGGTGTGCCGTCTTTGCCAAGACCGACATCATCCACCGTCAACAGGAAGGAGCTGCTACGCCGGATATTCTTCTGGGTCTGTGCTATGCGATGATCCGCAACTACAAAGCTACCATCGTGCGTCGGCTTCCCGTCTGCAAGCCAGTAGTGTTCTGTGGCGGCGTGACCTGCAACACCGGCGTCATCCGGGCTATTCGGGAAGTGTTCGGCCTGACCGAAGAAGAGCTCATCGTTCCGGAGTTTGCCCGATATGAAGCGGCTCTTGGTGCTGCACTCAAGGCATCCGGCTCGTTCACGTTACGTCAACTGAATGATTCTCTGGACCGTACACGAACAACACACCACACGGTCGGAACATTGCCCAAACTGGAACTGCGCCCCGGCACGAGCCTTGCGGAGCCAAACGCTACCAAGATCATTCCAGAAAGTGGCTGCGCATTGGGCATCGACATCGGTTCTACCAGTACCGATCTTGTTCTGGTCGGTGCTGACGGTGAACTGGTAGACTTTCAATATCTGCGCACCGCAGGTGATCCGGAAGGAGCTGTCCGCAAAGGACTTGCAAGTATTCGTCAGCGGTTTGGTGATATCCGGTTTACGGCTGTCGGCGTGACCGGCTCCGGACGTGAGCGCGTCGGCAAGCGCATCGGCGCGGATGCTGTCCGGGATGAGATCACTGCGCAGGCCAAGGGTGCAGCTCACTGGGTACCGGAAGTCGATACTGTGTTTGAGATCGGCGGACAGGACAGCAAGTACATCAGTATCCGGGACGGTGAAGTCGTGGACTTCCAGATGAACAAGATCTGCGCCGCCGGTACAGGCTCTTTTGTGGAGGAGCAAGCCGTCCGCATGGGCATCCCGCTGGCAGAATTCGGCCCGTTGGCCCTTTCTGCCGAACATCCGGCCGCATTGGGTGAACGCTGTACCGTATTCATCGAAACGGCCATTGCATCAGCCGCCGCAGAAGGCGTTTCGCAGGCAGAGATCGCCGCCGGGCTGTGTCACTCTATCGTCCAGAACTATCTGCACAAGGTAGTCGGCTCCAAGCCGGTGGGCCAGCACATTGTCTTACAGGGCGGCGTCGATTATAACCCCGGCATTGTGGCGGCCTTCCAATCCGCTTATGGCGACCGCGTACAGGTCAGCCCGGTCTTTTCCATCAGTGGTGCGTATGGCGTGGCTCTTCTGGCACAGGAAGCGGTGGGCGATGCACCTAGTCAGTTTGTGGGCTTCGACAGTCCTGCACAAGCCGCAGAGGACAGCCGCAGTGCGGAGATCCAGAAGAACATTGACTTCTACAAGCAGGCGGACAAACTGCTTTTGGAGGGTTATACCGGCAAACGCGACCCACGTAAAAAGACCGTAGGTGTGCCTTTTGCGTTGATGATCCACAAATTCTTCCCGATGGCGAATGCCTTCTTTACCTCGTTGGGCTTCAATGTCGTCCTGACTGACCCCACCAGCGAGGAGACGATCCGGCTGGCTCAGCAGACCGCACAGGGAGAGACCTGCTACCCGGTCAAACTCATTTACGGCCATATGCAGCAGCTCATCGACCAAAAAGTAGATTATATCTTCCTGCCCACCATCCACACGATGAAGCACGAAAAGAGCCGTGTGAAACACAACTACGGCTGCGTCTATATGCAGACGGCAGCCGTATCCATTGCCAAAGCTCTGGACATTGAGAGCAAGGGCATCACCTTGCTCAGTCCGGTATTCGATCTCGACTTCGGGCAGGAAGCTATGGCATCTGCAATGCTGGGACTGAGCAGGATTTTAGGAATCCCGAAACCGTTTTGTGCCAAAGCTCTGCTCAGTGGTGCCATGGCGGTGCGCCGCCATACCGCCGCCGTGGAAAAACAGGGCAAAGCTCTATTGGCTACCCTGAGACCGGACGATAAAGTGTTGGTGCTCATCACCCGAAACTACGGCGTTTCCGACCCCATCCTGAACATGGGCATCCCGGAACTGCTGTTGGAGCGGGGCTACAAGGTCATTACGCTGAGCCACCTGCCCGGTCATGCGCTGGACATCTCCGATGAATACGATAATCTTTATTATCCGTTCGGGCAGCATATCCTGTCCGGAGCAAAGCTGATCGCTCACCACCCGAACCTCTACGCTGTCTATCTGACCAACCACGGCTGCGGCCCGGACACCATGCTCTCATACCTGTTCAAGCAGGAGATGGGCGATAAACCCTACCTGCAAATCGAAGTGGATGAGCATTTTTCCAATGTGGGTGTCATCACTCGCATTGAAGCGTTCCTGAACAGCCTGCAGCACCGCCCGGCGGTGGCTCTGCCGACAGATTTCAACATCGAGCAGGTAGACATTCACCCTTGTCGTCTGGCACAGACACCATCCCCCAATGTGCCACTCTATCTTCCGGCGATGGGTGCTTATACGCCCTATCTGGCCGCATATTTCAAACAGCAAGGGGCAGACCCCTACGAGCTGCCGCACCTGACGGACGATATTCTGAGCCTTGGCCGAGCGGAGACGAGTGCAAAAGAATACCTGCCTTTCCCGGCACTGCTGGGCAGCATCCTTGCCGAGCGAAAAAACGACCAGACAGATGCGCAGTTCCTGATTCCGCAGACGCAGGGTGCGGAGGCAGACGGTCAATACGCCCGTGTCATCCGTGCTGTGTTGGACCGCAGAAAAGAGCGGAATGCTCAACTGGTCAGCCCGATGCTGGAAACACTGCCCGAAATGGCGCAGAACCGTGACGCACTCTTCCGCGCACTGTTGGCGGGAGATATCCTCTATGCCGCCCCGGTAGACCAACGTGCAGACATTTCGGCACAGTGGGATGCTCTGCCCGGCTGGGAGCAGCTGCACACAGCGGCGAGAGAGATCGGCGCACTTCCCGCAAAAGGCCGCCGCATTGCCGCTGTTGGTACGCCGCTCTGCCTGACAGAACTGGACAGCGGCGTACTTGCCGCGCTGGAAGCCGAAGGCGAACGGGTGCTTCGCGCCCCACTCAGCGAGGCGCTCTGGTTTCTGTGGAAAGACAATTTGGATGACAACAAACCATCGGCTGGCTGGCTTGACCAGATGCAGAGGCAGATGCAGACCCTTGGTAATGAACTTGGAGCGCACAGTGCCTTTGCGGAAGACGCTGAAACACTGTTCCTCATTGCGGACTCTGCCTTGCCGAATTTTTCAGGCGGGAACGGTCGATATCGGTACGCCAAGGCCGTGGAGCTTTCTGGCCGTACCAATGCAGTGCTGACCCTTGCACCCCGGTATGAAAATACCGCGATGATTCTGGATATGCGCGGCCTGCACGATGCCTGTCGGGCTCCGCTGTTCCAGCTTTCCCTTGATAATGACTGGGATGAGACTGCATGGAGCCGCCTGCGTTCGTTCCTCTACTACTGCTGAATCCGGCAGACGCAAAGAACCCGTCCGGTAGGTCCGGACGGGTTCTTTGCGTCTGTTATGAAACAGAAGATCGCTTATTCGATGACCAGCAGCAGGCTCATCTTGAACTTGCCCTGTGCGGTAACGCTGTGCAGGCCGTTCTTATCGAAGCGGAAGCTCTCGCCTGCGTTCAGCTCGTAATCCTTGCCCTCATAGCCAATAATGGCCTTGCCTTCGAGGGCGGTCAGGATGGCATTGCCGGGAGCGCGGTGCGGAGTCAGGCCGGTGCCCTCGTCAAAGGCCATCAGGACAAATTTCATGTTGTCTGCATGAGCGATGTCCAGATTGGCGATGCTGCCCGCTTCATAAGAAATGAGGTCCTTCAGTTCGGTGGGCTGGCCAGCCTTGATGATGTTGTTCATGGTAAAATTCTCCTTTTTCAAAATGATTTCGGTATAGATCATTCCACTGTCGGTTTTTGTGCCGCACAGTGTTTTTGGCGGTACATACAGCACTTCTCCGGGTTTGACAGACACTTCCTGCCCATCGACTCCCAGAAGAAACCTGCCGTTTCCCTCACCACCCAGATAAAGAGTGGTGCAGTCATAGTATTCCGGGGTAATAGAAGTGCCTGCGCCCAAGGAAAACCATGTTACCGGCACTCCATAGCCCAGTCCGGAAGGTCGGGAAACGGTCATAGCATCCCGGATCGGGCGAACCTGGGAAAGTGTAAAAGGGACATTGTTCATACAGCAGTTTCCTCCCGCAGACCAACCGGAACGATGCTGCGCACCGACCGCCCCTGATAATGCAGTTCATCCACCAGCACCTGAACATCAAAAGAATACGAGATGTTCTCCTCGCTCAAGATCTCCGCGGCTGGACCGTAGAAAAATTCGCCTTTGCGGTTCAGCATCAGGGCTTCGTCCGCTACGCTCATGGCATTGGTGGGATAGTGGGTATTCATGATGGCACTGATGCCGGATTCATGCGCCAGCCGCTCCACCATATTCAGTACTAAGATCTGATTGTGGAAATCCAGACCGGTTTCCGGCTCGTCCAGAATGATGAGCTTCGGCTCGTTGATGAGGGCACGGGCAATGAGCACCATTTGTAGTTCGCCGCCGCTCATCCGGTTGCAGTCCTTGTTGGCAAGACGGGTGATCCCCACTCGTTCCATCATGGCCTCCGCCATTTCGATTTCCTCTTTGCCGGGTTGCTGAAAGGCTCCGAGATGCGCACTGCGCCCCAGCAGAACCATTTCCAGACCGGTGTAGGAAAAAGCGAAGCCACGGGACTGCGGAATGTAGGAGATAGTGCTCCAGACATCCTTCGGCTTGAGGGCGTGGATATCCTTCCCATAAAACAGGGTTTTTCCGCTGTGCCATGGCAGCAGACCGATCATGCACTTGAGCAGGGTGGTTTTACCAATGCCGTTTGGACCAAGAGTCGCAAGGATGTGACCTTCTTCCAGACCCAAATTGATATTTTCGAGAATCACAGGCTGCTTCGGGTAGCCGAAGCAGCCGTTCTGCACTTCCAAGATCATTGCAGATTGCTCCTTGTTTTATTCAACAGAGAAATAAACGCCGGCGCGCCGATGATGGCGGTGAGGATGGAAAGAGGCAGCTCGATAATGCTGATGCTGCGGGACAGGGTATCGATCAGGATCATAAAGCTGGCTCCCAGACTGAGACTGAGGGGCACCACATAACGGTTGTTGCTTCCAACCAGCATCCGGGATGCGTGCGGGATCAGCAGACCGATCCAGCCCACCTGACCGCACATGGAAACGGCAGACGCCGTGATCAGCGTAGATGCAACAATAAACAGCATCCGGGTCTGTTTGATGTTGATGCCGCTGGCACGAGCCTCGTCATCGCTCAGTGAAAGGATGTTCAGCCGCCAGCGCAGCAGATAGATGATGATGATTCCAGCAACGATAAGTGGGCAGCCAATCAGGATCTTCTGGTAACTGGAACTGGTAAAGCTGCCCAAGAGCCAGTAGGTGATCTCCGGCAGCTTGTTCTGCGGATCGGCAGTATATTTCAGCAGCGAACCCAGTGCGTTGAACAGAGCGGATGCGATCGTGCCGGCCAGCACCAGATAAACCATAGAACGCCCATCACTCTTGCCTGCGATTTTCAGAGTAAAACAGACGGAAATCAGGCCAAAGACCAAGGCGATGAGCTGCGTTTCCAGAATACTGCAAGACAGGATGATAGCAAGAATTGCACCCACACAGGTGCCGCTGGTCACACCCAAAATATCCGGTGTGGCAAGCGGATTGGAGAATAAGGATTGATAGGCATTGCCTGCACAAGCCAGACCTGCGCCGACGATGATGGCCGTCAGAATGCGGGGCAGCCGCAGATTGATGACGATGGAGTAGTTCTGTACATTTGAGGTGCTCTCACCCGTCAGTGCAGTGCGCAAAGCTGTGAGAACTTCGCCTGCCGGAACATTCATTCGCCCAAAGCACAGGCAGATAAGTGCGGTCACAAGGGGAAAAGCGAACATCAATACCACGGCCAGAGGAGTGAACCGGCCCTTTTTTATCCAGATGGTATCCTTCATCAGTACAGCAGCATTTCCTCCAACTCGTCATCTGTCACATCGTAGCCGTACCATGTCTTGTAATATTCCTTGATGGTATCGCCCAGCGGATAATCGGCAAAAGCATCCGGGTAGGTGTTGCAGGCCAGCCATGCCAGCACTAGAGGAGCATCCGGATTCGGGGTGAACCAGTTCCACATACCAAGCGTAGTGTTGTAGACCCGGCCGCGCTTCACGGCAGTCAGGGTGGAGAAGTCAGCACCGTCCACATTCCCGCTCAGCACGTCCTCGGTGCGCAGGGGCTGCAGGCCGGGACCATCCAAGAAAAGAATATCGGGATCCCAGCTATAGATCTGCTCCATGCTGGCCTGTGCAAAGCCGGTGGCTTCCAGTGCCTTGTCCGTTACGCCCAGACGCTTCATCCAGTAGGTGCCAAAGGTGCCCTGACCGGATACCTTCGGCACACCGTCTGCATACTTCCACAGGATCAGCGCACTGGGGCGATCCGTTTGAGGAATTTCCGCAATGCGGGCTTCTACATCGGCCACGATCTCATCACCGGCAGCAACAAAGGCGTCGGTCTTGCCCGGTTCGTTGAAGATCTGCTCCAGCAGCTTCAGCCACTCTTCGTAACGTTCAACGGGATCGGCTTCCGTAGATGCGCCCACGGTAGCGAAACCGATGGAGGGGATTCCGCTGGCCTTCAGGATTTCGGCATGGGAGGAGTTGCCGGCATTGTACAGGATAACATCAGGGTTCAGCTTCAGGATCTCCTCGATGTTCAGGTCGCTCTGAGCATAGACCGTATCGCTGGACTTCAGAAGCTCCGGGGCGATATTCTTCAATACAGTGTCAGAAATGACCGACTTGAAAGAGCCGCAGTAACCCACGATGTAGGGAGCACTGCCCTCAAAATAAGCCATGTAGGTGGACAGGATCGGAATCTGGTCGATGACGACACGGGTGACCTTATTAGGCACCTCTACTTCGTTGCCGCCGTGGTCTACGACGGTATGGGTACCGGTCTCATCCATGGATGCGGCAGAGGAAGTTGCTTCGCTGGATACAGCGGAAGAAGCCATAGAAGAAGCCGTGCTGCTGGAAGAAGAACCGCAGGCGGCCAGAACACCGGCTGCACTTACAGCAGCCATAGCAGTGATAAACGAACGACGAGAAATTTTTTTCATGGAAAACTCCTTTGATAAATCAATGGTTCTTTGGTCGTGGCGGTTAGTTAGTTATAACCAACTACAGAGCATTTTATCAAATTCACCTTCCCTTGTCGGTTGCTATGGCAACGGCGGCGCAAATTTATCTGATGGTAAAAATGGACACAAAAACAGGGTGCGCCCACCTGCTGGGTATTCGTAAAACAGTTTTCGAGAAATGACATGGCAACTGCCTGTCAGGATTGGTTACGGAGTACCCGGCTAGGCCGAGGAAGCATCAAGTCCCATGTCCGCACCGTTAAGGTGTTGGGTATGGGGCTTTTTGCATTTCAGGAACGTATACACCTCTGGAAAGGTGTAACACACTAGACTTTGTACCAAAGTCGTGTGCCAAGGGTGCTGCGCCCCTTTGGAATCCCTGCTCACATCGCCTGTGGGCGATGTGGATTCGCTGGACAGAAAGCTCTCACAAAGGTGCACCGGGCTGTCTGCGGCGAGGAAAAGGCACTTCTGCGGAAGTGTAATAACCCACTATGACGCTTTCAGCCCTGCGGTCTGCAAAGTGTAGTGGGCTCTCCGAGGGGGAAACGGCTATATAGGGTGCGCTTCGGGCAAATCGCTGCGTACGTGCGTACCAATCTCTCGTACGCACGTACGCAGTAAAACGGCTAAAATCTCCTATATAGGGGTGTTCTTCTGGAAATCAATATGATATACTCAACTTAACCAACCATCAACTAATAGGAGGCGGTAATATTATGGGAAAAACTTTTGTGTGTAGCTTATGCCGTAATGGAATCATTGGCGGTGGTTTGTACATTGATGAACAGAGCATTACATATTCAACTCAAAAGCTCACAGTCAGTCCACTGTATCGTAACCTTGTATTGCCCATGAACGAGATAAGGGAGCTTTCATGGAGTCAGATGGTCGTTCCTGTTGCAGCAATTTCCATGAAAGATGGAGAATGTTATAAATTTATCATATATAACAAATCAGGATTTGAAAAGGCATATAAGCAATATAGCAACCACCAAGAATGAAATCACCTAGCAGGGTTTGGGGCAGGCACGCCCCAACAAGAAGCTGTCCCAAAGGGGCAGGAAATTTTCAAGAATTGAAAATTTGTGGCCACGGGACGATTCTTGCTCTCACGAAAA
>OBYS01000315.1_pt1 | contig 40936 bp, 36 predicted proteins | sample 1476791 | NCBI WGS metagenome assembly OBYS01 (sample SAMEA2580205, study PRJEB22360) | human gut metagenome | biome: human gut; feature: human-associated habitat; material: faeces | place: Denmark | collected 2008/2010
AAAAATCAACGAAAGTTTAAGAAGTTCTCAGTCTGTCGTAAAAAGCGAGGTCTCGCTTGTAAATGAGAGAATAACGACTGAGGGCTTGAGGAAAAAGTTGTTTTGCATGTAAGGGTAAAACTATTCTGAATTTAGAAATGGCTAGATGCTTCAACTGCAAAAACACTCGCTTTTGTCTTTTGTGGAAATAATTTCTTACAAGAAAGCATGCTTTCTTAATAATATTCGAAGTGCTTTTGAATTTTAAGAAAACTAAAGCAGGTGTGTAAATCTTAAGAACAAACCCTTAGCAAGCAATTGAAGAATCTTTACATCTATGTTGTGCGGAACTATAGTTCACCGCAGAAAAAGAAGAATAGTTCCAAGAAGAAAACAATATATTTGACGGAGCGCCCGATAGCTTTTGGGTTCTTTTTTAAGCCTCCGGTCTCGCCGTCCTTCATGGGATATTTGTCGGCGGGAAGTTCCAAGACTAAATCAAAGTCAAACAGCAAAAAGAGGGATTTTTGCTCCTGAGTTTTATAGAAGAATCACAGATAATTTCAAGAGGGCCTTTGAGTCCCAAGGGTTCTCTAGTTTTTTGATTTTTTCTCTTCTGTGGTAATAATCTCTTTATTCTGGAAATAGCTTCCAAGACCTTCTCGTAAAGCAAGCTTCTTCCGCAGCGAAGCCGCTGTTTCATAGTCTTCAGGTACAGTCATCTCCAACGCGGCGCATATCTGTTTTATTTCCTCAGAGATTCCCGTCGTGGCGTAAATTGCTGGCAACCTGTCTAATTTGATTTTTGTAGTTCTAAGACCGTTGAGACTTTCAACGATTTTGCCTATTGGGATGGGAGTTTCTCTCTTTCTTAGTTTGTATTCCAACAATCTTGAGAGGACCAGTGAGATGTAGCAGCAAAGAAAGTGACCGCGGATGTGATTTTCAGTTCTTACGTAAACGGGACGACCTTCCAACTGGCTCTTAAGAACTCGGAAGTTGCTTTCAATGTGCCAAAGTCCTTTGTAGATATCCAGTACTTTTTCTGCCGGATCATTCAGAGAAGTTTCGATGATGTGCATTCCGTCAAAGAGTTCTTGCTCTGAGATTCTTTCGTAATTAACCGCCAGGCTCTCTTTATCGATATCCACGCTGACCAGGCTTTTCCCGCCTTTCTTCAGCTCAGCTGAGAAGTTAGACGGATTAGCCACAAGCCTCTCGGCTTTCTTTATTAGTCTTTGTCGGTCGATCCTATCCTTGATAAATCGTTTTTCCGAGAAGGTGATAATAAAGCGACGTTTAATGGTCCCTTTCTTTCTCTTGTTGCCGTATTTCGTCGTGTATGGCTTGAGCTTATCTTCGAGTTTTTTCTTCTCCTGGGGATTACTGTTTTCGTAAGCAAAGTCAGGATATTTATAACTAACTTTGGTTTCCAAGGTTACTTCTTTGAACCATGTCTTTGAGAGGACGCCGTTACCGTCTGCCACAACTCTTTCGACTCTTCCTGTCGGATCCAATGCGGCTTCCTTGATCTCCTTGGACGCGTTTCTGATTTTTGAGGAGAGGACATAGCTATTGCTCAATTCCAGCAGACAATGAATGTTGGCTGTATTGTTCAAGCCCTTGTCAGCAACGACGATAAGATTTTCGACGCCGTAAGTTTTCTTTAGTTCCTCAATGAAAGGGATCATTGTAGGAGACTCGCCCTGATTTCCTCGGTAAAGGTTGTAGCTGATCGGAAGGCCGTCCTTATCAGCAGCCAGAGCCATTACAACTTGTACCTCATTAAATTTTTTATCTTTCGAGTATCCGAACTCCCGCAGACTGTCTGCTTCAACGCTTTCAAATGCGTAGGTAGTAATGTCGTAGAGACAGACGCGAGTATCGCGACGCGGATTTTTCTCTAAGAGTTTTTTATTCAAATACTTAATAACGGAGTCTTTATTCTTGCTGAGCAAATCAAGACAGTTGTAATAGTGAGCAAGGTTTTCTTCCTTGGCACCAAGATAAGAAACAGGAGCTAACCGGCACGTCTTGGCTTTGGACCAAGGAGCAAGAATTCGACCAAGACAAAGCTGCCTTACTACTTCTTCAAAATCAAATTCAATGTCAGAGTCTTTCTTGAGATAAGACAGCTTGTAAGGCAGATTTAATTCGTTCCAAAGCCTGTCGAGAACAACCATGCCTAAGCCTCGCAGACAAGGCTTTTCCCCTTTGAGCATGATCCCGTCTTTAGCTGCTCGAATGATATCGGCCTCAATAGTTTCATTGCTCAAGAGCCGCTTTCTTATGTCCTCTCCGGCAGCGTTTTCATTAAGGATTCTGACTTCGTCTTTGATCTTCTCTAAGGCTTGAGGGTCTACAGCCAGAAGCTTTTTCAGGTTTCCACATCTGCGAACGATACTCTTACGGGACTGACCGTCTTCATTTCGATAAGAGGAAGCAATGTAGACGCTTCTGTTATCGCCTTTTGAGCTGTACATGATGTGGTAGCGCATGATTCCTCCTTTATACTATTACTACTATTTTACCACAAAAGGATAAAAAATAATAGGCCTTTACCATATGATTTTTAAATAAAAACTACAGATTTAGGCCTAAAACTCAGGAAAAATCAACGAAAGTTTAAGAAGTTCTCAGTCTGTCGTAAAAAGCGAGGTCTCGCTTGTAAATGAGAGAATAACGACTGAGGGCTTGAGGAAAAAGTTGTTTTGCATGTAAGGGTAAAACTATTCTGAATTTAGAAATGGCTAGATGCTTCAACTGCAAAAACACTCGCTTTTGTCTTTTGTGGAAATAATTTCTTACAAGAAAGCATGCTTTCTTAATAATATTCGAAGTGCTTTTGAATTTTAAGAAAACTAAAGCAGGTGTGTAAATCTTAAGAACAAACCCTTAGCAAGCAATTGAAGAATCTTTACATCTATGTTGTGCGGAACTATAGTTCACCGCAGAAAAAGAAGAATAGTTCCAAGAAGAAAACAATATATTTGACGGAGCGCCCGATAGCTTTTGGGTTCTTTTTTAAGCCTCCGGTCTCGCCGTCCTTCATGGGATATTTGTCGGCGGGAAGTTCCAAGACTAAATCAAAGTCAAACAGCAAAAAGAGGGATTTTTGCTTGATTTGCCTTTGAACTAAGGAGAAATATTCATGAAATTATCAGTACTTGCCACCTCAGTTCTGCTTGCTGCCGTTTCTACCGGTGCATATGCCTATACACCGGGCACCTACACGGGCGCCATTGCTGGCCAGAACGGACCGGTCAAAGTCGAAGTAACGACTTCAGCGGACAAGATTCTTTCCGTCAAGATCGTTGATCAAAAGGAAACGGAAGGTATCGGCTCCAAGGCAGTTGCCTCTCTTCCGGCTGAAATCGTTAAAGCACAGTCTGCAGATGTCCAAGGCGTCGCCGGTGCTTCTGTTTCTTCTGCCGCCATCAAGAAAGCTGTTCAGGAATGCCTGAACCAGGCCCAGGGCAAGAAAGCCGCTCCTCTGGCTCTCAAGAATGGCAATTTTGAAGGCAAAGCATACGGCAATAACGGCTGGCTGACCGTTGAAGTTACGATTAAAGACAACAAGATTATCGACATTAAGACACCGGGCCAGAGAGAAACGAAATATTTAGGCGACACGGCAATCCGTGAAATCGGTAAAGACGTTCTGCAGTATCAGACGCTCAATGTTGACAACATCGCCGGTGCGACGGTCACAAGTACCGCCCTGAAGACAGCCATTGCTCAGGCAATTGAAAAAGCCGGCGGCGACATCGCAGCATTCCAAAAACCCGTTTCTGAAAAGATCAAGAAAGTTGCCGGGATAACCAAGGACAGTGCAGATCTCATCATCGTAGGTGCTGGCGGCGCCGGTCTTTCCGCTGCTGTCACAGCTAAAGATTTAGGCGTTAAGAACGTTTTGGTTTTGGAAAAGATGCCCGTGATCGGCGGAAACACACTTCGCTGCGCATCTGCATTTAATGCAGCTGACCCTGATAGACAGAAAGCGCTTCCGATGACCGAAACACTGAAGGAAGCTGTGGTTAAAGCAATCAGCGAAAAACCTGTCAGCGAAGAACACGCCAAGCTAATGGCCGACGTCAAAGCCAAGTATGAAGCCTACTTGAAGAGCGGTTCTAAGACTCTCTTTGACTGCCCTGAATGGCATGCTCTCCAAACTTATAACGGCGGCGACAAAGTCGGTCAGATTCCTCTGATCAGGCAGTATTCCAACAATGTACTCGATACGCTGCACTGGATGCAGTCTAAAGGTTCTCCTGTGATGGACCGCGTCAGCCAGGGCGCTGGCGCTCTCTGGCAGCGTACACACCAGCTCGATGCTCCTGCAGGTCTCGGCCTGATTGATCCTCTGTATCAGTCTGCCGTCAAACAGGGCGTTAACTTCAAGCTGGGTATGCGCGTTCAGGACCTTATCCTCAATGACAAGGGCCGCGTGATCGGCGTGACTGCAACCGACAAGGTTGGCAATAAGTACGAATTCACATCCAAGGACGGTGTCATTCTGGCTACCGGCGGCTATTCCCAGAACAAAGAAATGCGTCGGAAGTCTGCTCCGCACCTCACTCCGGAAATGGTTTCTACGAACCAGCCGGGTGCAACCGGTGACGGTATTGTTATTGCCACAAGACACGGCGCAGATACAACCGGCATGAACTACGTTCAGGTTTATCCGCTGGCTACTCCGGGTACCGGCGCTCTGCAGGGCCGCGCCCGCAAGATGTCAGGTTTGGACGATGTGATTGACGTCAACAAGAACGGTGAACGCTTCGTCAAAGAAGATGCGCGCCGCGACGAATTCGTTGCCGCGATCAAGAAGCAGCCCGGCGGAGTTGTTTACGATATCAACGATTCCTCGATCGTTAAACCGCTCAACAGCTTTAACGAAGATGTTGAAACTTTGGTCAGCATCGGCCGTATCTACAAGGCTGATTCTTTAGCTGATTTGGCTAAACAGCTCGGTATGCCTGCTGATAAGCTCGAAGCAACGGTGGCTGAATTCAATAAGATGGTTGAAGCTAAGAACGATCCGAAGTTCGGACGCAAACTCTTTGATCGTCCTATCGTTAAACCTCCGTTCTATGCTACTCCGCGTGCACCTTCGATCCATCACACTATGGGTGGTTTGCAGATTTCGACCAATGCTCAGGTCTTGGATAAGAACGGCAAGCCGATCCCCGGCCTCTATGCAGCCGGTGAAGTGACAGGCGGTATCCATGGCTCTAACCGTTTAGGCGGTAATGCCACGGCTGATGTTTTAACGTTTGGCAGAATTGCGGCTAAGTCTGCTGTTGCTCACAAGTAAGATAGAGCCAAATAATTGACGATTGCGGCCGGATTTTTCGGCCGCTTTAGTTTGCTGCATAGCAAAACAGATCCCGAAGGACCTGTTGACATCGCACTGCTTAACGCGGATTAAGCGTTGTGAGCAGCCATTTTTTCCTTAATAAGGTCAGCTAGAACCTTGACGCCTTGGTCAATCTTTTCCGGAGGAACCGTCACGAAGGACAAGCGCATCTGGTTGAACTTCGGCTCATTGGCGTAGAAAGCGGAGCTCGGAACATAAGCGACTTTTCTGTCGAGCGCTTCTTTCATCATGTCGTCGGTGTTGATGTATTCCGGCAGTGTGACCCAAATGAACATACCGCCGTCAGGTTTAGTCCAAGTTGTGCCTTCGGGAAAGTAACGTTCTAATGCATCGAGCATGCAGTGGCACTGAGTTCTGTAAAGAGCGCGGACATCCGGCATGTGCGTCTTCATAAGGCCTTCATCAAGGCAGCGGGCAGAAATCAGCTGCGTGAATGTAGACGTATGGAGGTCAACGGCCTGCTTAATCGTTGTGAGAGGATCAAGCGCAGGCTTCGGCCCGATGATGTAACCGAGACGGAAACCGGGAGACAGAACTTTGGAGAATGTTCCCATTGTCAGAGTACGTTCCGGGGCATAGCAGCGAATCGGCTTCGGAGGCTGACGGTCATACCAAAGTTCGCCGTAGGGGTTGTCTTCCAAAATCCAGAAATCGTATTCACGGGCTTTTTCAGCGAGTTTCTTACGTCTTTCTTCAGTAATCGTGATGCCTGTCGGGTTCTGGAAAGTCGGCATGACATAGGCAAAACGAATGCCGCTGAATTCTGGTCCGATTAAATCCGGGTTCAAGCCATGTTCATCCGTCGGGAGCGTGACAAATTCAGGACGCTGGAGTTTGAAAGCAGACAATGCACCGAGGTAAGTCGGATCTTCGACTGCAACCTTGGAACCTTCATCGATGTAGGCGAGGGCCATTAAATCCAAAGCCTGCTGAGAACCGGAAACGATTTGAATGCAGTCAGGGTCAACGGGAGCACCTAATTCAGCTTCATGAGCGGCAATGGCCTTGCGAAGAGCGGGTTCACCTTCGGTACTGGAGTACTGGAGGGCACGGGTGCCTTGTGTTTCTAAAACCCAGTCGGTCGCTTTTTCAATGGCTTTGACCGGGAAGCTCTTAGGAGAGGGCAGGCCGCCAGCAAAAGAAATGACATCGGGCTGGCTCGCCAGTTTGAGGAGTTCACGAATAATGGAACGCTGAGAGGATCTTGCGCGGATCGATTTTGGAGGTGTTAAAGAATTGTCAGACATAGTGCGCATTCCTGCGATAAATAAAAACATCGGAGCCAAAAAGCTCCAAAAAATAAAGACCTTGTAGTTGAGCTGTTTGTGGCAGCCTTTATTGCGGGTATCGGAAAACCAAAATGGGCAGAAGTGGTGATAATCACTCCCCTTATTGCCCGCATTCAGAAAATCTTACATCAGCAGAGGTTGAAAATACGAAAAGTGACACCAAATAGTGTCATAAGCCTGAATTATTCAACAGAGGTATCGCTTAATGTCTGAAAACAAGAAAGAGACGCTCGGTTTCCAAACCGAGGTGAAACAGATGCTCCATCTGATGGTGCATTCTCTTTATTCCAACCGCGAGATTTTCTTGCGTGAATTGGTGTCCAACGCTTCGGACGCCATCGACAAGCTGCGTTTTGCCGCAATCGACAATCCTTCCTTGCTTGCCGACGATCCGCATCCTTCGATCCGAGTCGGTGTAGATGAACAGAAGCAGGAAATCACGGTCAGCGACGATGGTATCGGCATGACGCGTGCAGAAGTGATTGAACACTTAGGTACGATCGCCAAGAGCGGTACAAGAGAATTTTTTGCCCGCTTATCCGGAGATCAGAAGAAAGACTCTCAGCTTATCGGACAGTTTGGTGTCGGTTTTTATTCTTCCTTTATCATCGCCGACAAAGTAACCGTTATTACCCGTAAAGCCGGTGATCCGGCCGATGCCGCTACAAAGTGGGAAAGCAACGGCGAAGGCGAATTACGGTTGAAAATACAACCCGCGATCATTTTGGTACGGACGTCATTCTCTCTGTTAAGAGCGAGGACCGCGATCTGGTGAGCAAGTATCGTCTGCGCACGATCCTTCAGCGCTATTCCGACCATATCTCCACGCCGATCTTAATGGGCAAGGATGAATACAAGGACGATAAAGTTATTGACACCGGAGAATGGGAAGCCATCAACACCGGTGCAGCTCTTTGGGCACGTCCGAAGAATAAAATTACTGAAGACCAGTACAAAGAGTTCTATCACCACGTTTCTCACGACTCTACCGATCCGCTTTGCTGGACGCACAACAAGGTTGAAGGCAAGAACGAATACATCCAGCTTCTGTATGTTCCGTCTGCCGCTCCGTTTGACCTTTGGGACAGAGAAAACGTACATGGCGTGAAGCTGTACGTGAAACGTGTCTTCATTATGGATGACACGAACCAGCTGCTTCCGCACTATCTGCGCTTCATTAAGGGTGTGATCGATTCCGAAGATCTTCCGCTCAACGTCAGCCGTGAAATTCTTCAGCAGACCCGCGACCTTCGTATCATTCGCGACGGTACGACAAAGCGTGTTCTTTCCATGCTGGAAGACCTTGCCGCCAACAGAGCTTCCGATTACGACAAGTTCTGGGCGCTGTTCGGCAATGTGCTGAAAGAAGGCCTGGGCGAAGATCCGACCAATAAAGAGCGTATCGCCAAACTTCTGAGATTTGTTTCCACGGGAAGCGAAGGCAAGGCCGATGTCACCCTTGAAGGTTATATCAGCCGTATGAAGACCGGTCAGGACACCGTTTACTATGTGATCGGTGATACACCTGAAGCAGCCGCCAAGAGCCCGCTGCTCGAACTCTTCAAGAAGAAGGATATCGAAGTACTGCTCCTCAGCGGCCCGATCGATCGCTGGATGATGCAGTTCTTGACTGAATTCCAGGGCAAGAAGCTTGTCAATATCGCAAAGGGCGACCTTGATCTCGGCGACTTGGCAGACAAGGAAGAAAAGGAAGAGAAAGAAAAAGTTCAAGCTGAGTACAAACCGCTCGTCGACGAATTCAAAGCCGCTTTGGGCGACAGCGTCGAAGATGTTCGTATGACTTTGCGTCTGACCGATTCTCCTTCCTGCATCGTGACGGACCCGAACGGCTTGGATCCTGCTTTTGTCCGCATGATGAAAGCAGCTGGTCAAGACGTTCCCGAACCGAAACCTATTCTTGAACTGAACCCGAACAATCCTCTGGTTTCTAGACTGAAAGAACAGGCTGCCTTCTCTCCGGAATGGGCTAAGCTCTTCCTTGAACAGGCTCAGCTGATGGAAGGTGAACAGCTCAAAGACCCGGCCGGATTCATCAATCGTATGAATACGATGCTGATGGATACGATCGGTAAGAAGTCTGTGAACTAATCTCGGTTAAAAACGGAAACAATAAGCGCAGCTCCAATTCGTTGGGACTGCGCTTAATTTTTTGTTTTCGGCGTTAGACTCACACAAATTCAAAAGGTTACAAGGGCAGGAAATGGCTAAAACTAAGAGAACACCGGTGGACTTCTCCGAGCTCGGAGGTTTCCGTTATCTTCATTTCGGATCCGAGTGGATTCAGGGCGGCATGAGAATTAACCGTCCATACAGTTTGGCGCTGGAATACCAGCAGTACATGCTGGCGCTTCTTTTCTTCCGACCGGAACCTAAAAATATTCTCCAGCTCGGGCTCGGCGCCGGCGGACTTGCGAAATACACTTGGAAGTATTTTCCCGAAGCGCACACGAAAGTGGTCGAGATTTCCGAAGATGTCTATATGGCTTCGAGGATGTGGTTCAAGATGCCTGACGATGATGATCATTTGGAAGTCGTTTTTGAAGACTGCAAGAAATATCTAGCCCGAGCTGCAAATACAGCCGATTGGCTTTTAGTCGATATTTATGATGCGGAAGCCTGGGGTCCGGTCTATGACGATGTTCCGTTCTATCGACTTTGCAAAAAGGCGTTGACGGACGGAGGCATCTCTTCTTATAACGTGTTCGGCGGGGAAGATTTCACCAAGAGTCTCGATAACATCTCGAAAGCATTTGACGGACGAGTGCTCGTCATGCCGGATGTAGCAGAAGGCAACAGAATTATTCTTGCCAAGAAGGGACCGAAGGAAACTTATTCCGTCGAGCTGCTTGATCAGAGAGCTTCTGAGCTTCAGGCTTCAAGACACCTTCCAGCTAAGAAAATTTGGAAAAAGCTGAAACAGGAAAACAACCTTAAAGGCGGGTTCGAGTTTTAGTCTTCAATAGGAAGCAGACGTTTCTTGGACTTCTTCGGTTCGGGAGGCTCAAGATTCTTTTCTTTGTATTCGCAGTACTGCTCAATCGGGCACTTCCAGCATTCGGGCTTTCTGGCTTTGCAAATATAGCGGCCGAGCAGAATGAACCAGTGATGAGCATCTGCACGATAGGGGAGCGGAGTGTACCGCTCCATTTTTTTCTGGACGATTTCAGGCGTTTTGCCCTTTGCATAGCCGGTGCGGTTAGCGACACGGAATACATGAGTGTCCACGGCAATGGTCGGCTTTTCGAACGCAACGTTCATGACGACGCTGGCGGTTTTTTGGCCGACGCCGGGAAGCTTGATCAGGGAATCAAAGTCCGTAGGCACCTGACCGTTGTGATGCTCGATCAAGTCCTCACAGAGTTTCATCACGTTCTTCGTCTTGCTTCGGTAAAGCCCGATGTGCTTGATGATGTCCGTGAATTTTTCCGGGCCTAAATCCAAAACGGCCTGGGGCGTATTGGCCAGCGGGAAAAGCACTCGAGTGGCTTCATTGACGCTTTTATCCGTTGCCTGTGCAGAAAGCACGACGGCAATCAGCAGTTCAAAGTTCGAATGGTATTCGAGCTCGGTCTTCGGCGTGGGATTGTCCGCTTGAAGGGCCTTAAGAATTTCGAGGCGTTTTTCCTGATTCATTTAAGATTTTCCGGCGAATAAGATTTGCCACGAAGTCGCGCTTGTCACTCGTCAAGCTCTTGGCATTGAGGAGATTTTCTTCCTCTTGACGAATCTTGGCGCGCCTTTGATTTCGTTTCAGGTAATTTTCCTTAGATTGACGCGCAAGCTCATCCGTCCACTCTCGGTCAATGCGAACCATGGAAATGCAGTCGACAGGGCAAGCGAGCTGACATAAACAGCAGCCGTTGCATCGTTCGGCGTCAACACAATGCATATGTTTCGGGGAGCCGATGATGGCGTCCGTCGGACAGGCGTCCGAGCAAAGTCGGCAGCCGATGCACTTGTTCGGATCTATTTCCGCGATCTCAGGCGGAACATGCACACCGCACTCTTCATTGAGGGAAAGTTCTTCTCGACCTAAAAGGGCGGACAGGCGGGAAATTACTTGAGGGCCTCCCGCCGGGCAGCGATTATGCTGTTCTCCGTTAGCAATGGCCTTTGCATAGTCAGCGCAGTCGTGATAACCGCACTGCCTGCACTGAGTCTGCGGGAGGATTTCTTCAATCTTAGAAATTTCGATCATCACTGCCAAAGGTTTTCTGCGATTAGGTTGCCGGGTTCGCCGCGTCTCGGTGCTTGGAAACCCATAGGTTTAAGCAAAGCGCGGACTTCCTTGATCATGGCAGGGTTGCCGCAAAGAAGCACGCTGGAAAGAGAACTATCGAACTTAACGCCTGCGGTTTCAGCCAAATCACCGGAGCTGATCAAATCCGGAATTCTTCTGGATAAGAACTGTGTTGCTTCTCGTGTGACGATGGGAATATAAACCAGGTTTCTTCCGCTTCCGCCGCCGAGTGAAGAGTCATCCTTGATTTTCTGAATCAGCTGGGTGTAGGTCAGATCTTCAGCCAAACGCACGGAATGGACAAGAACGATCGTAGGCCATTTTTCCCAAACGGATTCTTGGCGAAGAATGCTGAGGAACGGCGCTAAGCCGGTTCCGGTGCTGAGACACCAAAGATTTTGAGAAGCAGGAAGTCTTTCCGGCAGCAGGGAGCCCCAAAGATCGGTTTCCAGCCAAAGTTCAGAGCCCGCTTCCAAGGCGCACAGGCGAGGGGAGACAAGGCCCTGCGGGACTTCGACGATGAAGAATTCAAGGAACGGGTCAGAGGGGACGGAAGCTATGGAGTAGCCTCTAGCGGCGTATTCCGTTTTTCCGTTCTCTTCAATATCCAGTCCCAAACGGACAAACTGTCCGGGCGTGAAGGTAAAGCCTTCCGGTTTGGTCACTCTTATAGAGACCAAACCTTTTCTCCAAACCTGTTTTTGAAGCAGGCGGACTTTGGTGCGATTTTCGGACACGCTTAGAGTTCCTTCTTCAGGTACTGACGCTTATCGAGGACGTCACGCCATTTTTCGGCTTCGTCTGTGTGCGGTTTCATTCTGGTGATGGACGGCCAAACGCGAGCCAGTTCTGCATTTAATGCGATGAATTCCTGCTGATCTTCAGGAACATCTTCTTCAGCCATAATGGCGTTGGTCGGGCATTCAGGAATGCAGACAGCGCAGTCGATGCATTCATCCGGATCGATCACGAGGAAATTCGGACCTTCACGGAAGCAGTCGACCGGGCAAACGTCAACGCAGTCGGTATATTTGCAGAGGATGCAGGGTTCGGTCACTACATGTGCCATTGGAAAACTCCGTTTTCTTAATTCATTACTAAAACTCTATATTTTAGTAGATTCCGATCTGTAGAGAGCTCATGCCGTAGCCGAATCAAGACTAAGAAATCCGAAACGCTTTGTTAACTGCGGAGCGTGAAGAAGTCTCAACTGAAAAACTCCTCCGTCCTTTCGGTTCGCGTCAACTCGAGACTATAGAATAGCTATCGTAGTTGCCAAGGAGCATGCAGTGATTATTGATTCTTTATTAGACACCGACTTATATAAATTTACGATGATGCAGTGTGTCCTGCATCAGTTCCCGGCCGCTCAGGCGGAATATAAATTCAAGTGTCGAAATCCCGGAACCGACCTTCAGGCCGTGATCGGTCCGATCAATGAAGAGATTGATCACTTGTGCGCGTTGCATTTCCGCAAAGACGAGCTGGACTATTTGCGCAGCCTGCGCTTTATGAAGAGCGACTTCATCGACTTTTTGGAACTCTTCCATCTCAAGCGCTCCTGTATCCAGGTCAAGAAGGCGGAAGGCAGCGATACCGATATTGAGATTCGCATTCGCGGTCCTTGGCTGCACACCATCATGTTTGAGATTCCGGTTCTTGCCATCGTCAACGAGTGCTACTACCGCAAGTTCTATCCTAATCAGGATTTGACGGAAGGGCGTCGACGTCTGAAAGCAAAAATGGAGTCCATCAAAGATATTCAGGATATCGGTATTTCTGAGTACGGCACCCGCAGACGTTTCTCTAAAGCCTGGCAGGAAGAGGTTATTAAGACCATGCAGGCGACCATGGGCAAACAGTTCACGGGCACCAGCAATGTTTACTACGCGATGCAGCTGGGCCTCACGCCTCTGGGAACCATGGCCCATGAATATCTCCAGGCATGTCAGGCGTTAGGCCCCCGTCTTAGAGATTCTCAAAAATACGCCTTCGAAATGTGGGCAAAAGAGTATCGCGGCGACTTAGGAATTGCGTTGTCGGATGTGTACGGCATGAAACCGTTCCTGCTGGATTTCGATATGTACTTCTGCAAACTCTTTGACGGAGCACGCCATGACTCCGGCGATCCGTTTGAATGGGGCGAACACCTTATCGAGCATTATCGGAAGAACCGCTGTGATCCGAAGACAAAGACGCTGATTTTCTCGGACATGCTCGACTTCCCGAAAGTGATTAGTTTGTATAACGCTTTCCACGGAAGAATCAGACTCGGCTTCGGCATCGGCACAAACCTTGTCAACGATTTGGGAATTCCTGCACTGCAGAATGTCATCAAACTAATTCGCTGCAATGATCAGCCCGTGGCAAAACTCTCCGATGATCCGATAAAGAGTATGTGCGAGGACGAATCGTATTTACGCTATCTGAAAAGTGTTTTTAATATATGATAAATCTTATCGTAATATGAAAGTTACAAACTTAACCCAGTGAATTTGTTAAACTTTTACCTTTTCTTTTAGGCAGTTATTCAAATTTTGACTGTTTGAAGGAGCAGAATTTATTTCTGTTGTTATTAAAGACAAACGGACTTTAAATTCTGCTTTGGTTTTGTTTTGCGGTACATCGAATCATTTGATGGTTTCGGTTCCGGCATTTTTGTTCTGCCGGCCGCGAACGTAGAAAAGGTAAATGATGAACAAGAAAACAACATTCCTCGGAGCAGTGGCGGCGTTATCCGGCTTGCTTCCGATTTCTGCCCATGCGGCGCTTCCCGGTGCCGAACTGAGCTTGTGTTGGGCGATTCCTTTCGCCGGTATTTTGCTCAGTATTGCTCTGGGACCTCTGCTTTTTGCACATTTCTGGCACAAAAACTACGGCAAAGTCGCCTTGATGTGGGCAGTTTTGGCAGCCGTTCCGCTCTTTATGTTCTTCGGAACACAGACTTCTGTCGAAGCTCTTGCACACGCCCTGATCGGAGATTACGTTCCGTTCATTATTTTCGTCGGCTCTCTTTATATTGTGGCCGGCGGTATTCATCTCAGAGGCTCTTTTGTCGGCAAGCCTTGGCTTAATACTACTTTTCTTTTAAGCGGCGCTATCTTGGCCAACCTTATGGGTACCACGGGCGGCGCTATGCTTTTGATTCGTCCTCTGCTGAACGCGAACAGAAGACGTCACTATCAGATGCATACCTACATTTTCTTCATCTTCATTGTCGCTAATATCGCGGGTTCTTTGACTCCGCTCGGCGACCCACCCTTATTCCTGGGCTTCTTGCGCGGCGTGACCTTCTTCTGGACGGCCGGTCATCTTTGGGAAGTGACCGGTCTTGCCGTGGGACTCCTTCTGATCATTTACTTCCTTCTTGATACTTGGCTGTACAAGAAAGAACTTAAAGACAACGAAGAACTCAAGAAGCCCGTCGCCTACGTTCCGTTCGGTTTCGAAGGCTCCGTTAATTTCGTTCTTCTTGCCTGTATCGTGGGTGCCGTGCTCATGTCCGGCTTCTGGAAGACAGGCGTCGAATATCACTTCCTCGGTCTGCACATTGCACTTGAATCCCTTATTCGCGACGCTATCTTTGCGACAGCAGCAATTCTTTCTCTTATTCTCACGAAGAAAGAGTACCGCGAGGCCAACCAGTTCTCTTGGGAACCGATTCTGGAAGTCGGCAAATTGTTCTTCGGTATTTTCGTAACGATCGTTCCGGTTCTGGAAATGCTGCGCGCAGGTTCCTCCGGTGCTTTTGCTCCGGTGGTTGCTTTGGTGACCGGTTCCGACGGACAGCCTGTCAACGCCGCTTATTTCTGGCTGACCGGTATGCTCTCCAGCTTCCTGGATAACGCTCCGACATACCTGGCTTTCTTCAACTTGGCCGGCGGCGATCCTGCCTACCTCATGACGACAGGCGCACATACCCTGATGGCGATTTCTATGGGTGCCGTCTTTATGGGTGCGATGACCTACATCGGCAATGCACCGAACTTCATGGTGGTCAGTATCGTTCAGAACCGCGGCGTCAAAATGCCTTCCTTCTTCGGCTTCATGGCCTGGTCGTACGGTATTTTGGTTCCGATCTTCCTGGTTCTTACGTGGCTCTTCTTAATGTAAGCCGCTTAGGATAGATATCCTTCCAGCCGCTCCTTTCATTCGTGATCGGAGCGGTTTGTTTTTGCCGGAAGGAAAGCCTCGGAAAAGAAGAGGCTAACCGCACAACTTAGGATGCAAAGCGTCAGATTCTGTGTTGAGAAAGATACAATGATCGTATTTACGATCAATAGAAACGAACCACACGCAATATATGTCTCACACTCATTACTATCAAGAAGACACCGATGAGGGGCTGAAGATCGCTGCGCTTTTAAATCAGCTGATTGAATCCCCTGGGGCCCTGTCTAAAAAGGAATGGGATTATCTGAATACCTTGCCTATCGGCACGCTGATGCGCGAAGCCGGCATCAGTCGTAAAGAGGCGGTTCATGTTTTTAACCAAATTGATCGGATTGAAGCAGATGTGAGCAGGATCGGGCGGTTTGAACATCTGACGGATGCCTTCATGATGTGGCTCGTCGGAGGAAGCTTCGTACTGGCCGGTGTGCTTCTGGCCTTAATTTCTATTCCTGAAAGTGTGTGGGGAAGAATCACGATTCCGGTTAGTATCGGTATCGGCCTTATCTTTATTTTTGTCCCGTTCATAGCCCGGAAGCGAGCTCTGACTTACGACAAGGACTGTTTCAGACATGCCATTGTTGAAATCTTAGGTAAGGGTTTAATGAAACGCTCAGTTTTAACCACGGACGCGCTGATTCGAGAAATTCAGCCCCACGAGCCGAAGAAAGCTTTGTTGGAAGTTGTTGAGAAATTTGCCCAAACTCAGAATCGGAAGATCTCAAAATATGAAGAGATCTGCCTGATTAAGCAGCTTTTGGACGGTTACAACCTTAAAATTTCTGATCTGCCATTTGAAGTTATTGAGGAAATTGACGGCATTTGTCCGGCAAGAAATCCGGCATGAAAGAAGTAATTGAATCGACCAATTTAGAAAAGCAGCTGACACGCCATCATGAAGGCGACAGCGACTATACCCATCAAGGCACAGGCTCATCCAAAAAGGTATTGATCGCCTCGGTTTGTCTGACCTTAGGATACGCCGTGATCGAAGTCATCGGAGGTTTTCTTTCGAACTCTTTGGCGCTGCTCTCTGACGCCGGTCACATGGTGACGGACTCAGCCTCTCTTTTCTTTGCACTGCTGGCCAATGTTCTTGCAGGACGCCCCGCAAGCGGGAAATATTCTTTTGGCTTTGCCAAGCTGGAAGTGCTCGCAGCACTTTTGAATGCGCTTGCCATGTTTGCGGTGGTGCTTTGGATTGTTGTGGAAGCGGTAGAGCGTTTCAGCAGTCCGGAACCGGTCAACGGTTCTAGCGTCTTTTTGGTTGCCACGCTCGGGTTGCTGATCAATATCGCTGTTGCCTGGACGCTTTCCCGCGACCAGAAGAGCATCAACACGCGGGCAGCGCTCCTGCATGTCATGGGCGACTTGCTCGGATCTGTGGCCGCGATCACGGCTGGTATCGTGATTTACTTCGGCGGTCCGGTCATTGTTGACCCGATCCTTTCTATTTTTGTGAGTGCTTTAATTCTGCATTCCTCCTGGGGCGTTGTGAAAACTTCAGTACATCTTCTTTTGGACGGAGTTCCTGACAACATTCCTTATCAGGAAGTCGGTTCGACTCTGGAAGCAATTCCCGGTGTTTATGCCGTGCATGATCTCCACATTTGGGATATGACGGCAAACGAGGCGGCTCTTTCCTCTCATATTGTTTTAGAGCGGATGGATGAATGGCCTCAGGTTTTGGAGAAGGCGCGTGAGGTTTTGGAGAAAAAGTACGGCATCTCACACATTACGCTTCAGCCGGAACCGGTTGAGGAAATGAAAAAGCGTTTCATGTGCATCGGCGAATAGCAGAGAAGCGGACTTGTATCAAACCGTCAGGAGCGGCCTTTTAGAAGTTACAAATAGGCTCCCGACCGCTATAATTGATTGAATTTTGTAAAGCCACGCCTGCTCATTTGAAGCGCGTCTCTTTTTTTTTTCTGTTGAGAATAAGATGACGAAATATGTATTTGTTACCGGCGGTGTAGTTTCTTCCCTGGGGAAAGGTATTGCAGCAGCTTCCCTGGCCGCCATCCTTGAGTCTCGCGGGCTCAAGGTCACAATCATCAAGATGGACCCCTACATCAACGTCGACCCGGGCACAATGAGCCCGTTCCAGCACGGTGAAGTCTTCGTGACCGAAGACGGTGCTGAAACCGACTTGGACTTAGGTCACTATGAGCGCTTCATCACGCCGAAGATGCACAAGGCGAATAACTTTACGACCGGCCAGATCTATCGTAATGTTCTGCGCAAAGAACGCCGCGGCGAATACTTAGGTAAAACCGTTCAGGTCATTCCACACATCACCAACGAAATCCAGGACTTCATTGCCCGCGGTGCTCATGCTGCCGGCGATCCCGATATCGCATTGGTTGAAATCGGCGGTACGGTCGGTGATATCGAATCTCTGCCGTTCCTTGAAGCCGTTCGTCAGCTGTCGTTGAGAGCAGGCCGCAACAATACCTGCTTCATTCACCTGACACTCGTTCCTTATATCGCCAGCGCCGGCGAATTGAAGACAAAGCCGACTCAGCACTCCGTGGGCGAACTCCGTAAGATCGGTATCAGCCCCAACGTTCTGCTTTGCCGTGCCGACCGCAAGATTCCGGACGACGAAAGAGCCAAGATTTCTCTGTTTGCCAATGTTCCGATGGATGCCGTCATCTCCGTTTGGGACGTTGACACGATTTACAAAGTTCCGATGATGCTGCATGAGCAGGGCTTAGATGAAATCGTCTGCCGCTGCTTAGACCTGAATCCGAAAGCTGCCGATCTTTCCGCTTGGGAAAAGGTCGTTGATCGTCTTGAACATCCGAAAGACACTGTCAAACTTGCCATGATCGGTAAGTATGACCTGAAGGATTCCTACAAGTCCTTGAATGAAGCTCTGATCCACGCTGGTATCCATACCGGTCATCATGTGGATGTCACCTTCATCGAAGCTGAAATTCTTGAAAAAGAAGGCACTGACTGCCTCAAGGGCATGGATGCTATTTTGGTTCCCGGCGGCTTCGGCAAACGCGGTACCGAAGGCAAGATCAAAGCCATCGAATACGCTCGTAAGAACGACATTCCTTACCTCGGCATTTGCCTGGGTATGCAGCTTGCCGTGATTGAATTTGCCCGTCATGTCTGCGGTCTCGGCGGCGCTAACTCCACTGAGCTGGATCCGGAAACACCGCATCCTGTTGTTGCTTTGATCACCGAGTGGAAAGACCACACTGGCGTTATCGAAAAACGCGATGAAGACAGCGATCTCGGCGGCACAATGCGTTTAGGCAAACAAGTTGTTCCTGTTAAACCCGGAACACTGGCTGCCGAAGTTTACGGTAAGGAAGTCGGCGAGCGTCATCGTCACCGTTATGAAGTGAACAATTCTTACTGTGACCAGTTCGAGAAGGCCGGTATGGTGATTTCTGCCAGAACCCCCGGCGAAAATCTTCCCGAAATCATGGAACTCCCCGATCATTCCTTCTTCATCGGCGTTCAGTTCCATCCGGAATTTACTTCCTCTCCGCGTTTCGGTCATCCGCTCTTCAATAAATTCATTGAAGCGGCTGCCAAGTATCACAAAGAACACGAAAAGGCTGAGTAATCGACATGCAGTTATGCGGTTTTGAAGTCGGTCTGAACCGACCCTTTATTCTTCTCGCCGGTCCCTGCGTCATTGAGAGCGAACAGCTGACGCTCGATATCGCCGGCAAGATGAAGGAGATCACCGATAAGCTCGGGATCCCCTATGTTTTCAAGGCAAGCTACGACAAAGCGAATCGTTCCTCCGATACGAGCTTCCGCGGTCTGGGTATGACCAACGGTCTTCGTATTTTGGAAGAAGTCCGCCGTCAGATCGGCGTTCCGGTTGTCACCGATGTTCATACGGCCGATGAAGTTCCGGAAGTTGCCGCTGTGGTGGATCTTCTTCAGACGCCGGCTTTCCTTTGCCGTCAGACAGACTTTATTGCCGCCTGCGCAAAGAGCGGTAAGCCGGTCAATATCAAGAAAGGTCAGTTTTTGGCTCCTCAGGATATGAAGCAGGTTGTGCTCAAAGCTCGCCATGCTGCAGCAGCTGCCGGACTCTCTGAGGACCGCTTCATGGTTTGTGAGCGCGGCGCCTGTTTCGGCTACAACAACCTTGTATCCGATATGCGCAGCCTTGTGATCATGCGCGACTGCGATGCTCCGGTGATTTTTGACGCAACGCACTCCGTCCAGCTCCCCGGCGGTCAGGGCACAAGCTCCGGCGGCCGCAGAGAGTTCGTTCCGCCTCTGGCCCGTGCGGCGTTTGCTGTCGGTGTTTCCGGACTCTTCATGGAAACACATCCGAATCCCTGCTGCGCTAAGAGCGACGGACCGAACATGGTTCCGCTGGATAAGATGGAAGCACTGCTGACCAATTTGCAGGGCATTGACCGACTCGTGAAGTCCGGTGAATTTTTAGAAAACCAGTTACATTAACTTTTAAAGAGATAAACATGAGCGAAATTGTTGAAGTCTTTGGCCGTGAAGTATTGGATTCCCGCGGCAACCCGACGGTTGAAGCCGAAGTCATTCTTGCCTCCGGCGTGATCGGCCGTGCAGCTGTCCCGAGCGGTGCTTCTACAGGCAGCCGCGAAGCCATCGAGCTGCGCGACGGAGATGCTTCCCGCTACAACGGCAAGGGCGTTCTGCAAGCCGTTGCCAACGTCAACGACGAAATCCGCGATGAGGTTGTCGGTTACGACGCCAGCCAGCAGACTGAAATCGACCGCGCCATGATCGAACTCGACGGCACCCCAAATAAGTCCCGTCTCGGCGCAAACGCCATCCTCGCTGTTTCTTTGGCCGTTGCCCGCGCAGCTGCAGAAGAATGCGCACTCCCGCTGTATCGCTATTTCGGCGGTATCAACGGCTTCACTCTGCCCGTTCCGATGATGAACGTTGTGAACGGCGGCGCTCATGCCAACAATAATCTCGACATTCAGGAATTCATGATTATCCCGGCTGGTCTTCCGACCTTCAGCGAAGCTCTTCGCTGCGGCGCCGAGATCTTCCATGCCCTGAAGAAGATCATGAATGCTCACGGTATGTCTACTGCTGTCGGTGACGAAGGCGGTTTCGCTCCAAACATCGACAGCCATGAAGCTGCCATTGAATTCATTATCGACGCCATCAAAGCTGCCGGCTACACACCGGGAGAACAGGTTTTCATCGGTTTGGACTGCGCTGCCAGCGAATTCTATGCAGACGGCGTTTACAACCAGAAGGGCCAGGGCCTGAAACTCACCGCTGACGAATGGATCGCTAAGATGACCGAGTGGGTTGACCGTTATCCGATCATCTCCATCGAAGATGGTATGGCCGAAGGCGACTGGGAAGGCTGGGCCAAACTCACCGAAGCTTTGGGCGACCGTGTTCAGCTTGTCGGCGACGACCTTTATGTCACTAACACTTCCATTCTTAAGGAAGGTATTGAAAAGGGCATCGCCAATTCCATCCTGATCAAGATCAACCAGATCGGTACGCTGACAGAAACTTTCGAAGCTATCGAAATGGCTAAGAAGGCCCGTTATACCGCTGTGATTTCTCACCGCTCCGGCGAAACTGAGGATTCCACGATTGCGGATATCGCCGTCGGTACAAACGCCGGTCAGATTAAGACAGGTTCTCTGAGCCGCAGCGACCGTATGGCCAAGTACAACCAGCTTCTTCGTATTGAAGAAGAACTCGGCGACATCGCTGTCTACCCGGGCCTGGATGCCTTCTACAACATCTGCAAGTAATTTATGGCGCGCCTGACGAAAAAGGTAAAGCTGGGAGTACCTCGATTTTTAGTCCTGGTACTCGCCATTGCCGTGGTCGGCATTCAATATCCGTTATGGGTCGGGAAGGGCAGCAATGCTACGCTTCTCGATTTGCAGGACCAGCTCAAAACTCAGAAGGAGAAGAATGCCGCGCTCGAGCTTGAAATTACAAGGCTCGAAGGCGAGGCCGATAGTCTTCGCCATGGCAGTGAAGCCTTAGAAAGTAGGGCTCGTGAAAAACTCAATATGATTCGCGAGAACGAATACCTGATTCGAATTATGCCGTAATCAATTACTTATTAATTAGAGAAGTGCCGGAACTAAAAACTCCGGCCTTTTTTATGTCCGTGTCAGGCAGAAAAGATCCTTCCTAGCCGCAAACGAGAGTAGTCTCGATTTCAAAATTGAGAGTTGAGAGTCATAAGAATGACGAAGTCGGATCTTTTTGTTAGGAGTGAACATGAGTAAACCGATGACGGTGGCACGCTACGCAAAGGAGCATCGCGGATGGTTTTACGGATGTCTGCTTCTGTTTGCACTTGTCGCTTTCTTTTGCCTGAAAGCGATTTACGATATGACGGTTTACGGTGCTAAGGCCCCGCTTTACGCCTTTATCGCCGGTATGGTCGGTTTCGGTGCGACGGCCTTAGGCTCCCTGCCGGGTTTTTATCTTCATAAACTTTCCGATAAAGCCGAAGACTGGATGCTTGGCAGTTCGGCCGGCATGATGCTTGCAGCAGCGATCTTCTCGCTTTTGCTTCCGAGTATCGAAACCAGTGAAAAGCTGTTCACTTCTGAATTAGCAGCAACGCTTTGGGTACTCTTCGGAGTTTTTCTTGGTGTTGTCTTCCTCCTGATCATTAATGCGCTGACTCCTCATGAGCACGGAGGTCAGAATTATGAAGGTCCGGAGATCGAAGTCAAAAGCGGCATCTGGCTCTTTGTTCTTGCCATCATCATTCACAACATCCCGGAAGGCCTGGCGATGGGCATATCTTTTTCAGCAGAAGACATGCAGATCGGTGTGCCGCTCACGATTGCCATTGCTCTGCAGGACTTTCCGGAAGGTCTGGCGGTCGTACTCGCTCTTTGCTCGACTCACATTTCACGCGCGAAGGCAGTGGGGATCGGAGTGTTCTCGGGTCTGATGGAACCGGTCGGCGCACTTTTCGGCGTGAGCCTTGCCGGCGGGTTGGGCTATGTCTATCCGCTGGGACTGGCGTTATCTGCCGGCGCCATGATGTTTGTCGTTTTCCACGAAGTGATTCCTGAAACACACCGCAGAGGCCATCACAGTACGGCCACGATCGGTTTGATGTGCGGCTTCGGCCTGATGATGATTTTGGAAAAAATATTCAGCTAGAAAAATCTTTGCTTCGGTCTCTGTCGGTTTGCAGTTCACTCTAAAATATCGCAATAGCTTTCAGCGAGATAGGAAAAAGAATGACAAGACCGATTAGAGCCCTCATCGATACATACGCACTGGAAAAGAATTTGTCTTTGCTTCGCGCAAAAAGCGGCAATCGTTTTTTATGGGGCGTTGTTAAGGCCAACGCATATGGTCACGGTCTGATCGGTCTGCTTCCGACCTTCGACAACTGGGTTGACGGGTTAGCGCTTCTTGATCCGAAAGAAGGTGTGGATATCCGCAAAGCCGGCTGGGCCAAAGCGGTATTGTTAATTGAAGGCATCTTTGCGGCCTCTGACATCGAGATGGCTGATGAGTACGGATTTGAAACCGTCATTCACAACGAAAGACAGATTGAATGGCTGGAAAAAGCCGAACTCAAAAACACGCTTCGCGTGCACTTGAAGTGCAATACCGGTATGAACCGTTTGGGCTTCAGACCGGAGGCGATTCCTCAAGTTTTGTTCCGCCTGAATAATATTCCTAAGGTAGAAGTTGTCGATCTGTTGGCGCACTTTGCCAATGCTGAAGTTACTTACGAACAGGACAAACCGGTTACCGTCCAGAATCAGCTTGCTGCATTGATACAACTGCGCGGACTTCTGCCGATGTGCTTATCCAACACGGGCGGCATTTTGTGGCATGAAGCCGGAGACGAGGCTGTGCGCGCAGGTATTGCCATGTACGGTGTCAGCCCCGACGGTAATGTTTCTTCACAGTCTCTGGGTATTGATCCCGTCATGACACTGGAGAGCGAAATCATTGCCTTCCAGGATCTTCAGCCGGGCGAAGCCTGCGGCTACGGCTCTAAGTTTATTGCCCATCGACCGACGAAACTCGCCGTGGTAGCCTGCGGGTATGCCGACGGTTATCCGCGTAAAGACAATCCGCACAGAGAGGTGGTCGTTGAGGGCAAAAGAGTACCTGTTATCGGAAACGTTTCCATGGATATGCTGACGATTGACGTCACCGATCTGCCCAATGTCCGGTTGGGTTCCAAAGTGGAAATCTGGGGTAAGAACCTGCCGGTCAATGAAGTCGCAAAGGGATTCGGCACGATCGGCTATGAACTTCTTTGCGACGTGAACCAGCGTGTACCCCGCGTTCTAATTAAATAACGAATCGCGTTATCAGAGAAATCAGCAGCATGACTAACACGAAGTAGAGCATGCTGCGTACGAGCGTCGGACCGATTTTGACGGCATAGATTGCGCCTAAGCGGTTGCCCAAGATGCTGGCAACCGCGCAAGGGAGAGCCAGCGAGTAATAAAGCGTTCCTGCGGAAGCAAACGTTGTGACCGCGCCTAAGTTGGCGGCGATATTGAATGCTTTTGCCGTACCGGAAGCTTTAACCAAACCGGCCTTGAGCAAGAGGTGAATGCCGATCAAAAAGAAACTTCCGGCGCCGGGACCGAAAAAGCCTTCATAGAAACCGACGGACAAACCGATTGCCGAGACTCTCCACCATAACCCTTTCTTTGGAAGGTCTTCTTCCGTCAGTTTGAGCGTTCCGCAGAAAAGCGAAAGGAGAATCGCAACTGGCAGAAGAAAAATCATGATGATCGTCATCTTCTCATTGGAAATGAGAAGTGTCGTCGCAGAGGCAATTACTGCGCCGAAGTAAGAAGAAATAACGCCCAATAGGACGACTTCTTTGATGACGGCGCCTCTTTTCCAGAAGGTAATCAATGCCGTAATTGAACCGAGGCTGGAAGCGAGCTTTCCGGTTCCGAGCGTGTAGTGAGCGGGTATGCCCAACAGCAAAAGGACCGGCATCGTGATGAGACCGCCTCCGCCCGCAATAGCATCGACAAAGCCTGCAATAAAGAAAACAACAAAGCAGACGAGTATGACGGTAAGCGTGATGTCCATGATTCGGATCGAGGCAGTGTTTTTGTAATGAAGAAATTATGCTCGTCCGGGATTATCAAAACCTAAAACTTTCTTAGGTAAAAATCCTCAGGGAGTCCTTGAGGGTCTCGGGAGATAATCTAAAAAAGCGATTTCTTCCAAGTTTCCATGCGTTTCCGGACTCTATTATTTTTTATCTCGGCTGCGGCCGTAACCATTCCCTGTTTGGTCATGGGATGGCTTCAATACGTTGCGGTTGAAAGAGAATTCACTGAGGACGATCGCACGAGAGCGGAGATCTCTTTATTAGTGTCTGAGCGTCTGGAAGCCAAGGTCGACAATGCCGTTTCCTTGGTAACCGCTGCTGCGGAAATCTTGAAATCCGAAGAAGGAGAGCCCGCTGAGAAACTGGGTTTGATATTAGAAGAGCTTTGCAAGGCTTCGCCGGATATCCTGAATATGCATTTCGACGATCCCTCCGCTGTGAGCGTGGCTTTTTCTCCTCGAAAAAACAAGCGCGGTGAATCTAATATCGGCGTTTCACATAAAGATCGCTCTCACTGGAAGAATCCTTATGTTAAGGACGGCATATCGGTTTCTGGACTCGTTCAAGCGGTCGGAGCTTCCGACCGTAAGATTGTGAATATTACCAAGCCTGTTTATTCCAACGGACGTTTCGTGGGTTTGGCCGTTGCCGCCCTTGATCTTGAGCAGATTGCCGCTCAGGTTTTAAAAGGCTTGGCCACGGATGCTTATCAAATCGGCATTTTCGGCAGAAACGGAGAGGTTATCTTTTCTTCCGGCAAGTCGGTTCCGCTTCACAATCTCTCGATTGAAGAAAGAACGCACCGCAGCTTCACTTTCTCGAATGCCGAATATTACGGTTATGTGCGTCCCTTAGCGGTTACGGATTGGTCTGTGGGTGTATTCTCACGAACCGTTGATCGAAAGACGGTTTTGGTCCAGCTTTTCATACGCAATGTATTTGTTTGGCTCGCGACTTTCCTAGCTGCGATTGTGATCGGCTTTTTAGCTTCGATTTCAGTAGTTCGGGCTGTTGAAAAACTGACGCGTCAAATGACGGCCGCAAGAATCCTTCCGGATAAAAGCGAAAAAATTAAGTCGCCGAGAGAGCTTGTTCAGCTGCAGCGCACGTACGGACGGATGCAGGAAAGACTACTGACAGCTCAGACACGTCTTAAGGAGTTGAATTCCTCGCTTGAGGCTAAGGTGAAGGCTCAGGTTGAAACGATTCAGCGGCATGAAGCGCTTTTGACTTCTCTCTTCTCAGATATGAATGAAGGGATTGTCTTGTTTAACCAAAAGCTGGAAATGCGTTTTCGTAATCCTTCGGCTGTTCGTCTGCTTAACTTGTCAGAGAACGAAGCACGGAAACGCTTTTTAGCCCTGGTAAAAGAAATGCATCAGAGTCCTGATAAGCATCTTTTCATTCATTCCGGTGTTTATGATTTGGAACTGCGTATGTTTGAGAGCGGGACCAAAGATGTGTTCTGTGTAATCGCTCGCGATGCGACTTCAGAAGTTCAAATTGACCGATTAAAGGATGAACTGATCGGAATCGCTGCCCATGAACTTAAAACGCCGCTCGCCGGGGTGCGCATGGCGGCAGAATGCCTGGTCAAAACGGTTCAGGACCCAGAGAGTAAAGAGACGGCCGCCGAGCTTCTGGAAAGCGCCGACGAAATGAAAGACATGATCTCTCGTTGGCTGGATGTTGCCAAACTTCAGACAGGCTCTTATGAAATTCACCCGGAATTCTGTTTGATTAAGCCCATGATACGAAAAGCGCTCAAACATTTTTCCGGCTTTAAAGATTTTGAATGTTCCTTGGAAATTTCGCCGGATGCTGCGGCTGCCAACGTGGACAAACAGGCATTTATGCAGATCATTCAGAATCTTCTCTCGAATGCCTATAAATACCGGAAAGAGGGCAGTGCCTGCCGAGTGAAAATTCAAACCCGGAAGTTAGGAGATTTCCTGGAACTCATGGTGGAAGACGACGGTATAGGAGTGCCCGAGTCGGCGCTGGATAAGATCTTCGATCGGTTTTATCAAGTCAGAATGGATTCCGCTAGAAAAATCGGCGGAACGGGTTTGGGCTTATACATTACTAAGGAATTGGTGCTTCTGCATAAAGGAAAGGTCACGGTCGCAAGTACTTTAGGCGAAGGAACGGTCTTTACGCTTGAGCTGCCGGCGCTTCCGACAGAGACAGCAAATGAGGAAGAAGAATGACGGAAAGAACGACGATTTTGATTGTTGATGATGAAAGCAAAATCCGCAGACTGCTTTCCCGCTCTCTAGAGGCAGAAGGATTTGATGTAGCCGTGGCAGACTCGGCAATGAGCGCTTCGGAATACTTAAAGAACGGTCATTGCGATCTGATTATTCTCGATTACATGATGCCTGAGATCGACGGTATGGCGTTCCTAGCAGAATTGAGAAAGAAATCGTCAATTCCCGTGATCATGCTTTCGGCTCGAGAAGAAATTGCTAAGAAAACCCAAGCCTTGGAACTCGGGGCCGACGACTATGTCGTCAAACCATTTTCCATCGAAGAAATGACGGCTCGCATCCGAGCTATCCTGAGACGCTCCGGCGGCGTGAAGACCGGGCCGGCAGCGACCGTACAGGCAGTTAACGGACCTCTCGTTATGGATCCCGATAAACGTACATGCCGATACAAGGATCAGGAAATTAGGCTTGCCGATACTGAGTTCCGTCTTCTGTTTATCTTGGTTAAACGGCCGGGAACCATCTTTACACACGAAGATTTGCTTCGGCGAGTTTGGGGGCCTGAATTTATCGGAGAACTCAACTATTTGCGTGTGTCCCTCTCCAGAATAAGAAAGAAACTGACGGCGGCAGGTTTCCCGGGCTCGGCCATTTCCTCTTATTCAGGGATCGGTTATTACATCGAAGACCTTTCGGAAGAGGACTTGTAATGTTTTTGTAATCTTTTCGATTTTTTTTTGGCGGCGCTGAAAGTTTATTTTTAGAAAATAACAGTCATAGACCACCTCAAACCATAACAAGAGGAAAAATATGACAACATCCGCTTTGAAGCGTCGCTCGTTTCTCCAAGGATCTCTGCTTGCGGCTGCAGTTATCGGTTCCACTCCGGCCGTTGCCGCCGAAGCTGCCAAACCCAAATTCGATGAAAGCTTCGACGTGATCGTCGTAGGCAGCGGTATTGCCGGAACGATGGCCGCACTTTCCGCCGCCGATAAAGGAGCTAATGTTTTAATGATTGAAAAGATGAGCCGCCTCGGCGGTACATCCCGCATCAGCGGTCTGAACTTTGCCTGTGTCGGTTCTCCCGCTCAAAAGGCTAAAGGCGTCAAAGACACGTCTGAGCAGCTCGCCTCCGATATGTATAAAGTCTCGGGCAACATGGGCGATTATGAAAAGGCCCTTGAAATGGCAAAGAACACTGCCCGCGCCGAAGCTTTCATGACACAGCGCGGCGTCAAGTGGGACGGCCGCCTGCTGAAATTAGGCGGTCACTCTCAGCCTCGTGTTCTCGTTTCCGAAGGTGACGGAGCCGGTCTGCTGAATGCTCTGTGGACTTACATGAAAGGTTTGAAGAACGTCACTGTCCGCACCCATGTGAAGGCCGATGAAGTTCTCTTTAACGATAAAGGCGTCGCGGTCGGCGTCAAGGTCAGAGAAAAATATTTCTTTGATACCCCTGAAACCGACGACAACGAAAACAAGACCGGTGTGGAAAAACGCATCGAAGCTAAGAAAGGCGTGATTTTCGCTACCGGCGGCTACGCCAGAGACAAAGCATTCCGCTCTTCAGAGGTTCCGTTCTTAGCAGGCGTTGCAACCACCACAAACCCGGGCGCAACCGCCGGAGCTCTGAAGATTTTAGTTAACGCAGGTGCCCAGCCGATGCACTTGTCTCTCTTTCGCTTTGCTTATCCGCTGCCGACGGAAGATATGATTTGGGGCATGATGGTCGATCCCGCCACCGGTCGCCGCTTCATCAATGAAGGCTTAACAAGAAATGCGCTTGCACAGGCGGTTCTTCTGAAGAGACTGCAGAACGGAGACAAGAAACCGTTCATCATCTACGATGAAAAATCTCTGGGTAAATTCCACAACCTCAACCGTGTCCAGCGCAGCCTTAACGGCTTAAACGGCATCGACGGCACAATGGTCAAGTACGACAATCTGAGCGAACTTTGCAAGGCTTTCGGCGCTGATCCAAAGGTCGTTGAAGACGAGCTTGTTAAATACAACGCCATGATCACGGAAGGCAAGGACGCTCAGTTTGATAAACCGCTTGAACGTTCCGGCCGCAAGGTTGAAGCGCTCGACCTGAAGGGACCGCTCTTTGCGATGGTCATTAACCCCAGACTGAACTACACACCGGGTGGAATCCGCACGGATTTACAAGGCAGAGCAATTGCGCTGAAAGACGGTAAACCGATCGAAGGTTTGTATGTGGTCGGAGAAGCCAGCGGCGGACTGCACGGCCAGGAACGTATGACCGGCTGCTCGATGCCTGAATGCGCAGTCTTCGGCATGATTGCCGGTGAAAGTGCCGCTCAACGCAAAAGTATCTAGGAGGAAGCCATGAAATTTACTTATAAAGCCGCACTCTTAATCTGCTCGTCCGTTTTCGCTATGTCCGTTCAGGCCGCTGGAATGCCTCAGTCCAGCAAGCATGCTCAGCGCGGTGTGAACTGCACGCAGTGTCATACCACCGGAAAGTTTGAACCGGTCGAAACAAAACAGTGTCAGACCTGCCATAACCAGGATCAGCTGGCCCAAAAAACCGACCGCCTCAACTACATTTCACGCATGAAGAATCCGAAGACCGGCGAAGTCAAAGAGCACCTCGCCCGAATCAATCCTCATGACAGCTATCACTTCGGCAAGACGGAAGACTGCACCGACTGCCACCGTGAACATCGTCCGAGCGTTAACGACTGCGCCACCCCCTGCCATGACGTCAAAGCTTGGAATATGAAAGATCCGAAGTAAAAGAATCCCTCCTTGGTCTCTCCTAGAGACCAAAAAAGCTCGGCTACTGTATCTTCAGCCGAGCTCTTTTTATGGGAAGCTTTCAAAAATTACTGAGGACGTTTTGGGTCGGTTCCCATGGCGGCAGCATCAATATTCGGCTCCACGAATAAGGCTTCCACTTCTTCAGGCGTGTAAACCTGCTTGCGGTTGCAGAATCGGCAGTTAACTTCAATCTTGTCTTCTGCCTTCAGAATATCCATGCATTCCTGCTTGCCCAACTGCAGCAGCATGCTGTCAGTCTTGTCGCGGGAGCAGTTGCATTCAAAAGTGATGTCGGTTTCTGCGACGGGAACGAGTTTTTCCTGCCAGAAGAGGCGATGAAGAACATCTGTCGCAGGAACGTTGAGCAGCTCATCCTTAGTAACGGTGTGAGCGAGCTGCAGGATTCTCCCCCAGGCATCCGGATCTGAAATTTCGCTAACGTTGCCGCCCACCGACGGCATTTTCTGAATGACAAGGCCGCCGAGTTTCTTGCTGTCAGCGGCAAGATAAAGCTTGGTTTCGAGCTGTTCGCTCTTGGCCATGTAGTTTTCAAGATTTTCGGCAACGGAGTTGCTTTCCAGAGAAACCATGCCTTGGTAAGGCTGAACTCCCGGTCTGCGGTCCTTCGGGTCAAGGATCAGGGCGCAGAGACCTTTACCGTCTTTGTTGATCAGTTCCTGCAGATCCATTTCCGGCTTAATTTCCGCACCTTCACGGATTTCGGCCATTGCGCGAACGCTCATCGGATTGCGGACTTCGGCGTAAATGAAGGCGATCGGGCCGGAACCCTTAACCTGAAGAATCAGGCTGCCCTCAAACTTGATGGTGCTCGAAAGAAGAAGAGCCCCGGCTGTGAACTGTCCGAGCAAAGCGGCCACGTTTTCAGGATAGTGATGGAATTTAATCATCTCCTGCCATTCTTCGGCCATTTGTACGCAGGCACCGCGAACCGGCGCACCCTCGAACAAAAATTTAATCATGCGGTTGTTAAGATTTTCTTTTTTATTTTCTGTCATAGATTGATGTGGTTACCTAAACTTATACATATTTTCACTAACTCGTGAATTTTAGTATTTCGCTCGCTCGGGGTATACCCCCGATATGTTCAAAACGGACAAAGAGCTAAGCGTTTCACTGATGGATGGTCGTTGATGAAGCAAATTAAACGCGCAGATCTGCATATGCATTCGACATTTTCGGATGGTGTGGAAGAACCCGAAGAATTGGTTATTCGAGCTAAAAATAACGGCGTCGAGCTGATCTCGCTGACTGACCATGATGAGACGGGCGGACTTGAACGCATGAAAGCAGCGGCCGCTCAGCACGGGCTCCAGTTTGCGAACGGGGTAGAAATCAGCGCCGATTACGGGGAAGTTTCCATTCATGTGGTGGGGCTCGATTTTGATCCTGAAGATGAAATGCTCCAGGCGCTCTTAGGACGCATCCGCGCTAACCGGTTTGAAAGAGCAGTGCAGATAGCCGAAAAATTAGAGAGGCTTGGCATGAAAGGCGTTTGGGAAGGCGTTTTGGAAATTGTGACGAATCCCCGACTCATCGGACGTCCGCACTTTGCCGCGTGGCTCGCACAAAACGGTTATGTCGAAGATTACAACGCCGCCTTCTCCAAGTATCTCTCCTGCGGTAAACCCGGTTACGTAGAACGCGCTAAAACCTCCATCCATGAAGCAACCTCGGCGATTCTCAAGGCAAAAGGTATTCCCGTTCTAGCTCACCCGGGCCGATACAAGCTTAATGAATGGGAATTCGACAGCATGTTCAAGGAGTTTACCGAAGCGGGAGGCCACGCGATTGAGGTGACGACGGGAAGCCATACCCCCGGACAGAATTTGCTTTTTTGCGATTTCGCTCAGTCGAGAAATCTTTGGGCCTCTACCGGCAGTGACTTCCACCGTCCTATGAACCGCTGCGAGCCCGGTCTTCAAGGCGATTTACCGAGAACAGTTGAGCCCGTTTGGAATCATTTTCGCGCGTCATGAACCGCACACCTATACAATACTGACCTAAAAATCAGGCGGTTTCTCTTCGCCCGAATTTATATATAGAAAAGGTCAAAGTAATGGGATACATATTGCAAGTGATGCCTGAGAGCCCTCAGCCTCATCGCATCGAACAAGCCGCGAAGCTCCTGACAAAAGGGCAGTTGGCTGCTGTTTCTACCGACACCGGTTTTTCTTTGGTTTGCCGTTTGGACGACAAAGAAGCGCTGGATAAGATTCGTCTGATTCGTCAGCTGAGCGAGAAGAAGCACTTCACGCTTTTCTGTGACTCTCTGTCTCAGATGAGCAAGCTCGCTCGCGTCAACAATACCGGCTACCGCATGGCAAAAAGCGTCACGCCGGGGCCATACACCTTCATTTTGGAAGCGACTAAAGAAGTGCCCCGTCGCCTTTCTCATCCGTCTAAGAAGACCATCGGTTTAAGAGTTCCGTCTAATAAAGCACTGCACGCTTTGCTGGAAAAGATCGGAGAGCCTCTTGTCGGCACGACGGTCATCATGCCGGGCGAGGAGGAACCGCTTTCTTCCGCTTGGGAAATTCAGGATCGAATCGGTGACCAGCTGGCTTTCATTTTGGATGACGGCACTTCCGTAATCGGTGATACGACAGTGGTCGATCTTTCCGGAGACGAACCCGAAGTTATCCGTGAAGGCTTAGGCTCGGTTTCTGCCTTAGGCCTTTAACAAAGCTCCCATCTAATCAGCTCCTCTAAAGAAGCATATGGACATTTCTTCAATTGTTCAGACGATCGCGGTTTACGCGATCCCTTTGATTTTTGCGATCACGATTCATGAAACGGCGCACGGTTACGTCGCTAAGCTCTGTGGCGACCAGACGGCCTACATGCTCGGCCGCTTAACGCTGAACCCGATCAAGCATATTGACCCGGTAGGAACGATCTTGGTTCCGGGTGCGCTGCTGATCGGCAGTGCGCTGACCGGCATGAGCGGCATTGTGTTCGGTTGGGCAAAATCCGTACCGATCAATTTCCGCAATCTGCGCAATCCTAAAACCGACATGATCTGGGTGGCGGCAGCCGGTCCCGGCGCCAATCTGATCCAAGCCATCCTTTGGGCCATCGCACTCAAAATTTTGATCTCCATGGGCATTTACGAAGACTTCTTCATAAAAATGTGTGTGGCCGGCGTCAGCTGCAACATCGTGCTCATGGCATTGAACCTGATTCCGATTCCTCCTCTGGACGGAGGCCGCATTGTTACCGGTCTTCTGCCTCCGGGAATGGCTTGGCAGTACTCAAGAATCGAGCCGTACGGAATGTGGATTTTGTTTGCGCTGATTCTGACGGGAACTTTGTCCTTCCTTATGCATCCGTTCATGAGGATGGGACAGGCAATCGTTCAGTGGTTCATTTAGTTCGAGGATAAGCACATCATGAGAGCACCTTACATTCCGTCCGAGCATGCCGTTAAAGGATTAAACGCTGAGCCTTCTGCGTGGATCAAACGTTTTTGTCCGCTCTTTTCTCCCAACGCTAAGGTGCTGGATATGGCCTGCGGCGCCGGCCGAAACACTAAGCTCTTGGCTTCTTTCGGCAACCAAGTGACGAGTTTGGATATCGATGAGCGCTGCAGACCTTACATTGAGGTAATTCCGGGCGCGACGTTTATGCAGGCGGATTTAGAAGGGGCTCCGTGGCCGTTCGAGGATGAAGTATTCGACGTGATCGTCGTGAGCTTCTACCTGGAGCGCTCGCTTTTTCCGCATCTGGTCAAATCGTTAAAGCGGGGCGGATACCTTATTTATGAAACCTTCATGCTTCCCTTTGAAGGGTTTGACGGCAATCGCGCAAAGAGCCCGGATTTTGTACTGGAGCCTTTGGAACTCATTGATGCTTTCCGGGATACGCTGGAAGTGTTCGCATACGAAGAGTCGCTGATTGAAAAGGGCGACTGCTTCCAGCGGTTTGTGGCTAGAAAGCCGATCAACGGGAAAAATGTTCCGGTGATCCTGCCAAAAGAATAAATCTTAGTGAAATCAATGATTATGGAGCCTCGTTAGGCTCCATAACTTCTATACAATGAATTTGATAAACCAACCAAGGATCTCACCTCAAGGAGTGACTGATAATGATTAAAGGCAGTATTGTTGCACTGGTCTCGCCGATGTTCGAAGACGGCACCATTGACTACGACTCTTACCGCAACCTCATTGAAATGCACATCGCCGCCGGCACTAACGCCATCGTTGCCGTCGGTACAACCGGCGAAAGCCCGACGGTTGATTATGACGAACATAACGAACTTGTTCGTGTCGCCGTTGAAACGGCAGCTGGCCGCATCCCCGTGATCGCCGGAACAGGTTCTAACTCTACGAAGGAAGCCATCGAGCTTTCCGCTTATGCAGCTTCCGTCGGCGCAGATGCGACACTTCAAGTTGTTCCTTATTACAACAAGCCGACACAGGAAGGTCTCTTCCAGCATTTCAAAGCAATTTCCGATGCAGTTGATATTCCTATTATTCTCTACAACGTTCCCGGAAGAACGGTTGCCGATTTGAAGAATGACACGGTGCTTCGTCTGCTGGAGCTTCCGAACATTATCGGTTTGAAAGACGCAACCGGTGATTTGGGCCGCGCTTCCGAACTCTTGAGCCGTCTGCCGAAAGATCGTGAATTTGCGATTTACAGCGGCAACGATGATTCCGCTTTAGCTTTGATGCTGATGGGCGGCGCCGGTGTTATTTCCGTGACTGCCAATGTGGCTCCGGAACTCATGAGCCGCATGTGCGCGATGGCCTTGGCCAACGATGTCATGGGCGCTCGTGAAATTAATGATCGCCTGATGCCGCTGCACAAAGAACTTTTCTGTGAACCGAACCCGATCGTTCCGAAGTGGGCCCTTCACAGAATGGGACTCATTCCTCCCGGAATCCGTCTCCCGCTGACACCGCTTTCCCCCTCGAAACACGAGCAGGTTGAGCGTGCATTGATGGTCGGCGGATGCATCTAATTCACTGAGCACCACGAAAGAGGCGGTATAAGCTAAAATTACCGCCTTAATAGTTTTAATTTTCCCGATTTTCCAGGGAGTTGGAGTGACTAAATGAGCAGATTTCCTCTGCGTGCCTGTACTGTTGCCGTCATTGCGGCCTCTTTGACCGGATGTCAGTACTTGGGTTCTAAATTTACAGACGAAAAGATTCAGTACGAGAGCACAACCAGCCGCGCTCCGTTAGAAATTCCGCCTGATCTTTCACAGCTCCCGATGGACGATCGTTTTACCGTTCCCGGTAAGACTCAGACCGTTACGGCTACTCAGGTTGCTGAAACCGAGCAGGCTCGCAAGAACGCTTCCGGCGCCGCTGTTGAGAACGGCACCGCTCCGGTTCTTCCCACAACCGTCGTGACAAAAATTGTTAAAGACGGCAGTGAAAGATATATCCAAGTCAACCTGCCTCCGGAACAGGTTTGGGAATCTCTGCTGGACTTCTGGCCTTCAGTCGGTCTTCAGGTTGAACGAGAAGATCCGCGCGCCGGCGTGATGGAAACCAACTGGGCAGAAAACAAAGCCAATTTGCCGCAGGACATTATCCGAGCTACGCTCGGCAAGCTTCTCGACTCCGTTTACTCCACCGGCGAACGTGACCGTTACCGCACTCGTATTGAACGCAATGCAAACGGCGGTACCGATATTTACATCACGAACCGCCGCATGGTTGAGGTCTATACCAGCTCCAGCGAAGAACACACTGCCTGGCAGCCGGCTCCGGCTGACAAAGAACTTGAAGCCGAAATGCTGACTCGCTTGTCTCTGCGCTTGGAAAATGACTTCAATCCGAAGCAGAAGACCAGAGAAGAAATCGAAAAACAGCCTGCACTGCAGAAAGCCGCTCCAGTTTACATCAGCCGTGAAATCAAGGGAGCTGACGGCAAGACGGAAGCCCTGGAAATCGACGAAGACTTTGACCGCGCCTGGAGACGCGTTGGCGTCGGCCTTGATCGTGTCGGTCTGAACATTGAAGACCGTGACCGCTCTGCCGGTATCTACTACATCCGCTATCTGGATCCGGACTACGAAGTTAAGAAGCGCAACGACGAAGGCCTCTTTAGCCGCTGGTTCTCGAAAGAAAAACCCGTCGATGCACCGCTTTATCGTGTCAAACTTGTTTCTGACGGCAATAAGACAACTGTCACCGCAATGCCTGACAGTGATAAGACCGATCCTTTGAGCACTTCTGCAAGAATTCTGAATCTGCTCCAAGAACAAGTCAGATAAAAATTCAAATCAAATTCGAAGCCGGCGCCCTTAAAACGTCGGCTTTTTCATAGGAGAAAATAAATTGCGCCGAACTGACCGCGAAGTTACTGATGTTCAGAAGATGAAAGTGATTCTTGATCGCTGCAAAATCGTGAGCTACGCCATGTGGGATGGAGAAAAACCGTACGCAGTGATCATGAACTTCGGTTATGAATTTACGCCTGAAGGGAAGCTCCGCCTCTACAGCCACAGCGCGCTCGATGGTAAAAAAGTTTCCATCATCCGCGGCATCTGCAATAAAGTGGCTGCGATTATGGAGTGCGGAGAGCGCGTCGTCATTGATCCCGAAATTCCTTGCAAGAGCGGCTCGGCTTTCCAAAGCATCATGGCCAACGGAACGATGAAAATCCTTCAGGGCTCGGAAGCCCATCACGCGCTCGAAGTTTTCTATCGCCACCAGACCGGAGTGGTGCCTTCCTTCCCGGAAGGTGCGGAAAACTTCGTCACGATGTTCTGCTTAGAGTGTGACGAATACAGCTGCAAGATCTGCGTGAAATAACCGTTCTGAGGTGATCGAAAGCCTTTATAACGCTTCAGACTGGTAGGATGAGCGCAGTCAAAAAGGAAGGTTTAAAACCATGGCAGAAACAGTAATTGGAAAAGATACGGTTGCTTGGCTGAAGATCGATGTTTTTGATCTCACCGGAAATCAATTACAGGAAGGCCCGGAAGAAGGCTGGCAAGTGTTGTTCGGACACAATGATATTTTCCCGAAACTTGAACAGGCCTTGATGGGTAAGAAGGCACGAGATACCGTTACGCTGACGCTGGAGCCGGAAGATGCTTTCGGGGAAAGCGAACCGGAACTGATTCGCTCCGTTCCGCTGAATTTACTCGGTGACAATGTGGAACCCGGTATGAAAGTCGAAGGCGTTCCTGGAGAACCGAGCGACGGAAGATTTTATACCGTGATCGGCAGCGATGAAAACCACGTCTTCTTAGACGGTAATCATCCGTTTGCCGGCTGGGCTCTGAAGTTTGTCGTTAGAGTCCTCAAGGTCGAAAAAGCCACGCCGGAAGAAGTCGAAGAAATGGAAGCGCCGGAACTGCTGGAGGTCGCAGATCTGGTCAAAGAGGCTTCAGAAACCAAACACTGATTCACCGAAGAATCAAATATGCGAATGGCTCGACAAAGGCCGAGCCATTCGCATTAAAAAGACAGAAAAATACTATTTCGTCTCTTTGGCTTTCTTTTGCAGATCGGCCAATAATTCCCAAGCCTGGCGCGGAGAGAGATCATCCATGGAAACATCCGCGAGCTGGTCTCTGAGTTCGAGCAGAGTCGGATCTTCTTCGGGGAGTTCTTCTTCCGGGAAGACTGTTGACGAGGCCTCAGACGCAACAAAGAGGTCGAGCTGTTTATCATCCGTTTGAGCCGCACGTTCTTCAAGTTTTAAGAGCACCTTTTGTGCACCTCGAATCACACTTCTCGGAATGCCCGCCAGCTTGGCTACAGCGATACCGTAGCTTTGATTGGCGGCGCCGGGTCGGATTTCGTGCAGGAAGACAATGTTCTTCGAACTTTCAGCGGCCGCCACATGAACGTTGACGACATCTGGGAGCGTCTTTTCTAACTGCGTCAGCTCAAAATAATGCGTTGCAAACAGCGTCAGGCTTCTGCAGTTCACAACTAAATCTTCCGCGATTGCGGCTGCCAAAGACAATCCGTCAAAGGTAGAAGTTCCGCGTCCGACTTCGTCCATAAGGACTAGGCTCTTATCGGTCGCCTGGCGGAGGATCGAAGCGGTTTCGGTCATCTCCACCATGAACGTGGAAAGTCCCCTTGCCAGATCGTCTGCGGCACCGATACGAGTCAGAATTTTATCGATGACGCCGATGTCCGCGCTCTCTGCGGGAACAAAGCTACCGCTGTAAGCTAAAAGAACAATCAGCGCGATGGAACGCATGTACGTTGATTTACCACCCATGTTCGGTCCGGTAATGATGTGCAGACGGTGCTGGGCATCGAGGTCGCAGTCATTCGGTACGTAGTTCTCGATCGTTTCTTCGACAACCGGGTGTCGGGCACCCTTAATCTCCACAGAGGTCACCGGAACAAAATTCGGTTTAATCCAGCGGTAGGTATCGGCGTGCTGAGCAAAAGAAGAAAGCGCATCAAGGGCGCTGACGCCGTGAGCGGAATTCAAAAGATCCTGGCAGAAGGGCTTGCACTTAAGAATGAGCTCTTCGTAAAGCTGCTTTTCCAAAGCTTTGGATCGTTCCTCTGCGCTGACGGCTTTGTCCTCAAATGCTTTGAGTTCCGGCGTGATGTAGCGTTCAACGTTTTTGAGGGTTTGGCGCCGGCGGTAATCCGCAGGGACTTTATCAATTTGGCCTTTAGGGACTTCAATGAAGTAGCCTTGAACGCTGTTGAATTCCACTCGAAGATTGGGAATGCCTGTTCGTTCTTTTTCACGGGCTTCGTAGTCAACTAAGAATTGACCGCCGTGATTTTTAAGGGCGCGAAGTTCGTCAAGCTCAGCATTAAATCCTTCGGCAATAACATTGCCGTCGCGGATAAAGGTGCTCGGTTCTTTTTTTAGAGAAACGCAAAGAAGCTGATAAAGCTCTTCGGGGAGCGGCAACTCTTCCGCGGTTTCTTTGAGAAGTTCGGAATCAAGATCCGACAGGTTCTCGGCTATTACGTTGAGCGACGGCAGCGCGTCCCGCAAAGCAGCAAGTTCACGAGGTTTGACTGAGCCTAAAGCGATACGCGTAGCGGTTCGTTCAAAGTCGGGAATGCTTTTTAGGAACTCGTTAATGTTTTCCAGCTTTTCCATCGAGCCCAAAAGAATCTCGACAGCATCCGACCGTTTGGTGGCTTCAGACTGATCTCGACAGGGCGAAGTCAGCCAGGAAGCAAGACGGCGGCTTCCCATCGCCGTCCGGCAATGGTCCAACGTCGAGAAGAGCGTATTGGTCTGCTCTCCACGCAGCGTACGGACAATTTCAAGGTTTCTGCGGGAGGCAGCATCAAGGCCTAAGTGGTCGTTGTCTGTCTCGCGGGTAATGGCCGTGATGTGCGTTAAGTCGGTTCCCTGGGTGGAACGGGCATATTCCGCTACCACTCCGGCCGCAGTAATCAAGAGGTCGGAGTCGGCGATTCCGAAAGGCTCAAGGGTGGAGGTTCCGAATTGCTTCAGCAGGGTCTTTTCTGCTCGAATTCGATCAAAGTGCCAGTCGGGAAGGGCAGATACAGAACGATCCGGGAAACGCTCTTCAGCAAGTTCGCGGTCATGGTCTGCAATCAAAATTTCAGACGGATTGATGCGTTCGATTTCGTTCAGAAGACCGGCCTCGGTGGTTTCCATCGCCTTGAAGACACCGGAAGAAATCGTCATCCAGGCTAATCCGACAGCGCTTCCCTTGCCTTGAATGTACACGGCGAGCAGTGTGCTCTCCGAGCGGTCGTTGAGAAGGCTTTCGTCTGTCAGCGTTCCCGGCGTGATCGTACGAACCAGCTTTCTTTCCATCAAACCTTTGCCCGGGGTACCGAGTTGCTCGCAGATGCCGACACTGAAGCCTTGATTGACCAAACGGACCAGATACTGATCCAGCGTCATGTAGGGAATGCCGGCCATTGGGATACGAGTCCCGGAGTTGGTGGACGAACGCGAAGTCAGCGTCAGCCCGAGCACTCTATGGACGAGTTCGGCGTCTTCGAAAAAAGTTTCGTAGAAGTCGCCCATTCGATACATGATCAATAAGGTCGGATTGTCGCGTTTGATTTGAATAAACTGACGCATTGCAGGCGTAAAGCTCAGCAAATCCTGTTCACTAATATTGGCAATCGAGGCGATAGACTTGTCGGACATTGATACTTGGATAATAAGTGGCGTTCGTTGATGATATCTCAACGGACAAAAAATCGATAAAAAAAGCCTTCGGACGGTTCGCCGAAGGCTTTATCAAAATTTGCGCTAAGGATTAAGCTTGGCGGCCCTGAATGACGTTAACCATTTCCGGGAAGATCTTCGGAGCGGCGGCAATGATTTCGCCTTTCTGAAGATAATCACCTTCGCCGGAGAAGTCGGTAACGAAGGCGCCGGCTTCACGGGCAATCAGTGCACCGGCAGCGATATCCCAAATCTTGATGCCTTTTTCCCAGTAGCCGTCAAAGCGGCCGCAGGCTGTCCAGCAAAGATCAAGAGCAGCAGAACCGATGCGGCGCAGACCGCAGGTCTTTTCCATCATGACCTTCATGGACTTGATGTAAGCATCGTAGTTATCGCCTTCGCGGAAGGGGAAGCCGGTGGCAAGCAGGGCATCCTGCATGGAATTGCAGCCGGAGACGCGGATACGGCGGGAATCAAGGTAAGCACCTTTGCCTTTGGTTGCGGTAAAGAGCTCATTGGCCATGGCGTGATAGACGACAGCATGGAGCGGCTGACCGTTTTTCAGCAGAGCGATGGAAACGGCAAACTGAGGAATTCCGTGAATAAAGTTCGTCGTGCCGTCGAGCGGATCAATGACCCAAGTGTATTCGGCGTCTTTCTTGCCGCTCTCACCGGTTTCTTCACCGAGGAATGCGTGATCGGGGTAGGCGGTCTTAAGTGTTTCTACAATGACGCGTTCGCATTCTTTGTCCACTTCAGTGACATAGTCGCCGAGACTCTTGTTCGAGATCTGAAGATTGCTGCGGTCACGGAAAGCGATGACCTGAATCTTGCCGGCGTCGCGAGCGGCCTTAATTGCCATGTTGAGCATGCCTTCATTCTGCATCGGCAGAGATGGAGCAGGGCGGTAATGTTTCTTCTGATCGCCGTTTTCAGCGCTTTTACGGCTGGTGGAGCGAGGAGCGCGCTTTTTATCGGTGGCCTTTGTCGTTTTTGCCATCGGCTTAGTTGTGGTTGCCATTTATTCCTCTGATGAACTTTTTATGCACCGCCTCAGCGGTGAAGTAAACTTTAGAGTCAGAAATTTTACCTCAAGAGACAGTAGTTTATGGACTTCCTTCCCCAACGAGGGCGTATCCGCTTCGTTCTCGTTTCACCCAGCCACCCGGGCAATATCGGCTCTGCCGCAAGGGCGATTAAGACCATGGGATTTGACCGTCTATACGTCGTGAGCCCCCGTCATCCCGAGTACCGCACCGATCCGGATGCAATTGCTTTTTCTACTCATGCTGTCGATGTTCTTCAAAACAGCGTCTGTACTGAGACGCTTTTAGAAGCGTTAAAAGATGTTTCTTTTGCCTGTGCGCTCTCCGGCTACGATCGGGAATTCGGACCTCCTCTGGCAGACTTGCAGACTTCCTGCGAAATGGTCAAGACATGTTTGGAAGAAAATCCTCAGGAAGAAATCGCCTTTGTCTTCGGAACGGAAAGAAGCGGCCTGACGAACGAAGAGATGATGCTCTGTCAGCTCTGTACCGCTATCCCGGCTAATCCTGAATGCGATTCCCTGAATCTGGCCCAGGCTGTGCAGGTGACGGCTTATCAGGCTCAGCAGACACTTCGCGGAAGAGCCTTGGATGCGCATGCCAGCCGTTT
>OBYS01000317.1_pt1 | contig 40620 bp, 55 predicted proteins | sample 1476791 | NCBI WGS metagenome assembly OBYS01 (sample SAMEA2580205, study PRJEB22360) | human gut metagenome | biome: human gut; feature: human-associated habitat; material: faeces | place: Denmark | collected 2008/2010
CAGCTGCCGCGGGTGGGCCGCCGCCGCTGGTTGTGTAGCCTCTGCCTGAGGAACTTCGGCAGCTTTTTCGGTTTTTTGACTCATGTAGTAGTTGTAGCCGATCCAACCCAATGCGATTACAACTGCTAAGAAAAGCAGTCCGGCAATAAACTTACCGACAAAGTTTTTCGGCTGAGCATCGTGATAAGGAGCGAGCTCCTGAGTCGTGCGGCGGATGAACGTACGCGGGTCTTTATCGTCCGGAGCCAATGCCGCATTAAAGAGCGAAATGATCTTGGCTTCATCGACGCCTAACAAACGGGCATAGCTGCGCAGGTGGGCGCGAGCGTAAACAGGGGTCGGAAAAACTTTATAGTTGTCCGACTCCAATCCTTCGATCTGATCCGGTGAAATTCTTAGCTGAGAAGATACCTGATCAATACTCAATTCTTTATTTTCACGAGCAATACGCAACAAGCCGCCGTACGTCGTTGCTTCAGACGGCTGGTCTTTGGCTTCCAAGTTGATATTGTTCTCAGACATTTTTCTCGCCTCCTGTTGCCTTTGCCGGGCTCTTAATCTCTTTGATGATTATCTCGCGATTTGCTCTCTTTTCTGCGAGCTTAGTACGGTCTTTAATTTCCCCGGCCAACTGACCGCAGGCCGCATCGATATCGTCACCGCGGACCTTTCTCACAGTAGTGACAATACCTGCGCCGTTCAGTCGGTCGGCAAAGGCTTTGACCTCTTCGGGCTTACTGCGCTCAAGACCGGATCCCGGGAAGGGATTAAAAGGGATCAAGTTGAACTTGCAGGGAATGTCCTGAACCAAAGTAATCAGTTCTTTGGCCTGTGCGAGTGAATCATTCACGCCGCCGATGAGAATGTATTCAAAGGTGATGAAATCTCTCGGGGCGTGTTCCAAATAACGCTTGCAGGCCGCGAGCAGCTGCTCGAGCGGATGCTTGCGGTTGACCGGCATGATCTTGTCTCTAAGCTCATTGTTCGGAGCATGGAGACTTACTGCCAATGCGACCGGACACTGTTCGGCAAGCTTATCCATCTGCCTGACCAGGCCGGAAGTGGAGACGGTAACGCGGCGGCGGGATAAGCCGTAGGCGTTATCGTCGAGCATCAGTTTCAGGGATGGGATGACAGCGTCCAAATTCTGGAGCGGCTCACCCATGCCCATCATGACAACATTGGAAATTACTCTTTCGTTTTCATCGGTGATACCGAGATCTTTTCTTAAAGTGTGTTCGGCATGCCAAAGCTGACCAATAATTTCCGATGCTTTCAAATTACGGTTAAAGCCCTGCTTACCCGTCGAACAAAACAGACAGTTCATTGCGCAGCCGGCCTGAGAAGAGACACAAAGCGTGCCGCGGCCGTCCTGAGGAATATAAACCATCTCAACGGCGTTACCGCTGCCGACGTCAAGCAGCCATTTACGAGTTCCGTCAGCAGCTGTTTTATCCCGAATGATTTCGGGACCCCGAATCTCAGCAACCTTCTCGAGTTTGGCTCGGAAGGACTTGGCGAGATCCGTCATTTCAGAAAAATCGCGTGCTCCGCGGCGATGAATCCAACGCTCAAGCTGTTTCGCACGGAAAGGCTTCTCTCCGAGATCTTCACAAAACTTCTTCAGCCCCTCGGCATCAAATCCAAGGAGGTTCACTTTCTGAGGCAACTTTTCTTCTGTCATGATCGGGTGTTATCCCCGCTTGCGCGGGGATATTCTTTACATCGCTAACTAAACTACATGCGCGGTCGATTAACGGCCGGCGTAGATGTCCATCTGCGGGAAGAAGAAAGCGATTTCAACGGCAGCTGTTTCAGGGCTGTCGGAGCCGTGAACAGCGTTAGCGTCGATAGACTGAGCGAAGTCGGCTCTGATGGTGCCCTTGGCAGCCTTCTTCGGGTCGGTAGCGCCCATGAGTTCACGATTCTTCATGATGGCATTTTCACCTTCGAGAACCTGAATCTGAACGGGACCGGAAACCATGAAGTCAACCAGATCTTTGAAGAAGGGGCGTTCACGGTGAACAGCGTAGAAAGCTTCGGCTTCCTGGCGGGAAAGCCACTTCATTTTGGAAGCAACAATCTTGAGGTTGTTAGATTCAAAGCGGGAGTAAATCTGACCGATAACGTTTTTGGCAACTGCATCGGGTTTAATAATCGAAAGTGTGCGTTCAATAGCCATTTCAATCTCTTAAAAACGAAAAAAGTAAAAAATAGAAATGCAGAGGATTCCGCACTTCTTTTTGTCTAAAAGACAATCGGTTGATTTTATCATGCAGGGATTAAGGACTAAGGTTTTACGAGAGGCTGAAACGCCTGATTACTTAGTTTTCCGCTGTGCAAGGTTTCCTGCAGCCAGTCAAGGTGCAGGCGTATTCGAAGGTTTGAAACGGTAGGTCAGGCCGAGCAGGATCAAGTTAATCACAGCTACCACGATGAACGTCTCCAAACCGGAAGAAACAAGTTCTGTGGCGCGATCCTGCCAGATCATTTTCGGAACTTCAATAAAAACTACGGCGGCAAATGCGACCGGAAGAATGATCGCGAAGCGAAGTGCTTTGAGGGTCACGAGTTTGCTTTCGACATAGAAGCTTCTGGCAAACCAAATCGAGGGAAAGATAAAAAGCAGATAGATCGCGACAGAAGCTTTGACAAATGTGTAAGCGTGGATCATCAGTCCTCCGTTTACCGAAGCGATATCGTGCACTACCCAAACCAAGAAAGCCAGCATGCCCGGTTCAAACAGCATGATTAAAGACAAAATCAGCACAGCAGAAACCGGAAGTCTCGGACGATGGATCTTTAACTGCCGCGCCAGCCATAATGAGCAAAACAGCATCACAGTTGTTGCAATCAGTGTGCGGACAGCCATAAGAAATTCCATGCGTTCACTCCTATTTCTTTTCCCGATCTTTCTTCGGCTGGTGACTAATGGGATAATTATCCGCTACCTGCGGACTCATTCTCAGGTAAGCAGTGATCACCATGAGCACTGCAATATAAGCACCCATCGTATATCCGGCAGGAATCGCTACCGTAAATCCGTGAGAGCCCAAGATAATGAGCGGCAGAATGCCGGCTGCCAACACAATAAAGAAAGCCGAGGACCACATGATTCTCAGTGCCCGAACCAGGCTTTCGCGGTTGTGACGGATGTAAAGCAGCCAAGAAGCAAAAATGCTTTGACCGATGGCAACCAAAATACAAATCATGGCGAGCGCCACATACAGCTGGTCCAGCGTGGCCATCTTATGAATGGTTCCGTAAAGCAGCGATATGCTCGGAGACTCGTAATTGGCGCTGGTAAAGCTCAGCCACAGAGAAGGAAGAACATCGCGAATCAGACTAATTGAAAGGAGCGGCAGTCCAATAAACAGGAAGACAATACAAAGCGCCAGCCCCCACGTCGAGATGCCCTGCCCTTTGGTTTTGACGACATAGGTCGGAAACCAGACACAAAAGCCCAATGCAAACAAAAAAGCAAACCAGTACTCAAATACTCCGCTTTCTTCCACTCTCTTTCTCCTTAGTTTTTATTTGTTTATTCGTTGCTGAATGTTTTTCCAGCGGCCTCAGAATACTTTACGTAAATACCCACGCCTAAGGCAAGTACCAGCGACAGGCATAAGAACGGTAGGTCTTCTTTGGCAAGATTTACTCCGAAAGATCCGAACAGCAGATACGGCGCAGCTGCCTGAGACACCAGATTTAAGAGGTAGCCGAGACCCGTGAAAAGCAGGACTAAATTTATCGTCCCGCGGGCGCGGCTTTCCACGATAAGGTAAGCCGCATACAAAAAAGAAATGATGGCCCCGGTCGACAGTCCCCAGCTCATCCAAGAAAGCGTCAGTACCGAACCCCCCCCCCAGGATGCAAAAGGCAGCATCGTGTTGTTGAGCTCGGCGTTATTCACGTACGTGAGCACGGGCAAAAGGATCATCAAAATAGAGGCAGAAAATGCCAGACCGAAACTTAAGTCCTTCTTGAAAAATTTTAGGGCGAAGGCCGGCACTAGAATGATGACCAGCAGCTCCGCCAAAATTTTTACAAACAGAATTACGATCTGAAAAACCAAAGACGTCATTTCCGTTAAATCTTCGGTTCCTCGGATCGAGCTTCCTGCTCAGCCTCTTCAGTCATTCCGCCGATTTCGATTTCATCGATTTCGTCGATTTTTTCCGGCTTGGGACCCGGTTCAAAAACGGCAATGCTTTCAACGTGCGCCGTATGCGGGAACATATTCATCACGCCGGCAGACAGCAGTTTCCAGCCGCCTTCCCTTACGAGCAGCGCAGCATCGCGGGCCAGCGTTGCCGGATTGCAGGAAACATAAACCAAACGAGCGGGACGCTTATCCGTGTCCGCGAGCGAGCGGCAAAGCGCCATAGCGCCTTCACGAGGCGGATCGATCAGAACACGATCCACGCCGCCAAGCTTGTTCCAGACGGCATCCCAATCGTCCAGCGTCCAGTCAAACAGGTTACGAGCCTCAAATTCAGTCTTGTCTGCGAGATTATTGTCTTTTGCTCCTGCACGGGCACGATCAACCAGTTCGGTGCTTCCCTCGATACCGAGAACTTTTGCTGATCTTGTCGCCAGCGGCAGCGTAAAGTTGCCGAGACCGCAGAAGAAATCAATGACTTTGGACGAGGGTTCAAGATGCAGCAGACGAAGCACTCTGGTGACCATCACTTCATTTAAGCGATGATTTACCTGAGTGAAGTCTGTCGGTCTGAAGACGACTTCCACACCGGTTTCTCGATGGTGCAGTTTCAGTCGAGTCGCATTTTCAGGGTCCATCGGATAAATGGAATCCGGGCCTTTCGGCTGATACCAAAAATCGACGCCGTAGTCTTTTTGGAACTGTCTGAGTTTTGCTTCATCATCAGCCGTCAGTTTTTCCAAGACACGAAGCACTAAAGCCAGCGCTTCATCTGTCACGGCCAACTCAATCTGAGGAAGCTTCTTGCGAAGCGATAAAGAGTTAATGAGTTCGCGCAGGGGAACCAAAAGATCGCTGACACGCTTGGGAAGAATTTCGCAGCTCTTCATGTCTGCGATAAAACTGGAACGCTTTTCATGGAAGCCCACGAGCACGGTTCCTTTTTTCGCGACTTCACGCACAGACAGACGGGCACGATGACGGTATCCCCATACAGAGCCGTAGATCGGTGCCAGAACCTGTTCAGGGCGGACTCTGCCGATATGCCACAAGGCGTCCATCAAAACCTTTTGCTTCATGGCCACCTGAGCATGGGCCTCGAGATGCTGCATGGCGCAGCCTCCGCAGCTGCCGTCCTTGACGCCGAAGTGAGGGCACTTCGGCAAAACGCGAAGCGGGGATTCCTTATAAATTTCGGTTGTCAGTCCTAATTCAAAAGAAGGTTTGCTGCGGTAGACCTCGTATTCGACTTTCTCGCCGGGGAGCGCCCCCTCGATGAAAACGACTTTACCGTCACGGCGTGCGACACCGCGGCCTTCCTGATCCAGAGACTCAATAACGGCGACATACTTTGCCCGTTCTTTTTTAGCTCGTGCCATGAATTTTCCTAACTACTAACTTAGCGCTTTTGGAGCATTGTAAGAGGATCGATCGGTTTGCCGTTTTTACGTATTTCAAAATGGACACGGGGAGAAACATCCGTTGTTCCCATCACGGCAATCGCCTGGCCCTTACGAACTTGATCGCCCTGTTTTACCGAGATCGATTTCACCCGGCCATAGACAGAAACACAGCCGTCTTTATCGCGAATCATCACGACCTTACCGTAACCCTGGACCTGACCGTCAAAAAGCACCGTACCGTTCACAGCAGCGTGAACCTTTTCGCCTTCGGATCCAGCGATATCGATACCTTTATTCAAGCCGCCGAAATTCTGAATAATCTTTCCTGAAGCCGGCCAGCCGTAGGTGCCGTTTGCGCTGCCGACAGAGCTACTTGAAGAAGCGGTCTGGGTAGTGCTTGCAGATGCGGCAGGAGCAGCGCTTGAAGAGGTCGAGGGCTTAGCAGAACTGCTCGAACTCGTCTGTGTCTTGGTGTTGGCTTCAACTCTGCGGATATTGGCGTCCGTTGAAGACGATACGGACAAGCGAAGTTTCTGACCGACCAATAGGTGGGACGGATTCGTCAAGTGGTTTTCGCGCGCAACCACGGCGGGATCGAGGCCGTAGCGGGAGGAAATCGCATACAGCGTGTCTCCGGGCTTAACGGTATAGACGGATGCCGTCGCTGAACCGTCCGTTATCGGGGCATTGCCTCCGGTAAACGAACAGCCGGCTATCACCGAAGCAAACACCATCGGCCAAAGATACTTACTGCAATTCATAACTCCTCCATGAGCCTCTTTTATTTCTCTACCGAACAGATTTTAAGTAAAAACCGTCCTAATCGTCAGAACAAATCGAATTATTCTCAGGACTGAAAGCTGTTACACCACGTCCGAACGGTATCCAGCATCCCGTAATTCGTCATATCCACTTGAAGCGGCGTAACGCTGACGTAATTGTGCGATGTTGCCCAGAAATCGGTTCCCTGAGTGCTGTCACGCGCGTCACCGGCGGCGCCGAGCCAATAAATCGTCTCGCCTCGCGGATTAACCTGCTCAATCACGGATTGGGCGGCGTGACGACGACCGAGACGTGTCACGACTAACCCAGAGAGCTGGTCAATCGTTGTGTTGGGGATATTGACATTCAAAAGGAACGGCGCAGGAAGCGGACTTTTAATAAAGTTGTCCACAATGTACTCGGCCACCTCCGCGGCGGAATCCAAACAAGACCAGCCCGAATGCACCTGAGAAAAAGCAAAGGACGGGCAACCGAACAAGAATCCTTCCATAGCGGCAGCGACGGTTCCTGAATAAAGCACGTCGTCACCCATGTTCTGGCCGCAGTTGATGCCGCTTAAAACGATATCCGGTTTTTGAGGCAGCAAGCCGGTTAAAGCAATATGGACACAATCCGAAGGCGTACCGTTCACAAAGAAAACATTTTCCTGAACCTGACGAACGGAAAGCGGACGGTTAAGCGTTAAGGAGTTACTGGCCCCGCTGTGGTTTTGTTCGGGTGCAACCACTGTGACATTGCCGAATCGGCGGATACGACGGGCGAGTTCCTGAATACCGGGCGCTAAATAACCGTCATCGTTTGAAATCAAAATATTCATCGCTTTCCTCAGATAGCCGAAGTTTTCAGTCCTCAATTATCGCGATTTTCCGACTTCTTAGCCAATGCCGCGAGCGCAGACCGAGGACTATCAGAGGAAAGAATTTTTAGAGGCGCCCGAAAAAGCAAAAGCCGCAGGTATGCTAAATCTCTGCGGCTGTGCATCGATGTCGGCAATCGGCCGACGAAATTATTTGTCCTATCGAATAGATTAGGCGGTAGCCTTAGACAGGGTCATTCCTGCGGAAACAGCAACGACTTTTTGCTTCTTCTCTTTTTTCTCAGACTTCTTAGCAAGGGAGATCAACTGAAGAGAAGCCCCGGCTAATAAAAGACGAGTTTTCATTGGAAGAGATTCAGGCATTTAGTCCTCAAAGGTTGTTATGAAATCACCTTCCAATTTAGTAATTCAATATGACAGCTTTATGACAAAAATGAGATAAATCTCAAAGTTTAGTGTTTATCCTTAGACGCTTACCATGACGCGGTAACCTCTTCTTTCAAGTTTGTCGCAGATTTTACAAAGTGACTCTTTATCTGCCTTTTTTAAACCGGCCGCCGGTGTGTCGCGGTCAAGGGTGTAAATCATGACTTCCCGAGGCTTGATTTCTTCCAGCACATCAATCCACGGATCTACAAACTCGTCTGTCGTGTTATCCACGGACTGTCCTTCAAACTCACCTTTCATGAACATCGTCTGAATAATCGGACGAACCGTCATGTTTTTGAGTTTCTCGATGACACCTTTTACATCGTACTTGGCGTTCGGACGATCAATGCGCTTGATGTAGTCCGCGTTTACGGTATCGAGCTTCATAATCGGGTTGTCCACTTTTGCCAAAGCTTTAACAACCTTCTCGCGCGCAAGGAAGGTAGAGTTGCTTAAGACGCTGATTTTTGCGTTGGGAAAATAGCGATCTCTAAGCTCAATCGTGTCATCAATGATGAGGTCAAAATCAGGGTGAGACGTCGGTTCTCCGTTACCGGCAAAAGTAAAGACATCGGGAACGACGCCTGTTTTCTGCAGATAAATAAGTTTCTTTTCCAGAGCTGTTCGAACTTCTTCCCGCGTAGGGAGCTTGCGTTTGGCGTCGTGGTCTTTATTAAAGCCGCATTCGCAGTACACGCAGTCAAAAGAGCAGACTTTGGCTTCAGCCGGCAAAAGATTGATCCCTAAAGAAGTACCTAAGCGTCTGGAATGAATCGGTCCGAAGATTGGTGAAGGAAAAAGAATACAAGCCATGCCGACCTCCTCCGTGAGAACCGCAAATAACAAAAAAGCTGCCACTTGGACAGCCTTTCGAGAATTTGTGGTCGGCGGCGGGAACCGTACGACCAAAATAAATCAAAAGGTTAGAACAACATTCAGCTTGATTAGTACATTCATTGATACATTAACTTCCTAAATCAGCTGATCAACTCACTATTAATATATTAGCGAATTGCTCCCGAATTGTCTTTCTTATCGGTGGTGCTTGTAGCAGTATTCAAGGCCGACTTCAGCTTCTCTGAGGAGTTCTTCCTTCTCGACTGCCAATCGTTGAAATTCAAAACACTTTCCAGAGGAAGGATTTTTGGCTGCTCTTCTTTCAAGCTCGGACAGTTGCTCGCGCATCCTACCAAGCTCGTTCCGATGAGCAGACTCAGAAATCCGCAGCTCAGAAAGCGCCAAGGCATCATTGGTCTGCTTGAGACGGAAATCTTCAATCGTCTTTTTGAGAACTTGAATCTCAAGTCTTGCATTTTTTAACTCCTCCGACTCTCGCCCGTGCTGAACGCCCATCCAATAGGAAAAAATAAGGGCGGCACAAGCCACCCCTACTTTTACAAGATTGATTAGATTCATTTACCATTCCACCTCCGATGTGGACCAAGGTCCACATGCACAAACGTCGGATAGAAACCCACACCACCGGTGCACCTTCGGTTTGCAATGATTTTTAATCGGCCAAGCGCTCTGGCCCATTTTTCCGGATCTTTATAACGGGTCGGCCGGATGTCTGCTGCCTGTCCTTTAGCATGAAAAGAATTAGGCGCGCCCCCAATTTTCCGATTATGCTCAGGACTCCGATAGCCGGAATTTATAAAAATCGGCTCTCCAAAATCAGCGCGAATTTCTTCAAGCAAAAAATAAAGGCCCGGATCAACGACCTCGGGCCAAGGACTTGGTTTGCCATCTTTCGATTCAAACTCAGACGATTGAAAATGCTCGCTCATATTAAGTTCCTTCAATTTTCTTCTGTATCCGTACCTCGATTACTCGAAGTAACCGCGTACCCATCCATCCGGCAATGCCGCAAAAGGCTCCGCAGACATCCGGATCAAAACCCACAAGATTCCTCAGCGTTGTGTAAGTTATCAGGCCGCACACAGCTGAAATCACCGTGTGCAAAACAAATTCGCTCCATTTAAACCGCTTCCCTTCCTCTACTTTTAATAGGTACGATAGACTTCCACAGACGGCGGCGAAGATGCAACTGACGGCTAAATTAGCCCAAACTTCCCTTAAGTGTTCAATCATTTTTATTTCTCAAGTAAAACTTTGCTTGCCCCTAGGGTCCATGCGTTTCTTACTGCAGTTAACTTGGAACACCTATTTGACAGCCTGGACAATTTGAACCATGTAATAAATCAAAGTAATTAGAGCGGAGAAAAAGACCGCAGAGCCAATAACTCCTGCCACCACTCCTTTCCAATAAGCTTGTGTTTCTCTTACATCCATAACTTGCTCTTTTAAGTTCATTGCTATAATCCCTTTAGTCAGATGTACTTACTTAGTCGTTCGGGACCCAAATACCGAACGGCTTTTATTTTTCGCCTCAACTTTAAACTCACGTCAAAAGTATCTTTCGAGCTGTTTTCCGAATTTCATCTTCCCCTTGTTCTTTTGAGCCTGTTGGAAAACTGTTCCTATTTTCAAACCTGAAAACGCTTTCAAGTATCAGGCCAACTTTTTTCTTGATGCGCACATCTAAACAAAAGCCCTCGGATGAGGGGCGCTCAGGGACTAATTACTTACGGAACCGATGGCTGGCACAAAGAAAACAGTTGAACCCTCGGATTGATGTGCGGAAGCAGTTACCTCATAACTAACAACACCGCCCTTAGCTATTGGGAGATAAACACACGGCCATTGCAGCGGGTTCGCTTCATTAATTTGCATTCGTGAAGAAACTGAGGCGCTTACTTGCACTGAGATGATCCCGTTCCCACAATTTATGCAAAAATACCCGTTCTCTGGGGCTCTATACGTACCCTCAAGACTGCCGAGTTCGGTTTGCTTAATAACGGTTCGATTGTCCCACCCAGAGGGCATTGTTTGACCAATAATGAAATTCAAGTCTGACTTCTTGAAGAATTTACTCAAGAGCAGTCGGAGGTACGACTTCATAGCGCACCTCCTACAAAGCTACTCCGCCCCTGTGTACGGTATCCAATAAATCCGCATGAGAGAATCAGCAAGGCTACAGCGAACAGAAACATTCTGACCTTTTGCGACAGGCATAAAAACAGATCCCCACGCATTTCCCGCATAAAAAGACTGGACTCTAAGCGTGCTGTGGAAGATGTCCAGTTCATAGTTATCAGCTGCGCCTCGATTACCAACGTGTTTAACGACGATAACGCCGTCAAATGGTGAAGTGTATGAATGATTAAGTCCGTCCGTAGGCGCCGAAACTTCCACGACACTCGGCACTGCAAGAGTATTTTGCTTAGCCACCCACTCCTTCTTACTTGTAAGAACCTTCTCTGCAAAGAGCCGTATGACTGCTTTAAGCATAAGCCACCTCCTTGCAGAAGAAGTTTAAGAGCGTTATGTACCCCCCCCCGATACAAGAAATAAAGGTGATAACAACATCTTTCATGCTACTTCCTTGAACATTCCATGTAGCACCTTTAGCAATCGGTAGGGATGCAGAGAGACGCGCCCCTGTCCATGGATATGTCAAACTGACTAAAACGCTACTTGCACCCATTCCGACGATAGGGACATCCGTCGTACTTGTCCCTGAAAAGGTCAAGTATCCGTCTCCGGGAGCAATACCGCTAAACGCAGAACTCGTCCAATCAGGTCCAATTGTCCCGTTGTCTACCAACGTTATAACCGAGCCTGAGGGCATAGCCTGATGGGCAACAAGAGCTGCTTCTTTCTTACTGTAAAACTTAGAGAGCAGAAGGCTTAACCACTGTTTCAGCATGATGTGCCTCCTGTTAGTGCGCTAACTCCTATTACCGATACTTGAAACAAAGAAGACAAAGGCGCCCGTTGCGTCTGTTGATAATTGGTAAGCAATTGCCCAGCCCTTTGAGACAGGCAATGAGAAGCCCTTGAAATGCGGCGTATCTTGATGTATGCCCTGCCACAATTCGCCATTGCTAAGAAGAATGTTTGAAGCAGCGGCTTTGACACAAAACCATCCGTTACACGGCGAAATGACTGTAACCCATTCGCCTGTTTGAACTGGCGTGAGATGAATGGCCGTCGACGTAGGGTTGGACTGATAAGAAATCCAATCACTTCGGCTAAGAAGGAATTTCTCTGCGAAAAATTGGATAAGGCTTTTAAGCATGACAGAGCCCTCCAAATAAAGAGATTATACCCCCCCCCGAGTGGAACAAACTTTACTAGGTACTGAGCTAGCGTCGATATACCCCAAGTTCCGAATTTAACTGAGGCTCCCTTGTTTACTCTTAACGTCTCTCCGAATTCAAAGTATCCGTTATTTATTGCTAAGCCAGACATACGTTTGCCATTAACCACGATATCTGTGCCCATTGCTGTGCCGCTTTTACCGCTACATTGAATCCAGCGATAAATGTATCCGCTATCGGGGGCAATATAGGTGAAATTTGCAGAACTTGTCGAAGTTGTGTTTAAGACCGTAATCTCTTTTGAAAAATTCAAGTCATTACAGTCCTTAGCCTGCTGCGGCGTTGTCCGGCTATCTAATAGCCGTTGAATAAGTGATTTCACAAAGCTCATTTAGAAGCCTCCTTTGCTCATGTTTTGTCTTGCGTTGATCTTCTGCTGTAGCTCGTACGTCAGTGCTGTTGGGGGTGTTGGCCACTCGACGAACGGGAAACCTGCCTGATCTGTCAGGTCTCTCAATGCTTGGCGGTAGGTTTCGAGGGATACCCTGTCTGCCTCTTCCAGTACTGATCTCTTGGCGCCCGCACTTCGAGCAACCGTGATATCTGGTAGTTTGACGTAATCGTCTGTGTCGCTGATTCGAGCATTGCGTTCTGCTTTGATTTCAGCCGAATACCTTTCTACACAAAAATCATCTCTTTGCTCCGGGAGATTAGGTTTCGTATAGAAACGGCCATCTGAACTTTGATACAGCGCCTGATTAATCGTCTCCGTGCGAACCGCGAAGTTCTGGCCCGCTTGGAACTTCACTGTCACCTTTCCGATCAACGGGCTATCCAGAGCATCAACTTTTAAATTGTCGTTTTTCAGATCCGGGTTCGTAAAGGTATAAAGCTGCCGATCACCTAGAAATCCCTTTGGTTTCTTGATCACCTCGATCGGAATTTCTTCAACAACGTATCCAAAGCGGAGATATTTCTTTTCCACCTTAGCTGTAATCGGTTCCGGGCAAGATTCGACATAAAAGCCAGCAGCGTCAGACAGGGACGTAAAGCGTCCGCCCCCAAGATCAATTCCATATTTTTGAATCGGCTTACTTAAGGCCTCTTGTAAATATTTCTTTTTGATTTTTTCCAAAGACATTTTTTCTCCTTACGAGGCGTTCTGCTGAGCCTCAATCGCATCAATCTCTGCTTGGGTTGCGCCGTTTTCCAAACAAAGCTCCTTGAACACCCCAACCAGATAAGACTCGACGGCAGCGATGACGCCGATATTGGTGCGTGCCTGACTTTTTGCTGTGTCTGATAGGGTTTGCTCTGTGGTCAAAACCACAGAATTAATGATTTCCTCACGGGTTTGTGCGGCCGCTGCGTTGGCAGCGCTCTGAGCTTGAGACGCATAAGTCTGAATTTGAGACAACAGAGACTGAGCTTGCTGCACTACAGCTACAGATTGCGATGAACCTTCCGCCTGCAGCCGATCGATGTAATCAGACAGTGCGGATTCCATTTGCAGCAATGATTCGGCAATATCATCCTGAACGTCCGACTCTTTCGCTTCGATGGCTGCAATCTGAGTGTTTCCCGCCTGCTGAATTTCCAATATTTTTGCCGCGGTTTCCGTTACGACCCCATTAGCCGACGCTTCGGCCCTATTTGCTGCCGCTTCAGCAGCAAGTTTGTATTGCTCGGATGCCGTAGCCCGGGAACGGAAATCATCGAAGATGTCTGCCAGCTGGTGAAGGTTGTTTTCATCCGGCTCGACTCCTGCACCTTCGATCACGGCCATAAATTCTTCCGTGATCATGTGGTGCCAGTAGGCACCCAATGTGGTGGGAAGTTTCCCGATTGAGCGGTCTCCGTCTTGAGGGTATCCGTAGGATGGATTTTGAGGCGGAGACGGAGGCGTAAGGGATGCATCCGCGTAATAAAGCCTTTTCATTGTTTATTCCTTTTGAGCATTAAAAAAGCCCCTTTCGGAGCTTGCTAAATATGGATATACACAGGTACCCTGCTCGCCGGCGGCTGGATATGTCCATATCGTCCATAGACCGGAGAGCAGCGGTTCGCATTAAATTCCACCTTGAAGTGCTGATCATGGGACCCGGATCTTGAACCTTGGTTATTGCGCGTATACGTTCTCCAAAAAGCTCCCGACACCATACTGGTATCGTTGTCATAGGCATTGAAATCACCAATTACGCCGGAAATTCCCGGAGCCCCTGAATCAATATATTCTCCCGGGCGCACATTAGATCCCCACAGCACTCTGTCTAATAGGTAAGGAACATTAAATGTCGTGCTGCCATTGCCGGCTCCCCAAGTCGTACCAATAGCAGCAAACAAAGGTGAATAAGCGGATCTGCTCACGGCTCGACCGTCACAAAGAATCCAGACGGGACTATTAATAAAATTACCTGTATAAATAATGAATCCCGGAGGAAAAGTTTCAAATTTGTCCACTTTCCCGGATACGGCATTGATCATGCCAGTCAATTTTTCCTCCAGCGCAGACAGTCTTGCTTCAATACTCTGATCGAGCTGATTTAGGGTGTTTCTCTCCGGAGCTACTCCGCCACCAACAATGGCGTTTCTAATTTCTTCGGTAACAGCGTTGTACCAAGGAGCAGTCGGAACTGTCGCTAATTGACCTCCGCTGCTGGATCCGTCAGTCGGGTAGCCTGAAGGAGCATCTGCTGCAAAGCTCGGTTCTACCTGAACCACCCTAGCTCCGTAAACTCTGTCCATTTTCTAAACTCTCCTGATTCCAATATCCGAAATAAAGTTTGGTGTGAGCGGGCGCGTACCGTCTAATCAAACACTCGAGCACGGAGTCTCCCCACCAAGCTAGAGGCTCCTTTACTTCACCAGTCACTAAGTGCCATTGAAGTGTGTTGTTTGATCCGCCTAAGACGTTGACGCGCCAAGTATGGGGCCAGCTCTCTGAGGCTAAAACATCGTTGACATGGCTCATCACGTTGTATTGATAAAACTCATCGATCACGATGCTGTAGCCAAACATGCCTGCCAGATCAATAAAGAACTGCTTGTTTTGTGATCCGACTGTTGTCATTTTCCAAAGCAAAAGCCTTCGTAAGGTCGGCATGTCTGTTGCTCCCCAAAGTTTGAGACATTCATCCGGCAGTCCCCATTCCTCCAGCCACTCCGGAAACGTCTCGATGGCAAAGCGCGGATCTGCCTCCTTAATCAAAGCGTTTGCCCGGGAATCAATTCTGGCCAACTCAGTGCCCCACACTTCAAACATCATTGCGTACAGACTGGTTGAATCTCCTCTCGGCCAAGCGGGCCCGGGAGGAAGGAGCTCTTTGAGCATCCCCACATATTCATGAGCGGTTACTGCCATGTGATTTCTCCTAACGACAACAGTTCGTTATTGCTGTCCGGAATCGGATCAGACGTTGGAAGAACCACCGTATGATCTTCTTCTCCCAAAGCTGCACTGATTGCCGCCCGGATATGAGAAAGATAAATTCGCTGTCCAGGAGCGCCCTCACGAGCAAACAGATCTCGAAGCTCCTGCTGTACTGCCGCTCTAACTTCGGCGTCATCAGGAAGAAGGCCGGATATTTTGATGTTGACCGGCTTAATCTCAGGCGCGTAAACATAAAGATGAGCTGTCACAGGTCTTAAACCGTCAATGTGGGCAAAGACCTTATCCAGCATCGCTTTATCCGGGACAATGTTTTCGTACCCGTCGCAAACAAAACGGACGGTTACCGTGCCTTCTCCTTTTTCCTGAGGAAAGCACCAGGCTCTGGTGACGCCCGGAACTTCAAGGGCCCATTGAACATAATCCGAAGACGTGCCTCCGCACGGTGTCTCTCGAACTCTGCTCAAGAGACGCGCCCGCAGACTGTCATCACTTTCAGCTTCTGAGCCGCCGCCGAGCTTAATAATTTCGACTTCACTGAAAACGCCAATAATCGGAGAAACCAGCGTCAGAACATCACCGTCCTGCTGATTTCCAATAACACCGTCATTTAATGCTTCCACGGCGACCCTTCCGTCGGATGCAACCGCCCCGGTTGTTTGGTACTGGACACCGTCATCGGACTGAAGAATCGTACCAACAGGAACGTTTACCAAATCAGAGGAAAACCTAAACGTAACTATCCCTGACGCTCTCGTTGCTTTCTTTCTCATCAACCCGTAGATCGATGCCCATCGATCCAAATACTCACTTTCAGCCGTATCAAAAAACTGCTGTCTATTCAGATAACTGATGTAACCGTACAAAGAATGGGCTGCCCCGGCTAAAACACGGTCAAAAACCTTAGCGTTCGATCGTCTTAACTGCGGAACAGACAGTCGGCTCTGGGTTTCGCCGTCTAAACGGTCAATGATTTCCTTTAGCGTCGGTCTTTCAAAACTCATAATTCGCTCCATACATCCGCAAAACGAGCCGTTAGTCTCTTCCCGTCGGGACGAACAATTTCAATCTGAAGATTTAGGCGCTCAAAACTATCGAGTTCAGCGGCTGCTTTAGTTTCCGCAGCAATGTTGTCATCCAGCATCCACTGCAGCGCCTCCAATGCGTACTCCTCAGCTAGCGCAATATCTTCGGAAGTACGGGTGGAGCGCATCAGCAGCCAAAGGCGGGAGCCGAACGTATCTCCCCCGTCGGAGAAAGAATCCGCCCACCAGCCCATCTTGGATTCGCCCGGTCTCTCATCGTCTCTGTCTGCTCGCGCCCATGAAAAAAGGCTGTTCACCACAGCCCTTGCTAAGTCATCCCTTGCGAAATCGGTTAGGGTCGCTTCAGCACCATTTAGATAAAACTGCATCGATTTCTACCAATTAATAATTCCGCTGCCATTACATTTTTTGATCCGGAGAAGGTCCTCCGTTGTGCGTATGACTGTTGTAAGTTCCCCGCATTCCGGACATCGAGTAAGCTCCCCCTTTGTCTTTGACGTCGCCTCCAGCCATGATGTTCCCGTCAACTTCTAAATTGCCGGTACATTTTGTCAGTGGTGCATCTACTCGGACAGACGCTGTTGTTTTAACCGTCACTGGGCTATCTACTCCTTCAACTTTTATCCCGTCTCTGGAGAGAAAAACTTTTCGGCCCAAGTCGTCAAACACCGCCACTTCACCGTCTTTTAGATTTATAGGTCGGTATCGCCTGTCAGTGACCACCACCGCAATCGTGTGATCACGATCGCCGCCCAAAGACACCGCTAAGGCTTCAGCTTCCTGCAAGGGCTCGGAAGTAAACCCATAGGGCTCAAAATGCTCAACGGGCTGCCGGACATCGCCGTCCAGAAGCTCGATTTGGAGCGTTCGGAGTTTACGAGCTCCGTTTTTCGCTCCGACAACCGCCCTATTGATGAGCGCAGTAACCAAATTCATAGTTTTTAGGCAAAAATAAACCCGCCATTAACGACGGGTGGTTTCTAAAGATTTCTTAATTTACTTGCGGCGCGGACGTCCGGCCAGAATGTCTTCGATAGCCTGAGCTGAAGAAATATTCTCGGTAAACATTCTGTGATCGACTTCCCCTTGAAGGGCTTCTTCAAATTCGGCCTGACGCTGTTTTTTCTGAACGGCCGGAGAGGGGGGCGGAGTTGTAATGACCGTCATCGGATCACGATAGCCGTCAATCCAAACACAATTAGTAGCATCCCCATTTGGCAGGCGGTCACACTTCAGTCCAGCCATTACCGGTGAAGATAGGAAGAAACTCAAAGCGATTGTTAAGAAGCAGATTTTGTTCATGGAATTCTCCCGCTGTCTTTTTTTATCTCTTCGTCTTCAATTTTAATCTTCTTCGCATCCGGCTCTCTCATCAGTGTGTAACAAAACGGCTTTTTCAACTTAAGGAAGCAGGTCGTCCCGGAACGACTCAAAGAATAAGAAACTTCCGAAGTTACCCATGCAGTCTTGGAGTCAATGTCCAGCAAATCGTCCGAAACTCTCACCAAACAATTCACTTTCCAGAGATTCCCGCTGCTTTGCCTCCAGCCTTGAAGAGTGTAAGAGAGGAACTCAGATTCTCCGCTGCTGACGCTTTGCAAGACGCCAACTCGCTTTTTCAGAATTTCCGAGGATGCGTTTCCGCTCTCCAACTGAACCAAACATCGGCGGCGTGTTGCGGTTGAATCTGTCGCCTCAGCCTTTAACTGGTTTGAAGAAACCGGAAGCTCGCTCAATACGTTAGCCGCCTGCCCCAGCGTCACATACTCACTGTAAAGTTTTGAGTAATCTGCAGAATGTGAACCTTCGAGAACGTTTACGCCCAACTGAATTGCGTCTTCACAAGAGCCCCCTGAGCCTGCTTCCGCAATTACCAAATCTCCATATTCGTTGTCAGTCAGCAATAGGCCGTTTTTGCGCAGGTAGTTCTGAATGGCATTTCCGAGCTTCTCGGTTCTCGTAAACTCCAGGTTTCTACGATCCACTGCACCTACTTGGTCCATAACCTTAATGTCATAAGCCCGACAAACCGACTGAAGGTTTTGAAGATTTGTTTGGTTTTTATATGAAACCGGATACTCCATCGGCATGCAGCAGTCCTGCAGATCAACCGTCTTGCTGGCGCCTGAAATCCTAATAGAAGATCCGGAAGCGTTGTAAGAAACCTCGCGATTCGTTATGTACCCTGTGAGCACGCGATCTTCACCGATAAAAACCTGAACACTGTCTCCGGGCTTCACTCCCAGCGTCAAATCTTCTTTATCGCGGGTAGCCGAAACCGTGAAGGTTCTCGCCAGCGTCTGCAGCGCGCACGTAATGCTGACATCCAGCCAGTTTTCATATTTTCGGCCGTTAACGTAAAGCGTTACCGTATTATTTGATTTGGAATTAACTTGCATAGGTTAAATATGACCAATCCTCTGGAAATCCCAAAGGACATCATTGAGAGCTACAAAAAGCTATCCGAAGCGAAACAAAAACGCCTGGAATTTATGGCGGCTTATCCGGAATACCTTCTGGATAAGAACCGGGAAGACCTGCTTAACGGCATTGACCTTATCCGGAAAGATTTTCAAAAAAGTACGGAACAATTAGCCCAAGAGCTCAGCAGAGCTTCTTCCAGAACAGCCTGGAAAATAGCCATCGTCAGTCTTTTCGGAGGCTTCCTCTTAGGAGTGTTTGCCCAAGACTTTAAGGTAGTGCTATTCCGAAGAGTTGAAACACTGTCCAGTGCAATACTGCCCTCAAAAGAGGCTCCCAAAACATTATTGCCGGAGCACCTATCAGCAGAAAAAGCACAAACGCCGAAATCTGAATGACGATCCAGTTATTCCAATTGATCTTCATCACCGCCTCATTCATTCAAAAGTTTCAATTCAACCGCCGGAACAAAGCCTGAATGCCGGATCTTATTCCTTCCGACAATTTCGGCTTCTCTGGACGCATCGCCGTAATAGTCATAAGCCAGCACTAATGCCGGCTGCACAGAAGACGGCTTAAAGCTAACCAGACGGGCCTGATTCTCAGCTCTCTGAGAAATTGCCTCATAGACCGCAGAACGCGACTCACACAACGCCTCGTAAACCGAATCTGCAGAAACCTTCAGGGATTCATCGTCTATGGCTTCCAGAATCTCGTTCCTTACAGCGATTAAGTCATCATAGGGTGCGGTCTGCACCGGCGTTGACGCGTCAAACCTGTCATTACTTGTCCCGATTTCGGATGCAGCAACAACCATGTTGGCCACTGACAGTCCCCTCATCATGGCCTGCCCTGCAGCATTCGCCTTTTCGATCCGCTCAGAAGTCGTTCTGGATGCAACGGCCTGAGGTTTCGCACTGTTTAACTCAGAGCTTTGAGTCAAAGAACAGAAGCGATGGGAGACGTCCGTCCAGGCGTGAACGGTAGAGGCAAACCCCTGAAGTCCGTAAGTATCCAAAACCCGATTAAACAGAGCATCGGCACCCCCTTCAGCTAATGTGATGACATCATGCGAGAGTGTCGCGAGTTCATCGGCCAGGTCAAAAGCGTCGCAAACCGATTGAACGGTTTCGCTGTTAAGAATCCCCTGCAGATCCAGACCCACGGCTTCTTTCACAAAATCCTGGGCTCCGGTCAGATCAAAGGTTTTCACAAACTCATCGAACTCAGCATTTACAAGTAGCTGAGCTGCAGAAAGGCACTTTGCTCCGACGTCCAAAAGAGCATTCGGATACTGCAGCTTTCCGCTCTCGACAAAAGTCAGAGAAACGGAAGCTATACGGTTCGATTCAAAAACCGGAGCGGAAAGGTCCGTCGGCGTAACCTCCATCGACCCCAGCCACGGATGGATCAGACGTCCGCTGCCGGGCTTTTCGCAGGCCGCAATCAACCGCTTCATCCGGGCGATGTAATCGTATCCGACGACAAAAGCCGTAATTCGGATCGTGCGCTTAGAGCGTCCCATATCTTCCGTAAAAGGATCGTCCCTCTGAGGATACTCAAAGGTCTGAGTACGTCTTCCAATCGAGAGATTAGAGGAGGTCACCTCAAAGGGAACTCCACGGAAGGACGCCCGTCTCAATTGAGGTGCATTCATTGATCAGCCCCTATAAAAGAGTAGTTTTGAGTGGTCGCACGCATCGAGCCGCCGTTGGAATCGACTTTATCCACTGATGCGGAAAAACCTTGAGGCAGCTTCAGCGTGACTTCCAAACGGTTATCGATCTCACTTGTCTTCGGATTCTGAGTTCTTTGGCTAAGCGCCGTAATATCAGAAGCATTAAGCGAAGGTGCGGCCGGTGGCTCCGGCGCTTCCGTCCTTGACAGACCGACCATCTCTCTCAAGTTGCCCTTGATGTTGCTCCAAGAAAGCGTGTTCTTAACGCTCTCCCAGCGCTTAACCAGACCGTCCCAAAGTTCCTTAATTTGTTTGGTCGCGTCATCCCAGCCTCTTGTAAAGTTCCCGGGAATATCCGAAAGGGCTTTAGAGAGATTCGGGAAGGAGGCATCAAATTTGGCCAAGATTTCATCCCAATTCTTCCAAATCGCAATGCCGGCTCCGATCGCCGCACCGGCCAGAAGTCCCCAAGGCCCGAAGGCTGCAGTCACTGCTGCTCCGACGCCGTAGAGTTCTTTTCCGACGCTCAGGAGATCACCGACTAAAGAAACGCCCAGAAGGGCGCCAAAGCCCTTGATGATGTTTTCCCAGCCGCCGACCGAATCGACAAACTCCATGACTCCGTCAATGAAATCAAAGACGCCGTCGACAACCTTTTCGAAATCAACTTCGGCAATTGCCTTGGAGACCTTCTCAAAGAGGCCGTCCAGTCTTTGCGCGATCAGATCTTTATTGGCCACAAGCCAATCCTGCATCCGAGTCACAATGCCTTCAATCGTCGGCGCCAAAGCAGCTCCGACTTGAGCGCTGACACCGTCGACAACTTGAGAAAAGGTGCTCAGCGTATCTGTCAGATGAGCGGACTTTGCGACCATGTCCTGGTCCATCACTAAACCAAGCTTGGACGCCTGTTCGCCCATGTCATCCAGACTCTGAGCTCCACCTTCGAGTACGGGAATCATCCGTTTAGACAATTCCTCACCGAAGGCAGCCGTCAAGATGCGCATCCGGACAGCCGGAGATTCATTATTTTTGACGGCCTGAGCCAAATTTCGCATGACGTCGGCTGCATCCCTGATCTGACCTTTAGAGTCTTTCAGAGAAATTCCGAGGCGCTTGAAGATAGCTGCCAAATTCTTGTTTTCGCCTCTGGCAGCTTTGCCCATATTGTCCGTGAGCTTACTTAAGGCCTGATCCATTTGGTCAGCAGACATCCCTCCGAGGCCTGCTGCGTAACGTAACTTCTGCAGGGATTCGACACCGACACCCGCTCTTTTACTGGCTTTATCGATAGAGTCTCCTAAAGACGTGAACTTATCGACGGCGGCCTTCAGGCTGAAACCTCCGACACCGCCGAGCGCCGTAAGAGGAAGGGCAAGCTTGGAGGCAAGAGAAACGGAGGCCTTAGCAAAAGAAGAAAAAGAGCGGCCGACTTTGCCTATATTGGAGTCAACCTTCTTTAATACCGGACTTATCCGGTCCGTCGCGGATAGGATCGCCTTGAGGCTGTATTCTTTTCCTGCCATGATTTTTCTTCCTCAATAATGCGAAGAGCCTCTTTCGCAAGTTCGATGACCCGCGAGAAAGGCTCTCGAGCAAGCTCTGTCGGACGCTCGCCCCAAAAACGCGCCGTGTTGTAGAACAGCTTTACGGCTGTCTTCTTGTCGCTGAGTCCGAGCGTGTAAAAAAACTTCCCACCTTCGAGACCAACTCCATCGAGTCGGCGACACCAAAATGGCCCACGGTTTCTTTCGGCAGACCCGAGAGCCGGATGACGTACTCGCGAAGGAGTTTGAGCTGCTCCTGCTGGCTCGAGCAATCTGCGGGAAGCCCGAGTTCACAGATCAAATCGAAGTCCGGACGTTTAAGTCGAACAATCGAGACTTTATTTCCGGAAACTTCTACCGGATCTTCTAATTCGTAGACTTCTTCTCTCATGACCATCTCCCGGATCGACCCACAAACTTAATGCCCACCGTTCCGCCGTCGCTTTCAAAGTCCATCTCTCCTTCGACCCATGCGTCGGAGAGCGTATAAGTCTTGCCGTTGGCCAGTTCTGCCACGATCGTGCCCTCTGTCATGGAGTCCAAATCTTCAATCGGGAAGTCCGGCGTAACAAGGTAGGTTCCGTCAATGAACGGAGCGACTGGTGTTTCTTTGAAGTGAACCGATCCGTTTGTAGAAACAATGGTTTCTTTTGTAGACGTGGAGAGCGGAATTGTCATTCCGCCGGAAATATCCAGACTTTTGCCATCCACAGTGATATGGCAGACACCTGCAATGCGCATTTTTAAAATCCTTATTCGTTAAATTGAAGTCGGAACTGAGCCAGAACCGCGAAAATTCGGAGCTGGTTAACCAGGTCCGGCGGCAGCAAGACATCCACCCGGTTCGGATCGTCTTTGTTTCGCTCAACGATGAGATATTTCGCAAAGAGCGCCGTGTTCTCAACGATGGCCTTGTCTTCCAGCTGCTTGTAGAGCGAGATAATTTCGCCTCTGATAATGGAAGGCGTGACAACCGCTTGGCCGGCTCCGAATCGTGTCCCGTCGCTGGCTAACTTATGGCGAGGGTACTTGCTTGTAATTCGAGTGCGCAGCGCCCACAAAATGTAGGCAAGCGTGTGAAGTGTTTCAGAGTCGAGATAAGAGTTATCCGCGTCCCCGAAGCGATTCTTCTGATACGTTGTAATGGCACGCTCAACGCGCATGTAACCGGCTTCCGTGTACTGCGTGGCAATGCCGTTGTTGAGCAGGATCTGGCGTTCTTCCATCACAAATCGCTTGCCGTAGGGAGCCGAAGTGATTCCGATCAGCTCAAGCGTCTGAGTCGGGCGCGCCGGATCAATGGAGATTTTGGCCGCGTTCTGTGCTCCGTAGGCAGCAAGCACCTCAACCGCTATGGACGGAACATCCGGCTCGACACCGATAATCGTGGCGTGCTGATCGTTACGCGCGCTGCCGAAGATCTGCAGCTCGTTGATCGTGCCTCGCTTGCAGGTGTAGACATGGCCGTACACCTGTTTACTGTAGGACCATCGGCCGGAGGTATCGTTCATAACCTCTTTGAAATAGTCCAAAGAAGAAACGTCGGAGTAGGGCAGAAGGATAAAGTCGTAAGCTTCGTCTCCCATTGCCTTTACAAAGTCCAGAGCTTCAAAATCCGGATACCCAGTACCGCCAGCCATCGCGTCAATCTTGACGGCCAAGCCTTCCGGAGTTTCTTCACCGGCTCCGTAGCCCTGAACGTTGACGGCAAGCTTAATGTCATTGCCGTTAACGCCTTTATTTTTAGCGCTGATCGTGACGTAGCCTTCTTCTACTTCCGCGTCATCCTGACTCTTGGAAGCTGCAGCCGTCACAGGAAGATCAGGCTTGGCATTAATCGCAGCAGCTGCTGCCTCGGCAATTTCAGACGGCTCATTTTCCACTCCTACAGGGACTTGCACTCGGTCAGCCCCGACATAGAGGCTCAGAATTCCACCGACAGACGGTGTCCCGGAAATCGTCACCGTGCCGGAGGCTGCGGTGCCCACCGTTGGATCTTCCAGCGGAATCGCCCAGACTTCACCGATCGTATCGTTTTTACGATAAACGGTATTCATTCTGGCCAATTCAGAGCCGCGGCCGAAGAGATCTTTGCCTTGACTGTCGCCGGTCACCAGTACCGGTCTCATCGGAGTTGCCTTACCCTGAGTCATACGGCCGATCAAGAGCGTTTTAAGGCCCGTGACGGCGGTATTGGCCATCGAGTTGTCTACTTCGGCATAAAAAAGCGGCACTCTTACGCCGCTCGGAATGTTGTTAAAAGAAATAGTCACTTTTCTTGCTCCAAATTAATGTGCATCTTTGCCTCAATCTGTCCGTCGGGCCGTCCCTTGTCTCCGATAACATCGACATCGGTATACATCCGCAGGAACCTTCCGAGACGATCGATGTCTCCTCCGTGACGGGTTTCGTCATCGCTGAGCTCGTACTGACAGGAGAAATCCAATTGGACGGTCAATGCCGCACGATTAAGATCCAGAACGGAAAGCGATTCAAACTGAATCCAGTCTCTGCCAGCCTGAATATCGTCAGCTCCCAAAATGGCTTTAAACACCTCCTTTTTGAGATCGACCGACTTTTCCCAAGCTGTCAAACCCTGCTCATCTTCGGTATTGGCGACCATTAAGATGACGGCGAAGTTGAACCGCACCTGCTGTTTATAGCGGTTGATCGCTGCAGGCTCTTCCGGATCTTCCGAGATAGGAATCACAAACGCAGCCGGGAGCAGTTCCGCCGCCACTGACTCATCCAGCCGAGAAAACGTTCCGACACCGAAAACACGACCCTCGAAGCCCGGACAATACGTCCGCAGCTCTTGGACAATGGGTTTTAATTTCACTTCATCAAGCTCCTGAGCGGACCGGGTTTAAAAGCATCTTCTAAAATCCGACCCACGACTGATTGAAAACGAGTTCGTCCATAGGTTTCAGCGGCAGCTGAGACCGGATTGGCACGCGGCTTAGCCACTTTTGCCTCAAAAGATTGCTTGCGGTGCGCACGGGTTCGCTTGCTGCGTTTGGGTCCTGCGTGGCCAAAGACGACAAACGCGGGATAAAACCCGCGTCTTTTCAGTTCTGCAGAAACCTGCTTGCCTTTTCCATAGGGCTTCACCGCCACCGAGAACCCGGAGCGCGAAACCTTGTAGGAAATTGCCTTCTGGAATATCCCTGTTTGCTTTCCCGGATAAGCTCCGGCAGCGGATACTCCTTTTTTGCTGACCAGTTTCTTTGCAATCTTGGAAACGTCTCGGCCGACTTGAGTAAAACCTTTCCTCATCGACTTCTTGTCGAAATCGGCAAAGTTCAAAGGCCTTGCAAACTTCGCTTCAATTCTTAACGGCTGCATTGAGCACCTCGCATTCCAATAACGTGAACCGACCGGCACTGTTGCAGTCCGTCACTCGTTTGACCCGATACCAGAAGCCCGCGCATTCAAGCTCGATCAGGCGCGGCAGATCCTGCGGTCTGCTTTTGCCTTTGACACTTCTGATAAAGATCCGGTGTGTTACTGCTTCTTCCGTCTGAATGTTCTCCCAAAAGACCGATCCTCCGATCACTTCCACTTTGCACCAACACTCCCACAAAGGCGTCCTTTCTGTGGCCTGTTCTGCTTTGCCGTTGGGAAGAAGTTTGGCTGAGTAAATTGAACAGCGCCGATTCAGTTGTCCGGATAAAGGTTCGATCACTTATAGGCCCTCCACGGATCAATCAGCCGCTCAAAGAACGGAGTGCTCTTGAAGGCTTTCTCGCTATCGGACTCACGGTTTGCATAAGCAAAAGCAACACAGGCGCCGACCCAAACACGCAGTGCAGCAGGTACTTCCGCATTGTCAGAACACACCGCATCGGAATCATCTTCGCCTCGAGCAATGATGTGTCTTTTCAGACGATGCTCAAGGTTTTCCGTGGCAGAACAGCCCAGCTCTTCGAGAAACAAATCTTCAGACGTATCATCAATGTGCAAATAGCGCCGGAGATAAGCGGCGTCGACAATCGACACCACACCTTTTGCTTCATACATAGACTAAAAAGGCGACGTTACCGCCGCCCTCCTAAGGTTGATTAGCCGTTTCCGCCCTGGCCGCCCTTATCAGATCCGCCGCCTTCGTCATTGGCCTTTGTTACCGTCAAATCGCCGCCCACAATACCGCTCGGGCGTTCGATCGCAAATGCCAAGCGACGGTCTGCCTTGATCGTAACAAGACCTTTTCTAAAGTTATTGCCGTCTTCATAGCCAAATTCCACAACGGTTTCTTTACGGTCGTAGATCATGCAGGCCATGTTGGTGTCTAAGGTCAGGAACTTGCCTTTGGGCATTGCGGAGCTTTCTACAACGTAGGTATCCCAGATCGGACGATTAGACGGAGCCATCGGATCGCTGAAGAGATACCGGCCGTTGGAGTCCTTCAGGCAGCGAAGCTTGAAGTAATCGACCGGGTTCATGATCGTAACGTTCGGTGTCAAACCTACAGACTTCACGGCAAGTGCAGCAAAACCGATCAGGTCAACTTGGTTTGTGATTTCCGGGTTGGTATCCGGATCAAAGCCGTGCGGCGTATAGTTACCGGTCATCAGGAGGCCGCTTAAGTTCGCATTTGTTCCATCACCGTTCAGAAGCTGGCTTTCCACGCGCTGCTTAACACCGTACTGGACTCGGAAGTTAATGTAGTCAGCCAGTGCCTGAGAATCCTCCATGAGGTCCTTAGTCACGATGAAGCAATTCCCGATGTCTTTGACGTTGGCAGTCTGAGTGTCGAACTCGATTTCAGACTGCGGAGCGGAGTCCACACCGTTGATGACTTCTGCAGCATTGTTGACGTACTTTTTCTCACGGGAGTAAACAATCGCTTTGTTGCTTGTCGGAGAGTGATGGATCGTATCCTCAAGCGTCAGCGGTGCGGCACCGATACCAATGATGCCCTGGACACGCTGATCCGGATAAACCTTGGAGTCAACCGTGGAGCCGGTACCAACCGGGTTCTGATCCGTCAAAGTTACTGAGAATCCCTTACCCTTGCCGGCGGCAAACTCCAGGAAACCGGCGTCAGCCACCACACGGGCGCCGAGTGTGAGCGGCGCGGAAACGTTGTCGGAACCTCCCGGCTGCTGCTGTTTGAGACGGCGAATTTCTTCAGCCAGACCGAGCTGCTTTTTGCTGAGCTCTGCGAGTTCGGCCTTAACTTTTGCGGTTTCTTCAACCGAAGACAATTGCCCAAGCCTAGCCTCGATGTTGGTCATTGCGGATAAGAGTTTTTCAATTTCTTCGTTCATTTAAATTTTCCTACTGAGTGCTTTATCGATTCGCTCGGTCACACCGAGCACCTTGTTTAATGCTTCAGCCAAAGCGGCATCCCGCTGCTCTTCGCTCAGCACCTTCTTCAAGCGGGAAACAAGCGATAAGGCCTGTTTCCGGCTAAAGCCGCAAGAATCCCTCAAGCAGGCTTCAAAATCTCTTAACGTCTTAATTTTCTCGATGGTTTCGTCAAGAGAATCCTTCGAGAGTGTTTCTGCAATCCTCGCCTGGCCGTCAGCCGGGAAGGAGCAGATTGAAATTTCATAGAGCGCGGCAATGCTCAAAACTTTGATATTGCCGTTGTCATCTTCGACGTACTCACCTAACCGAATTCCAACAGACAAGCCGTCTAAGGTTCCGGCTTTGAGCGCCTCATAAATATCGGAGGCGGCTCCGACTCCGAGTGTGAGTTCTCCCTCCACATAAAGCCCTTTATCGTCTTCTTTGAGCGAGGTCCACCTGCCCACCGGTACGGCGGAATAGTCATGGTTGAAGAACATCTTCGGCGTTGAAGTCGAGTTTTTCAGTACAGCGCTGTAAGCGCCCTTGGCGATATAAAACCCGTAACAATTCAAATTATCGTAGACCGAGGCATATCCTTTAACGACACCGGTTTTCTTGTCTTCGGAAAGTCTTACTTCCACACCTTCCAATCTGACAGATAAGGTCTGATCCTTTTTCAGCTCTCTAGACACTGTCTGACTCCTTAGTTTTTTGGTCGACCGCTGCTTTGGCCAATGCTGAAATAGGCCTCAGCGCCGACTGCGCAAAATTGACATCGCCGCCCTCAACAGGCGGCAAGTTTTCGTATTGACGTGCTTCGTTCACGGTTTCAACGCCGTACTGGATCGCTTTGCCGTGGATTTCCATTCGTTCTTTCATCGTTGCCCTAAGCAAGTTATCCATGGAAATTTCCACTGTGTAGAGCGTGAATTCTTCCGGCGTCATGATTCGGGCCCTGATCGCCTGCTCAATTCGCCGGCACAGCGGCAGCAGCGTGAACTTCTGAAAACCTAAGATAATTTGCTCGATACCGCTGCCCCACGTTGTGGCTGCATTGGATCCGACCAGAACGGACGGGACACCGAACCAACGGCAGATTTCCTCTACCGAAAATCGTCTTGTTTCCAGAAGCTGAGTTTCTGCAGGCGTAAGCGTGAGAGGCGTGTAATTCAAACCGCCCTCCAGCACATACAAACCAGAGCGGCTGCCATTAGCCATTTCGTAGAAGGTTGTTTGGAGGCGCTCTCTCTGTTCTTTATCGAGCGTACCTTCCGCGCTCAGGATTCCGCTGGGCTTGTTTGCGTTACCGAAAAGTGTGGAAGCAGTTTCTTGAGCATCGGCTGCCTCGTTTAGCGTCGCCGCCATCAAACCCAGTTTCGATGCTCCGGCAAAACGGCCCCCGACCCCCTTCAGGTGAAACATGAACTCCTTATCGATCTTTTCCGTTCCACCGTCATGGAGATACTCATATCTCAGGGTCGAACCGTCATAAATCGTTTTTACCTGCTGGGCATTGAGCGGCATCATCGAAAGCACCGGTCCGGACGGATCGTTTCCCTCTCGTTTGAGCCTGGCGTACCCGTTGCCTCTAAGCACCATGTTGAAGATGACCTGAGACCAAAACTCAACCGGCGTCATGAACTCATTCGGACCATCGTGCAGCAGTTTCCAAAGCTCTGTTTCCCGTGCCAAATCCCTGTTTCCGCTGTTATTGCTATAAACAAAGATCGGCATGGAGGCCACCGTTTCAGCTAAGAGCGTCGTGCACGCCATCACGGAGGAAATCTGAAGAGCCGTTTCTTCCGAAGTCTCTCGTTTCCTCGGCACAAGCTCCAGCATGGGTTCCGTCCGCTGCACGCCTTTATTGTCTTTGAACGGGTTCCCGAACGAAGAAAAAAATGAACTCAAAAACATAATTTACCAATTGAAAATGAGCGGAGAATCAAGCATCGGTGTCAGATCCACCGGCTTTTCAATCTTTCCGCCGCCGATCAGGAATGAGTAGAAGGCCATGATGAGGGCCACTACCAAGTCGATCTTGTTTTCATTCCTCAGCTTGTTCGGATAAATGTTGTCTTTCGCATCGCGATGACAGACGACGTTTGAAACGCACCAGTTAAAAATCGGATCATCCGGATGATGCAATCTTCCGGACATCACCAAAGCCTCGATGGTTTTCATCGGCTCGGAGAAGTTCTGGACACTGTTTCGGACCTCGACCATCGGACAGCCTTGCTCGGTTAATTCGCTCGCGAGCTGAGTGGCCTGCCACGGGTCGTAAGCAATTTCTTTCACAACAAAGTCAGAGCAGCTTCTCCGGACATATTCTTTGACCTCTTCAAAGTCGACTACCGCACCTTCCGTCACTTTCAGACGCGCTTCGTACTCCCAGCCGGAGTAAGAAGCATTTTTCGCTGTGTTAACGGTTTCCCGGGGAAGCCAAACCTGCGGGAAAACAAAGAAATGCTGGACGCCGTTGATCGTTTTACAAAAGAGTCTGACTGCTGCCGTTAAGTCAATCTTTGAGGCCAAGTCGAGCCCCAGCCAAGATTCCTGTCCGTAGAAGTCGGATTCCTCCAAGGCCGGATCGCCGCACTCATTCCACTTGGTCAAATCCATCCAGGCCGCGTCTGCGTTACACCAGACATCGAGGTGCTTGGTCTTAAAGTTGTTAACCGCACTTGCAACTGCCAGCGCCTTGTCCCGAAGCGATCTAATCGTTTCCGGATGAACCGAGACACCCCAGTTCGGATTGGCTTTAATCAGCGCAGTGTCACTTGTCCATTCATCTTCTTTATCGATCGTGTAGATAATTCCGAACTGATCATCCCCGCCGGCACTTTTCCCGGACAAAACTTCGATCACGTAGTTTCTAAGCTCGTAACAGATTCCGGATAAGTTAAATCCGGCTGTCGTGATAGCAAACAACAGCGGCTGCAGTCTTTTGCCGATAGACGTTTCCACCACGTCGTAGACTTCGCGGGTTTTATGCGCATGAAGTTCGTCAATACAGGCAAAGTGCGTATTGAGACCATCTAAGGTGCTGCCTTGCGCGGACTTCGCAACGAATTTTGAATTACTGGCTAGCTGAACTATTGAATAATCCAACGCCTTAATTCCGAGTTCTCGACTCACATCCATGCAGCGGCGGACCATATCGCGCGCAGTATCAAAAACTTCTCTGGCCTGTTCCCGGGTCGTCGCAAAAGAGTAGCAATCCGCGCCTCCTTCTCCGTCCATGGTCATCATGTAGAGACCGATCGCGGCCGAAAGCGTCGATTTCGCATTACCGCGAGGAACTTCAATGTACGAGCGCTTAAAACGGCGTTTTCTCGTATCTTTGTGAACCCAGCCGAAGATTGAAGTGACAACAAAACACTGCCAGGGCTCCAGTTGAATCAACTGGCCGGCTTTAGGTCCTTTCACATGTCTTAAATGCTCGATAAAGAAGCAGGCCCGAGTCGCCAAAAACGGGTCAAACACATAAGGAAAAGACTCTGATTTTGATTTTTCAAGGTCTTTTTTCTGTCTTTCACAAGCCTGGCGAACATAAACACAAGCGAGAACTTCGCCGCTTAGGACCTGCTGCACGTACTTTTGAGCCCATGCAACGTAATTTTTCAATTCATTCCACCGTAATCAAGGCCAAATTCAAGGCATTTTTGCATCGCCTCTTGGGAAAAAAGTTCAGAATCTTCTTGATTTTTCGGAGTATCCGCACCGTTTAAAGCGATGACTCGAGACCGAGAGGAGGGCGTTAGCCCGAGTTCGGCGGCCACGCTTTTGAAAGGCTGGACACTCTTAACGATTAAGTTGGCCAGGAACCTGTCTTTTTCTTCCAAGGCCTCCATCCTGGCATTGATGACCTTGGCTCTGTCTAAGCTGCCGAACTTAAGAGCTTCCTCATACTGAGGCCGAAGTTCCGAGAGCTCCGCGCGGAGCGCCTTTTTTTCTTTTCGGCTTTTCGTGATCTCTGCCCAGAGTTCGCAGTATTGCTCGAACATTCCGCGGTCGCATTGTTTAATCCAGCCAGCGCCTTCGTGCTCGAGCACAAAATTCCAATGGACTTTTGCTTCGTCCGACAGCGTCTCCGGCGGAGCCGCTTTTTCACAAATTTTTTGGCGGACCTTAGGTTCTTGGTAATTTGTACGGCACGGCTGAAGCGTCCCTTGGAGTTCTTTAATTTCTGTCGGTAAAGGTTTTCGACCTTTCATCCTATTTACTCCAGACGCGCAAAACCTCGAAAATCTCCAATTTTGCACGCGTAAAAATTCGACTGAGGGCGCGGTCTCGGACGATCGCGTCACTTCACTTTTTCACCACCCCTCCCCATGTTTCCGAAGCCTCCGTCTTCCGCAGCTGTCTTGAGATCGTGATGTCTTTTGCACAAGGGCTGCCAATTATTTCGATTCCAAAACAACTGCTTATCCCCCTTATGTGGGATGACATGGTCCACTACCGCAGCCAATCGAGGAAAGCCTTCTGCTTCGCATTGAACACAAAACGGATGGCGAGCTAAGAAACCTTCCCGGGCTTTTCTCCAGGCGGAGGAATAACCCCTTGAGGCTGCCGATCCTCTTTCTCGATCGACGCGGCTTTTATTTTCCGCTCTTTGATCCTGAGCGATCTGTTTATGCTTCTCGCAATAAGAGCCGGAGCCGCGGAACAGCGCACCACAGCCGGGAAAGGCGCAGTGCTTTAACGGAAATACAGGCATAACTTCATAAAGAAAAAACTCCGGAGCAGCCACCCAACCGCCCCGGAGAACCCTCATACCACTTCTCAAGGAGAGGCCGATAACGCACGGCCCAAGCGTTCGTCCTAAGGTAGGTGACGAAAATAAAAAAGCGAACGCTCATTCAACCATCCGCTTTTTAATTTCGTTTGCCAGCTAAACGATGCAAAACAACTCTCTAATTCTCCCACCAAAATTGCTCATCAGACATTGACACATTCTTGTTACCGTAGTATTGTGAACCTAATAGGTTCAAAATTGAACCTATTGGTTAAGGAGAGTTACTATGCTAAGCCCTTTTGGAAAAGTTATTAGGAGTGCCAGAATTCAAACAAGTACAACACTCACACAACTTGCAAATTTTTTAAACGTATCAGTGTCCTTTTTAAGTGCCGTTGAAAACGGCAGGAAGCCGGTCCCTTCAACCTGGCGAGGAAAAGCCGAAGAATTCTTCTCTCAACACGGCCTCAAAGCAGACTTTTCAAAAGAAATTGCACTTTCTTCAAAACAGATCAATCTAGATGGTTTGCCAACTCAAACCGCGAATGTCCTCTCCCGTGTATCAGCTGTGAACTTCCAGAGGCTCTCTGACGATCGCGTCAAAGAATTTTTAGAAGCTCTAGACAAATTAGAAAAGGAGCAAAACAAATGAGTTTCAAGCATTGCGCCCGGAGTTCTTTCATTCCGGGAACCGAAGCCAGTCCAATGAGCGCAAAGCAAATACACGACATCATGCTGGGTTATCGCAATCGTTTTGCAAGACCCGACGAGGCCGTAAACATCGAACTGGCCCTCGATTTTTGCACCAGTGAAAAAAACGCTTCATATCAGATCGTGACCCGCGCAGAATTTGACGCCATACCGAACAGCAGCAGATCTGAAGCTCTTTGGGACGGTGTCACGAGAACGATCTATATTCCCGATGATCTTGAACAAAAAGTCGGGATCCATCGCATGCGTTACACCATCGCACATGAGATAGCTCATATGATACTGGACCATAAACCTCCCGCACTGGTGTACGGAAGAGGAACCCCTTCACGAAGGGAAGATATCCCGATCTACCGCGACCCTGAGTGGCAAGCAGATAAAGGTGCAAGCTTCTTACTGATGACCATAGCCGGAACCAAAGCGAAAGGTTTAGTTTCTGCCTCAGAAATCAGCGAGAACTTCAATGTTTCCGAGGAAAGTGCCGGGTACTTTCTTAGCGATGCTCGCCGAATTAGCCGAAGAGCCTAAGGGACGGCAATCTCTTAGGCTCTTCTAAAGATTTTGTTCCAAACGGGCTCTGGAACACAATGCAGGGACAACGGCATTATAAAGCCGTCTGCTTCATAAATCGAGCCCCTTTATAGGACTCCTAATTATGGACGTTCAAACTTTTTTTACTGAAAAATTTCCTGAGTTAAAAGGAAAAGACAAAGAGACTCAAATTGCCATTTTGGAAGAGGAGGCCAGCAGATGCGGAAAATTCCTCAGGGAATGGCAAGAATTCAAAAAGGATATCGAGTTAAAAGGAGGCGCTCAGCCCCTAAAAAACATCCTTTTGATCTAGTCGCTTAACCTGCTAACCCGCATAGTTATGCTGTGCGGGTTCTCTTTATTCAACATCCAAAATGCCCAAGCCTTTAGCCGATTTCTTCAAAGATCTTTCTGAGCGCCAACAAGCTGAAGTGTTAAACATTATTGAATCACTGCCCGACGACGTTCAGTCTGTTGTCTTCCCCAGAGTTGATCGCTTCAATGTCATGAGTACCGTGACAACGCCCTTGTCTACTCACTGGGTCGACATGGATGCTTTTGACGTTCTTCGCAACATCGAGACGCTGAATATCGACATAAGCCAATTCTTTTCGTACTACACAATTCCTGAGATTATTGTTCTCCTCAAAGGGCATAGGCCGGAAGAGTATCTAAACCTACTTACACCAGCTGCAGTCTACGGCGTCAAAACTGTAAAGAAAGCAGCGGAAACGTACTCCCTACTTCAAAATCTTATAAAGCTTTACGACACTGTGAAAGAATATCTCCCCGATTAGCATTACCAGAACTATCGAAGCAGGAAGCAGTATCCAGAAGATCCTTCCCGGCAATTCCGCTGGGAGAAATATTTCTTTCCAAAAATACGTAAATCCAGCTATCGTTAAATAGAGAGAAGAGCTGAAAGAAACGTATCTCATCAACAGTAGAAAAAGACCCTCTTTTGTCAATCTTTTCCGGTTTTTTCTTTGCATCCCGTCAGTCACAATCAACCCTCGCTCAAAAAATAACCGAGGAAACCTTAAAAATCGTCTGTGTCAAACGATTAAAAGGATGGACAAGGGAGGAGTCATTAGAAAATCGGCGTTTACTATCGTGGCGCCTGAGCCACTCACTGCCAAATTTTATGAAAATATAGCTCATTTTCGAGGAAAAGGTGTCATAGGGATTTTCACTTAGCATGATTTTTCCTTATTTCTGATTGCATCCAATTCCATTGCAATTGCCTGATCTGCTCGGCAAAGACGGCGGATCATCGTGCTCTTTGAAACCCCTAATTCATCGGCCGCATGGATAACGCCTCTCATCCCTACGTGGCCGTAGAGCGCGAAAACAGCTTCCTTGAGTGTCGGATGCAATTCATTGATGATTCTGTCCAGACGGATCATCGAGAAGTCGCAGGAGGCAGCGTTAATCAAATCGCTACTCTTTCTGGACGAATCCACTCGGTCGTTATTCATGTCCAACTGAGGAGGAAGTTTGTTCCGGGAAAGATTCCGCCACTTCCACCAGCAAAAAAGCAGCCGTTTTACGTAAGGGATTCGAGTCATGGGAGCATTACCAATATCGTCAGAGAAGTTGTTCACCGACTGTTCATTAGTTTGTTCAATGGTTTTGTTCATAATTATTTGTTTTTAAAGTGTTTGTTCACTTGCTCATACTGTTCATATCTCCATACCCCGTAAATTTCTTTTTTCCGTTTTTTATATTTCCATCCACGCGCGCACATGTAGGTAGACGTGTATTAGGTGAACAATATGAACAGACTGCTCCCATCATTTTGATTCCAAATAAAAAATTAGTATTCATACCGTCCATTTTGTGCCTCTGAACAAGGTGAACAGTATGAACAACAGGGAAAACAAAAGGCCCTGCGGCCAAAAACAGCAGCAGGACCTCACAAAAAAGTACGAAAAGGGTTTACTGGAGAGACTTGAAGTCACGATAGAACCTTTCTTTAGCCGTTTCCACGTCAATCTGAAACGCCCGGGCGCGCTGAGAGAATTCAGCATCGACCTCTGGATCTTCGGTTGACTTGGGCCAATAAACCTGCCTTTGATATTGCTTAAGCGGCCTTAGCGTCTCAGTCGAAGACGAATCTTCGCTGTAGAGCTGCACCCTCAGTCGTCCGCCGTTTAGCCGGCTCTTACACCTGCCGCCGAAAACCTCTTTGCTGCAGGGTCTTTCTCCGGATGACTTGCACCAAATGGTGTAGGCGTCATAGAGATGGCCGAGCACGGCCGGCCCCACCGGCAAATTGATATTTCCGGACGTCCAATCCTCAATGAAGCGGATGGCAGAGTCACTTCCCAGACGCTTCAAATCGACTCTCGCCTGAGTCTCCAAAGGCCTTTTGCTCTCATTGAACCAACTTGTATCAAAGTTGAGCAGATAGGCATAGAAGGACTCAATTCCGCCGCTGTCGATTTCATCAGCGAGTGCCTCGAAGTACTCCGGAGGCGAGGCTGTCTCGAACTTAATGGCCTGATAGCGGCGGTCGGCACTATCAAACATCAGCGGCTGAAGTTCGTTAGAGAGGAAAACAAAATTCGTTTTGTTTGCTTCAAATCGCGCAGGAAGCCCTTTTTCGTTTATCGTATGCGTGGGGTTGGTGACGAGATTCTTAAGCGCACCTTTCAAATTTCGCTTCTCCTGATTCGTTACCACCTCCTCACACACTACAAACAGCTTCTTAGACACCCATCCGTTGAAATCGCTCTGCACCATGTTCTGGTTAACCGAACAGGCGTATTGACCGTAAATTTTGGAAATCGCATTAAAGAACATACTCTTTCCGGTGCCTTCTCTTTCGCCGTAGACGACTAAGGCCGTCTGCATTTTGGCGCCCGGGTGCTGAAGAGGGTAGGCCAGCCATGCGGCCACCCACTGGAAGAGATCATCGTTTTCTCCGCAGATCTTGAAAAGATGATCAATCAGCCTTTGACACTTATGGCTGTAATTGGGCTTCATCGGCCATCCGGCAAACATCGTGATGCTGCCAAGCGGGATCTTTTTCGGATCCGGCTCAAAAATCAGCTGCTCAGGCTGGATGATTCGGCGGTTGTCGAACTCATTCTGAAGCCAAAGGTTGACGGTCTTAGCTCCGAACCACTGCCGGATGGTTGAGATCTTTGTCACTCTCAAGTACTCGGTATCCCAACACGTGTCCGTGCTGTCAATGGCGATGTAACGCTTTCCGAGGGAGCTGATAACCCCTAAATTTTTCTCATTCACTTTTTTGTCTCCGGACCCCTTACTTAAGGGCTCCGCCTGCCTCCAGGCTAACTGCTGAGAGACTGCGTCGCGTCCTTCCTGAACGGCCAAGTCGTTAAAGTCAGTGCCTCCCAGAGAAACATCGGCAAAACGCGGAATGACCACTGCGGCTCCTACCTTGGAAGCAGCAATCTTGGCCTTGACTACGCCGGTATTGCAAAGCGAGCGGTGCATGGGGCGAGGCCGGCCGTCGGACCATTCTTCATATTCCAGATAAGTCTCCTTATCCTTCGTGGTCCACCAGGCCATGACCTTTCCTCCGGAAACAATCTGTTCCCGGGCTGAGGCTTTGGAGGCAGCGATATTGAGTTCAATCCCGAAGCGGTCGCTGATTTCACGCTTCAGAGCAGTGTGGTAGTGGCAGTCATTATCTGCAGCAATGACGATTTTGGTGTTCGGGTATTCGGCCCTGAGGCTTTCGGCCACCGGGAGGAGATTCCCGGCAGAGAAAGCCACAACGACCATCGGTGCGCCGGATGCCTGCATGATGCTGCAAGCCGTGGCCCATCCTTCCGTCAAAATAATCGCCTCCGGCGGCCGGGCAGGTTCCCCGAGTTTTAGGCAGGAGCCTTTTAAGTCACTTCCGGACAAAAATCGCTTCTGGATCTCGGTGCTGCCGTCCTGAGTTTCTGCAGGAAAAATCGTCTGCAGGCCGACCACACGGCCGTCCTTCCACATCGGGAGCAGGATCTGATTGCGCAGCTGATAGGCACCGTAGGGCAGAATCTGCTTTTTGGCCACATACGGGTGGCTCATGGAGACGGAAGAGCTTGCCGCCTGTAGCATTTTGATCGCTTTTTGGGCTGCGGATCGCCGGCGCTCCTGGAGCGCTTCGTCAACAATCTTTTGATCTGTTTCCGTGCGCGACTTAATTTCGCGCCATTCTTCCTGCGTCCAGCCGCTTCGGGTGTGCGTGATCTTATAGGATTGGCTCCCGATCCCGAAGACGCCGAAGTAGTAGTTACGGCCGGAGCCGAGGGATTTTTCCCAAATCCCGTAATAGGCCTCTTTGCCGCGTTTGAAGTGAGAATTTGCGGGCTTAAACCGTTTCCAGTTTGAGCCGTTGACAACCAAATCGACACCCGGCGGAACATCGATTCCGACAGAGCTCATTTGCTCTTCAACTTCTCTTAGTGATTTCGCCATGATGATTCCTCTTTCCTCCGAAGATAGGGAGCAGTCTCGAGTGCGATGGAGGAAGGCTCTACAGTTGCAACTGTCCCGAGACTGCAAAATCGTTTATTTCGCTAAAGCTGCTTTGTTGACATCCAGTAGAGGCAGCGGAAGGGAATCTCCGCCCAAAAATGTCGGAAGTTTGCCGTCCCATCGGCTAATCGCTTCCAGCGTTAAAACCTGCGGGTTATCGCGCAGTGCTTTTGCCCTGATCGCAATGGATTCAGCTTCAGCTTTCGCTTTAGTCAGCTGCGCATCGGCTTCGCCTTGGGCTGCTACACGAGCTTTTTCGGCTTCAGCCTTGGATTGAGCAACTTCATTTTCACGAAGCATGGCTCTTTGAGTTGCTTCGATCTTGGCGTTAATGGATTCTCTGACCTGAGGCGGATACTCGATGTCGGACGCCCAAGAGACTCGGATAATGTGAATGCCGACGTCTTCCAGCTGATGTCTGAGTTCTTCGGTCACGTGCTCTAAAAGTTTGGTTTTACCGTTTGCGGTGAGCTCATTTACATCCATTAGGGACGCATATTTGATCAGAGCATCAGACACGTTCTGTCTGAGGTTCACCTCTGTAATCTCTTCGACACCTTTTCGGTATGTTTGGAAGACTTTGGTGGCCATGGACGGTCTTACCTGATACTCGACGCCGATCTTTGCATTGACGGCCATGGCGTCAGAGGTTTGAAACGTAAACGGAACGGAATAGGTGTGGAGCTGGTTAAAGGTCGGGAACAAATAACACTGTTCATTCCATGTCAGAAGGTAGCGTCCGACGCCAAGCTCTTCGTTCTGGACACCTTTTTCTGAACCGTAGAGATTCACTTTGACGCCGACATAACCGGCAGGAACGGTCTCAAGATTTGCAACGGCATAGACTCCGCCCACAGCTAGGACTGCGGCCACTGCACCTGCGGCAAAAATAGATTTCTTTAACATTTATTCTCCTTAGTAAAGATTTATTGCGATCAGATAAACGGCTGCGGCGACTATGGTCGTGACAACCAGGCCAATGAGCCAAGCCGGCAGAGCTGAAGAAACAGCCACAGGGATAATGGTTGTGAATAAGAAAGCGCCCAGGACTGCGAACATGAGCCAGCGGAGGATTTTTTTATTTCTTCTCATTCTGATTTCTATTTAAGTGAGTCGTATCGAGGCGAAGTGAAGAACCGGAAAGGCCTTCCCCAGAGCGTGAGAAAATAGAGGTCTCAAATCAAAATCCCTCAAGCTAAGGAGAAGGCCATGGAAACCTTTGTTGTTTGGCTTTTGGACAAAGCAATGCTCGTTGTCCCGGAGAAAAAACGAATGGCCGCATTCAGCTTCTTGAAAAAAATCCTTAGACAAGTTCTGAACTTCTTTCGCAAGGCAATCAAAACCGCCGAGCTTGAAACCATCCAGGAAACCGCCCCTGAAGGTGCAAAGGCAGTAGGAACCTTCAAGATTCAATGTCTCAAGCCGATTTGCTCCATCACAATGACCAGAGACTTTCCGAACGAATACACGATTCTCGAGGTCACTTACGAACCGGAAAAAGAAGTCTTTCCTTTTGAAAAGGTACGCAGCAGCATTCCGCTTTACGAGGCCTCCTTCGGGGACTACTGGAGAGTCGGACGTCATCACGTTCTTCGAGGCGCCTTTGAAGAAGACTTGGCAATCAACGATGAGCTCAAAACCGAGTTCACGCACGACTTCGGAAGTGACAGAAGCCTTCTGTTGGTTGCTCCTGCGGCAGATGTCTCCGGATTGACCTTTACGATCTCCGGCCCGAAGTGGCTTAAGTCCCAAACTGTAGGCATTTAACGAGATAGTCATCTTGCGCTCCTATATCATCGCCCACAAGGCGCGAATCACGATAAACACACCAAGGAAGAAAATGACCATCCCGCAACAACAGACAATGAAGCAAAGCAGGCCTCTAAGAATTTCCATAAGATCATCGAAATCCATGCTTTTCCTCCCTATGCCCCAATAGTCAGAAAATAGAACGCGCAAAAGGCCGCCATTGCGATGAGGATGACGGCTACCCAGTCAATTTTCATCAGGTCGAACTTTCCGAGCCGATCGGCATCCATCTTCTGCAGATGACGCTCAAATCGATGAGCAGCTCTCAATCTTTCTTCTTCTGTCATTTTTCCAGCCCTTATTGCGGCTCTTATCTGGCGACCGTAGCGGTCCCGTTTCATTTTCTATTCCCCTTGGTGCCGTAGTCCACGGCATCGATACGGCATATTTCGGAACTTTCCGGCATTGCCCGGAGAAGTCCGGCATTTTTCGGAAAACTCCGGCAGACTTCGGCTACTTTGCCGTCTCCTGCCGTAACGACGCCGTATCAACGCCGTAGCTTTCGTAATCCCGAATCCTTAAATTGAGGGCATCCCTTTTTCGGAGGTCCCTCATGACTTTCTTCTTAGCCCACGCGTCCATAACGTCCCTAATGATCGAGTTTTGGGATCGATCCGGATCATCTGCCACGACTTGGCGGATTACCGAAATCGCCAAATCAGTTAGCAGAGCTCTGACTTCGTTCGTGCCTTTGTCTCTCATGTTCAATCAGTTCCTTTGCCTGAGCAGGGCTCAGTTTTCCAACCCGAACAGCTGCGCCTATTACTTGGTCGCTTCTTCTTCGATCAAGTTCATCGGGCCAGTTATGGATCGCTCCTCTCGTGTATTGAACAGCTCTGCTCAACTTCGACGCCGATCCAAACAATTCAATAGCAGTCTTTTTTTTCATAACTTGAATTGTATATGTACATAGACGTTGTCTGTCAAGTCTTTTGTTTATCCCCAAAGACATAATCGTTAATAAACTACTTAACATGAATACAGTTGCAGAAAGACTCGCTTACGCACTAGCCATTCGCGGGATGACCCAATCTGAACTGGCTCGAAGAGCTGGCGTAACTAGGGGGACCATTTCCAATGTGATGAAAGGCGTAGCAAAAAATTTCACAGCTGAGGTCTCTCTCAAAGTTGCAAGAGCACTGGACGTTGATCCTTATTGGCTAGTGCTTGGGGAGGGAACCGCCACGACCGACACTGAAGGCATC